>Ga0326727_10004424_pt1 | contig 42271 bp, 32 predicted proteins | sample MB2enrmetagenome_FD_207643 | JGI IMG/M metagenome (GOLD analysis project Ga0326727, IMG submission 207643) | Lab enriched peat soil microbial communities from McLean, Ithaca, NY, United States - MB29MY | ecosystem: Environmental > Terrestrial > Soil > Wetlands > Peat | place: USA: New York...
TAGACGACATAGTCCGTAGGCGCAGGCTTGCCGCCCGCCTCGCGTACGGCTGCGGCCACCTGCCCGCGGTGATAGGCCGAGTGCAGAACGAGGTGCATCAGGACATCCGGAATCGGCGTCTTGTATTCGACACCTTTGAGAGTCAGGTACGCGAGGTCGCCCGCAAGCTTCTCTGGAGTGAGCGTCTCGAGGAGGTCGCTCCATCGCTGCCGCAGATTCTCGATTTCCGCCGCGCATTCTTCGAGCGTGAGATCAGGCCACGGTTGTGCCGACGGCGGCGCCGGATTCTCGAACCGCGCCAACCAGATCCGCTGAGCCCCTATAACGTGGTTGAAGGTCTTACGCGGCTTCTCAGCCCCGCCGGGTACCGTGCTTAAACTTGTCAGCGTCGCGGCATTGGCCCAGTAGTCGTAGCTGAACAAGTCGTGAAATCTCCTCAGTTCGTCCATGCGTCTTGTCCTCCACGTAAGGAGTAGGCAGTAAGGCAGTAGGCAGTAATCTCTGGGCAGGAAGCTGTAAGCAGGAAACAGTAGGCTTATTGCGTTCTGCCTTCTGCTTTCCGTCTTCTGCTTTCTGCTTTCTGCCTTCCGCCAGGACCCTAGTCCTCCTTGAATAGCACCGAATAAACGAGCCCTGCGATAGCCGCCCCGATGATGGGAGCAACCCAGAAAAGCCATAGTTGCTGGAGCGCCCACCCGTGCACGAAAATCGCGGGCCCGGTGCTGCGAGCAGGGTTCACGGAAAGGTTGTCCACGGGTATGCCGATCAGGTGAATGAGGGTAAGGCTGAGGCCGATCGGTATTCCGGCGAAACCCACCGGCGCGCGACGATCCGTGGCGCCGAGAATGACAAACAGAAAGAAGAAAGTGAGAACAATCTCAGCCAGCAGGCATGCCCCGAGAGAGTATCCTCCCGGAGAGTGCTCGGCATAGCCGTTGGCCGCGAACCCGCCGCTCAGGTCAAAACCTGCCTTGCCACTGGCGATAAAGTACAGCACGGTAGATGCCGCAATCCCGCCCAAGACCTGCGCAATTATATAAGGAATCAGCTCTGAAACGGGAAACCGTCCGCCCGCCCATAACCCGACGGAGACAGCCGGGTTGATATGGCAACCCGAGATGTGACCGATGGCGTACGCCATGGTGAGCAGGGTAAGACCAAACGCCAGCGCCACGCCGGCAAAGCCAATGCCAAGCTGAGGGAAAGCAGCAGCCAAAACCGCGCTTCCGCAACCGCCGAAAACCAGCCAGAATGTGCCAAAAAACTCCGCTCCACACCGTTTTCCTAGCGACATAAGCAGTCTCCCTTCTTGGATTTGAGATCTTCGTCCCGCCGCACTCCGTTTTGGCTCCGGAGGAGCAACACGTGTGCCGGTTCGTCGAGTGTACCATTTCTCCCCAATCCTCGCATCAAATAGCAGTTCAGGGTGGCCTCATTTGCGAGACATCGGCGCCCACACTGTCGTCATTCCCGAGAAGGCGGGAATCCTCTCCTCAGACCTTCGGGAATGTCCCTTTCTACGAGCTGGATTCCCGCTTTTGGGGGGAATGGCTACGCGCTGGATAGCATGTCCTACTGTCTTAATATACTATTCACTATTTACCATTTACAATTTACTATTTGTGCTGTCCGCCGGCCTATCCCAAGTCCGAAGTCCGTACCGGCTGAGATAAATCGGGATATTCTTGAACATGGGATTCTCAGATTCAATGTCGCGAATCATGGCCCGTTTCACATGTGAGAGCGTGCCGGTGAGAACAGTGAGAGAGCCTCCATCGCCTCCCGCGCCGTTCACTTTCCATCCCAGAGCGCCATGCTCCTTTGCGATCTCGATCACCCGCCGCGCATCGCGGCTCACCAGGTCGGGATGAAGCCGCTCCTGGGCTTCGGTGTTCTCGATCATAGCCCTTCCCAGCGCCACAAAATCGCCGGCGTGGACGGCGTCCCGGCTTTGTACGGCCGTGGCACGCAAATCCTGGAGTTTGCGGCAGTCCGGGACTGAGCCTTCGAGTTCGCGGATCACCTTTTCGTGGACCGCCGAGGAACTGTGGGACTTGCCAAAATAGATCAACACCAGGCGCCGCTCGAGTTCCCACCAAATCGAGTTAGGAACCTGAATCTGGGAAACAGTAGCGCGCGGATAGTCGAACATTTCAATGTAATTGAGGCCGCCGTAAGCCGAACACAACTGATCCTGGATACCGCATTGCAGCCTGAGCATTTCGGTCTCAATGGCCTGCGCGGTGTATGCGACCTCATGCGCCGTGAGGTGACCCTGCGTGAGACGGTCCAGCGCTCCCACCAAGGCGACCGCGACGGCTGCCGACGTGCCGGTGGATGCTCCGCTTGGAGCTTCAGAAAAAATCGTGACCTTCAACGCCAGGTCTGTAGGGACCTTCATGCGCGCAATGGCCGCCTGAAGCAGGGGATGTTGATCCCATCCAGATTGCGCGCCTGTGACTGCAAAACGTTGTCCATAGTTCTCAGCATAGACCATGATTTGCTGGCTCGGAGCCTGGTTCCTGAATACTTCCACTTGAACTTCAACGTAAGGGTAGACACCGATGTTGAAGATCTTTCCGCTCTTGGCAAACCAGGTGTCCGTCCAGCCCCCGTTGTCGCAAATACGGATAGGCGCCACGCAGTTGATAATCCGTTGCGGGCGTGTCTCAGTGAGATCGTTCATTCGTCGCCCCCCTTAGGCAGAAAGCAGTAGGCAGTAGGCAGTAGGCAGTAGGCAGTGGGCAGTAGGCAGTTACAATGTGAGGGTGTTTAGCATTTCTACCGACATGGTTCACGGCTGCCACGTACCGCCTGCCCAAGTTGGAAATATAGCCCTCTCCCTTGGCGAGAGGGTGTCCGGCGACGGCGGTTTCTCCAGCCGTCGCCGGACGGGTGAGGGGTTGCTTCCGTTCGCAAACCACTCTGTCCGGCTAAAGCTCCGCATCCGCTATAGTCTCCCCCTGCCCCTTGCGGCGCAACCAAACCGAAGCTCAAAACGCGACATCATCCTCGTTGCGCGAGCGGACGCTGAAGGTAAAGGTCCACGAAGCGGAAGGACAAGTCAAATGGCAAATCGCAAATGTCAAAAGTCAAAGGCACGCGCGATCGCTACTTTTGCAATTTGCCTTTTGCGTTTTGACTTTTGACTTGCTCTGTTGATTCGTGCAAGGAACCCCCGTCCCGCTCCGGCTGGTGAAAGCGCCGAAGCGGGGCACCCTCTCCCCAAGGGAGAGGGCTATTGAATCAGATCTACCCCCGGTGTCCAGCCAAAGATGTGGGACACGCTCAGCCCCGCGGAAGAGGGCAGTTTCTGCTTTCTGCTTTCTGCCTTCCGCCTTCTGCCTACTTCGCTTCCTTCCAGTTTTGGCCCATGCCGATATCCACCCGCAAGGGAACCTTAAGCGGGTAGGCGCTTTCCATCTCGGCCTCAACGATTTCGCGCGCTCTGGTCAACTCCACCTCAGGGGCTTCAAACACCAGTTCGTCATGGACCGTCAAGAGCATGCGGGTTTGCATCTTCTCACCCGCGAGGCGCGAGTGCACTTTGATCATGGCGAGCTTCATCAGGTCGGCGGCCGTACCCTGTATAGGAGAATTCATAGCTTCGCGCTCGGCGCGGTTGCGCGAAGGCACATCTCTGCTATTGATTTCGGGGATGGGGCGGAGGCGCCCGAAAAGTGTGCGCACACGCCCTGTGGTTCGTGCTTCCTCGACGATGTATTCAAGCAATTCCTTCACCTTGCTGTAGCGTTGGAAATAGGCGTCGATGTATTGCTGCGCCTCCGTCTTGCTGGTGCCGGTGCGCTCAGCCAAACCGAAGGAGCTGAGTCCGTAAACGACTCCGTAATTGATCGCCTTCGCCATTCTGCGATGCTCGTGGGTCTGAAGCGCGGGGGGCACTCCAAAGATTTCAAGCGCCGTCCGCGCGTGGATGTCCTCGCCGCGCCTGAAAGCCTCGATCAGCACCGGATCGTCCGCTAAGTGGGCAAGCACCCGCAGCTCCACTTGGGAGTAGTCGGCGGAGATCAGGCGACAGCCGGGATCGGCGACAAACGCCGAGCGGATGCGCAGCCCGAACTCGTCTCCAATGGGAATGTTTTGCAGGTTCGGGTTGAAGGAGGAAAGGCGTCCGGTGCGCGCCCCCGTCTGGCTGAACGTGGTATGGAGACGGCCCGTCTGGGGGTCAACAAACTTAGGCAGCGCGTCAAGGTAGGTCGATTTCAGCTTCGTGCGGGTCCGGTAATCGAGGATCTTTCGAGGCAATGCGTACTTTTCAGCTAGAGATTCAAGAACCGTTGCCTCAGTCGAATACTGCCCGCTCTTCTTCAGCCGCTTGCCGCCCGGCAGATTCAGCTTTTCAAACAAGATCTCGCCGAGCTGTTTGGGGGAATCGATGTCGAAGGGTTGGCCGGCGAGGTCGTAAATCTGCCGAGTCAAGTCGGTGAGGTCCTTGTCAAATTCACCCGACATGCGCGCCAGAACTTCGGTGTCGAGGCGGATGCCAAACGCCTCCACGTCAGCCAGGACGCTCGCGAGCGGCAGCTCAATCTCATCATAGACTCGTTTGAGTTGTTCCCGAGCGATCTCGGGCACGAATAGCGCCGCCAGTTCTCGTGTGGCGTCCGCCCAATCAGCCGCCGTGCCCGAAAGTTTTCGACCCTGCCGGCGCAGTACCGCATCCTCGAGTGTCTGGCTCAAGGCCAGCGGGTCAAGCAGATAAGAGTAAAGCATGGTATCGTCCGTGACGCCCGCCAACCCTAAGCCACTCTTCGCGAGCAGCAAAAGAAGAAGCTTCGAATTATGGACGGCCTTGGCATGCGACGCGCCCGCGAGAAAAGGCCTCAGGACCTCCAGAAGGCTGGGAGAGGCGGAAACGTCGGCCAACCGCCTGCCGTCGGAGAGCCCGAGACTTCGAAGCCGGCCAGCGAAAGACTCGCCGCCTTCAACCGCCATTCCAAGCGCCACAGGCGCACGCTCTTCCAGGCCATTGAGCCATTGGCTGATCGATTCCGGCGTTCGCAACTCCTCAACCTCCGCCGCCGCGCGCGCTGGAATCGGCGCCTCTTGCAGAAATTCGCGTAAGAGTGAAGTGAACCCCAGTTCCTGGCACAGCGCCCTCAATTCGAGAAAGTCGTCAGGAGTGCGCTCGAGGTCACCTGGACCGACCGCTAAGGGAACGTCCGGGCGGATGGTGGCCAAGTCGCGGCTGAGCAAGGCCTCCTTGCGAAAGTCGCGAAGAGCGTCGCGGTAACTCTGCTTTTCCGCCAGTTGGTAGTTGTCCAGCGCCTTTTCGAGCGTGCCGAATTTACTGATGAGGTCTGTGGCGCCCTTCGGCCCGATATAGCTCCGCTTCTTGGCGCCGGACGCGAGGGGGGGCTCCTGGCCGGGGAGCGGCCGCGCCCCGGGGATGTTGTCACTGGAATCACCTGTTAAAGCCAGCCAATCCACGACCTGGGAAGGTTCAACGCCCAGAATCTCCTTGACCTTTTGAGCGTCGCACATTGTCTCCGTTTCGTTCGCGCCACGCGAGGGTTTCAGGACCTTGACGTGGTCCTTCACCAGTTGGAACAGGTCTTCATCGCCGGTGACGATCAGGACATCCGCCCCTTGCGCTGAGGCGCCTTCTGCCAGGGTGCCCATCACGTCGTCAGCCTCGTAGCCTTCCTTTTCAACCACAGCTAGTCCAAGCGCCCGGCAAAATCGCCGCACGTAAGGAATCTGAAGTGCCAGTTCCTCCGGAAATGCGGGACGGTTCGCCTTGTATTTCTCGAACAGCTTATCTCGAAACGTGGGGGCAGCAAGGTCGAACGCCACCCCTACGAGATCGGGCTGGTGATCTTTGAGGATCTTCCGCAAGGTTCGCACAAAAATGTAAATCGCCTTCGTAGGCATGCCGCCAGGCGAGCGCAGCTCCATTTGCATGGGCGCATGGAATGCTCGAAAGACCAGCGACATGGCGTCGATCAGGACCAGCTTTTTGCCCTGCTGGAAGTCGGCCAAGGTTTTCCTCCCAACGAAGATGTAGTTGGCTATTTTACCCGATCTGCTAAAGGGCTGCGGGCCAGTTTGATGGAACGGTCCGTTGGCGCCGGAGAGCGGCGCTCGCGTCTCGCCCGGGTAGTGGCGTCGTTTGGAATTACTTCCCTCACGAACCATTAGTCATTCCCGCGAAGGCGGGAATCCAGCCCCTCGAAAGCGACGTTCACCAAGGTTTGCGGAGTGGATTCCCGCCTTCGCGGGAATGACGACAGCGTGGAGCGCGGATGTTTCGCAAATGACGCCACTACCGTCGCCTGCGCTTCATTCGGAGTTCGCCAAAGGCACAGAAACTCGGGCAGGTGTTGCAGATTTGACACGCCTGGAGATTGAGGTAATCAAATTGACGTTGCTAAGTCACTGAAAACGTTTGTGATTTGCCGAACTCCAGGAATGGCTAAGAAAATGCTCATGCTACGGCTTGAGGAGTTACCTTGCCCAACCAACACACGCTTGCCGCGCCTGCATCCATCTCCGGCGTCGGCCTTCACACTGGCGTCAGAGTTAACCTACGCCTTTGCCCAGCCCCAGCCAACACCGGCATTCTGTTTCGGCGCACCGATCTGGAGGGATTCGTCATTGAAGCTCAAGCACGAAACGTGGCCAGGGTTAGCTACGCTACGAGCTTGATGAAGAAAGGCGTATTGATCTCCACCACGGAGCATCTCCTGTCTGCCTTGGCGGGGCTGGAAGTTGATAACGCCATGGTGGAGATTGACAACCTGGAACTGCCCATATTGGACGGCAGCGCGCGGCCCTTCGTCGAACTCATCACCAAAGCCGGGATTCGCCGCCAGCGGGCAAGACGAAGCTTTGTCAAAATCCTGCGGCCGGTGGAAGTGATGGATGGAATGAAACGCATTGTCGTCTACCCCGCGGATGCCTTCCACATCACCTATTGCATCTCTTTCGCTCACCCGTTGATCGGCGCGCAAACCATCCAGTTTGCCCCCGGATCGTCCAACTACGCTAGGGAAATCGCCCCGGCCCGTACTTTCGGTTTCCTTGAAGAACTCGAGATGCTTCGCAAAAACGGCCTGATTCGCGGCGGCTCCCTGGAGAATGCCGTGGTGCTCGACCGCACAGGCGTGATCAATCCTGAAGGGTTACGATTCCCTGACGAGTTCTGCCGGCACAAGCTTCTCGACCTGATTGGAGACTTCTCCCTGCTCGGCCATCCCCTGCTCGGCCATGTGGTTGCTGAGCGCGCCGGCCACGCCATGCACGCGCAACTCGTCTCCCGCTTGCTGCGCGAAAAGCAATCCTGGAAGCTCGTCTCGACTCATGAAATCGCTGCCAAGCCCGCTTCCGAACCCACCCCGGTGTTTGCCGCAAGCGAAGCCACGTAAGAACAAGGATAAATTATAAATAGTAAATGGTGAATGGCCCAATCTTGGGATGGGGAGAGCTTTCCCCTCGCGGGAGGAGAGGGTGGGAAGTGCCACAATCAACTTCCCACCGGCCACACCTTACCCCTTCCCTAGTTAAGGAGGGGAGTCATCTTCACAGCCGCCCTATTAACTCGCGGTCTCCGAAAACGGTCCTTAATTCATCATTTACAATTTACTATTTACTATTCACAATTCACTATTCGTGAATAATAGTCCCAACACGCAAAGTGAATCGCTCCTCCCGCTGCTGCAAAGGGCATTTGGCTTCTCTTCGTTTCGGGCCAACCAGGAAGCCGTTTGCCGCGCCGCCATTGCGGGCCGCGACGTACTCCTGGTGATGCCGACGGGGTCCGGGAAGTCTCTCTGCTATCAACTTCCCACACTCGCGCGCAGCGGCACGGCGCTGGTGATCAGCCCTTTGATCGCGCTTATGGAGGACCAGGCATCCAAGCTCGCCGGACTCGGCCTCAAGGTCGCGCGCGTTCATTCCGGCCTGGACCGCATGACCTCTCGTCAGTCCTGTCGGGACTATCTGAGCGGCGGATTGCAATTCATGTTCATTGCTCCCGAGCGGCTGCGGGTGGCGGGGTTCGCCGAGATGCTCGTCAAGCGCAAACCCACCCTCATTGCGATTGACGAAGCGCATTGCATTTCGCAATGGGGACACGACTTTCGTCCGGATTACCGCATGCTCGGACAACACCTCCCCGCCTTGCGCCCCGCCTCCGTGATAGCGCTTACCGCCACAGCGACACCCATCGTGCAGAACGATATCGTCGGCCAGCTTCGCTTGTCCAACCCGGTTCGCTTCATCCACGGCTTCCGCCGTGAGAATCTTGGCATTGAAGTTGTGGAGGTGCCACGCCCGAAGCGTCCTCAACTCACGCTCGAACTTCTCACAGATCCTGCCCGCCGCCCGGCCATCGTTTATGCGCCGACCCGCAAGGAAGCTGAGGAACTGGCCCGCGACCTGTCACAATTGTTTCCGGCCGCCGCCTACCACGCCGGACTCGAGTCCCAGGAACGGGAGCGCGTGCAGAGGGCGTTTGTCGACAGCAAGCTCGAGGCGGTGGTGGCTACCATCGCATTCGGCATGGGCATTGACAAGCCCAATGTGCGCACCATCATACGTACCGGCCTGCCCTCGAGCATTGAAGCCTATTACCAGGAGATCGGCCGCGCTGGGCGTGATGGCCAGCCAAGCCGGACGATTCTCATGCATTCCTATGCTGACCTGCGGATGCACGAGTATTTCTTCGAGCAGGGCTACGCCCCCGTCGAGACTCTGGATTCCATTTCTCAGCGGCTCGGCCCGGAACCCCAGTCCAAAGAGGCCCTCTGCAAGGCACTGCTCATGGATCCCGAACTCTTCGAGAGAGCCCTCGAGAAGCTCGCGGTCCACGGCGGCGCGGCATTCGACTTTGCGGGAACCGTGATTGCAGGCGGCAAGGACTGGCGGCAGTCTTACTTGACTCAGGTGGACCAGAAGCGGGCCCAACTTAATCTGATGAGGCGCTACGCCGAAACATCTCAATGCCGCATGCGGGCATTGGTCCGCCATTTCGGAGATTTTGCGGATAGCCAACGGGCCTGCGGCCAGTGCGATTTCTGCGCACCCAAACAATGCATCGCTCAGCGCTTTCGGCCCATTACCCGAGCGGAACACCAGGCAGTCCTCGCGGTCGCCGACACGCTGCGCCGTGCCAAGGTCCAATCCGTCGGCCGCTTGCACAGATTACTGTTTCCAGCCGGGACCATGACCCGAGATCTTTTCGAGGGCCTTGTAGGCGCGATGGCCTCCGCCGGACTGGTGATGGTCGAGGAGGCTAGCTTCGAAAAGGCCGACAAAGTCATTCCGTATCGGAACGTATCCCTGACCCAAGAAGGATTCAAGCTGAATGAGCGCACTCCGCTGGAACTTCTGCTGGCGACGAATAGGTCTGAGGATTGGGCCCCCGTCAAGCAGAAGCGGCGAAAACGTGCGGCGACACCGCAACCCTATCCTGTGGAAAAAAGACAACTGGACCAGGTTACTTTTCCACGGCCGGGAACCGCACTCAAAGAGAAGCGAACAACCACAGAAAATAAGGCACAAGCCCCGTATACTTTTTCGCCGGAGGAAGTCGTACTCGAAAAGAAGCTTCGTGCCTGGCGGCTGGCGGAAGCGGGGAAACTTGGACTGCCGGCCTTCTGCGTTTTCAGCAATCAGACGTTGTGCGCCATCGTCCGGTCCCGCCCAGCCACCTTCCGCGACTTGCTGGCGGTCGATGGGATCGGACCTGCAAGAGCTGCGAAGTTCGGGTCTGCACTTCTCCAGATCTGTCGCCAACACCTAGAACTCGACAAGCCAAGGCCGAGTCCGGCTGCGCGGACCTGACGCTTGGCGCCTGCCTAAGTACCAGAGTACTATTCTGACACTTTGCCTCTGACACTTTGCCTCTTGCGAGTGGGCCTTGACCGGAGTATCCTCCCTGTGGGGGTTACGTGTTAGACCTTCCGGCAATCAAATCCAATCAAGTGAAGAGGAGGCGTACTCTATGCCAATCACGGCTGTAGTCGAGAAGAACGCATATGAAGCAGCGATGGAGAACTTTGACCTCGCGGCGGAGGCGCTCGAACTCGACAACGATGTGCGTTGCATGATCAAGTATCCCGAGAGGGTACTGACCGTCGTCTTACCTGTTCGAATGGACAACGGGAAGATTCACTGTTTTCAAGGCTATCGCGTTCAACACAGCACGTCACGCGGGCCCGCCAAGGGCGGAATTCGCTACCATCCCCACGTCACGTTGGATGAAGTGAAAGCCCTAGCAACTTGGATGACGTGGAAATGCGCTGTCGTAAATATCCCATTTGGCGGCGGGAAAGGCGGCGTGACTTGTAATCCTAAGGAGATGTCGCAAATCGAGATCGAGCACCTCACTCGGCGATACGCCAGTGCGATTCTCCCCCTGATCGGACCGGCCCAGGACATTCCTGCGCCCGACGTTTATACCAACTCCCAGGTCATGGCCTGGATCATGGACACCTACAGCATGACCAAGGGGTACCCGATTCCGGGCGTGGTTACGGGCAAACCCATTGCCTTGGGAGGCTCGCTGGGCCGCAACGAGGCCACTGGGCGCGGCGTTTTCAATACCCTCGAGTCGGCGTGCGAGCATCTCGGAATTCCGATGAAAGGGGCAAGAGTTGTTGTCCAAGGGTTCGGCAATGCAGGTTCGATCGCGGCGCAATTACTGCACGCCAATCAAGCCTGCGTGATCGCAGTCAGCGATTCAAAGGGTTGCGTGCACAACCCGAAGGGACTGGACATTCCGAAAGTGATGGCGCACAAGGAAGCGACCGGTTCGGTGGTTGGATTCGCGGGTTCTGAGTCCATAACGGCAGAGCAACTGCTCTCATTGAACTGCGAGATCCTGATTCCCGCCGCTCTCGAAAATGCCGTCCAGGGCGAGAACGCTGAGAGCCTCCATACAAAGATCGTCGCGGAGGCGGCCAACGGTCCGTTGACCCCGGAAGCGGATAGAATCCTGGAAGCCAAGGGCGTTTTCATCATTCCGGACATCCTCTGCAACGCCGGTGGCGTCACCGTCTCCTACTTTGAATGGGTCCAGGACGAACAACATCTGTTCTGGGAAGCCCAGGACGTTTACAACCGCCTGGAGCGCGTCATGAAGACCAGCTTCAACGACGTGCTGAAGATTCACCTGACTCGCAAAGTTGGAATGCGAACTGCCGCCAATATGCTGGGCATCAGCCGTGTTGCCGAGGCCACCAAGCTGCGCGGCCTCTATCCGTAAGGCTTGAGTCCTTTTATCTGGAGCCGGGAGCTGCATGGCAGCTCCCGGTTTTTTTTGGTGCGCAGACGGACAGCCAGCGGAAGGCAGAGGCGCTTTTCTCTGTACTACTATTCCTGCATTTCTTCGCGGTTCGCAAGGAATTTCCGCGCCCGAATTCGTTCTTAATCCATCTTCCGGAATTCGGAATCCGGAATTTTGAATTGCGGCTCTGGCGCGCTGTGATCTCCGTGCGCTCTGGGGTGAGTTTTTTCTTCGCGGCAGGAGAAGAGGCCGACTGCTAGACGGGGCGCGCCCGGCGTGCTTCGTTTGCAACCCCGGAATCCGGCCCGGTGTGGCGCACCTGACGGCCCTTTGTTATACTTCCGCAAGGAACAGAGATCCAATAAAGTTTGGGGGCGATATGAGCGTTGCTGAAACCGAAAAGGAACTTAGCGTTTACGAATCCATGGCTGCCCGATTCGACGTGGCGGCCAGCAAGCTACAGTTGGACGAAGGCCTCAAACGCTACCTGCGGTGCCCCAACCGGGAAATCATCGTGCATATTCCTGTGGCTATGGACAATCGACAGCTCAAGGTTTTTGAGGGCTACCGCGTGCAACACAGCATTGCTCGGGGTCCTTGCAAGGGTGGCGTTCGCTACTCGCCTGATGTGACGCTGGACGAAATCCGAGGCTTGGCCGCCGAAATGACCTGGAAATGCGCGGTCGTTAACATTCCCTTTGGAGGAGCCAAGGGCGGCATTGTCTGCGACCCGGCCCAACTCTCGATGGGAGAACTGGAGCGCATTACGCGGCGCTACACAGCGGAAATCCTGGACTACATCGGCCCGGAGCGCGATGTGCCCGCGCCGGACATGAACACCAACGAGCAGACGATGGCGTGGATCATGGACACCTACTCGATGCACGTCCGCCACACAGTGACGGCGAGCGTCACGGGCAAGCCGCTCGATTTGGGCGGTTCGCAGGGGCGGCGCGAAGCCACCGGCCGCGGCTGCATGATCGCTGCGGACGAGGCCCTAAAGCACTTTGGGTGGAAACGCCAATCCACGCGGGTGATCGTCCAGGGTTTTGGCAACGTCGGCTCGGAGGCCGCGCGACTGATGCACGACGAAGGTTACAAGATCATTGGTGTCGCCGATATTGCCGGCGGAGTCTTCAATGCCAACGGACTCGATATACCCGCCTTGCTCGAGTACGCTAAACAGAACAAGACCGTGAAAGGCTTTGCGGGAGGCGAAAGTATCGGCACACAAGATATCTTAGAGCAGGATTGCGAAGTCTTGCTGCCCGCGGCGACGGAGAGCGTCATCACCAGCAAGAACGCTCATAAGATCAAGGCCCGCATCCTGGCCGAAGGCGCCAATAGCCCGACCACTCCCCCTGCCGACGATATCCTGTTTGAACGGGGCGTCTTTGTCATCCCTGACATCCTGGCCAACGCCGGCGGTGTGACCGTTTCCTATTTCGAGTGGGTGCAGGACCGGCAGGGATATTTCTGGCAGGAAGATGTAGTGAATGAACGTCTCAAAACCATCATGGTCGCCGCCTTCGACGAGGTGGTCCGCTACGGCGAAAAGCACAAGGTCAATAACCGCATCGCGGCTTACATGCTGGCTATCGACCGCGTCGCCTTCAACATCAAACTGCGCGGAATTTATGCGTAATGGGAGCCAGAACGGCGATCTCTCCAGGGACTCCGAGAATTACTCGATCCCCTTGAGCAACTTAGGTCGAGCGGACCGGAAGGCGTCTTACCGGTTCCTCGCGCCCCCCGCGCCTCCCCGACACTGTCCGTCCCTGATCCCCGCGGGTCCTGCGTCCCGGGGCTCAGGGTGATACGACCCTTTCAGGGTCGGCGAACAAACGTCGCGCATTCCGGGGGCGTTGCCCCCGGCTACTATCTTGTGCCCTTGCAGGGCACCAAGAACTCGCCCTTCGATCCCACCCTGCTGGGCCCGTTTCTGACATCAACGATGGCGGTCTTCGGCTATCCATGCTCAGAATGACGTGCGTTGCCGCCGCCGGCGAGCCGGACCTTTCTATGTCACAGCGCCGTCGAATTCCCGGACATCAACCTGAACGCCCGAGCGGGCGGCGTGTTCGGCGGCAGCGAGGATTTGGCGGCTCACTTCTTCTGCGAAGTAGGCCTCACCGCAATTGGCGCAGACTTCTGCCGGGACGGCCTTGAAGACCAGCGTCGTGGTTTCCCGTTCGAGCGTGACGGTGGTGCGGCCGGGCCGCGTGTCCCCGCCTTTACAGATGACGCACTTCACGTTCTCCTCCTCCTGAAATCTGCCTCGCAGAGTCCGGGGCCTGGTTCGTGGCCGAAAGGCCTCAATTTCTTCCGCCGCTCTACACCCTTCAGGTCTGCCCCGCGATTCTCTTCTTCAGTCTTCCTAAGGCAGCCTGGGCGGCCGCCATTTGGCGGGCCACTTGGCGGGGAGCGGTGCCTCCCGTCACATTCTTCCGATTGACCGCTTCTTCGGGGGAGATTGCGATCTGGCGCAGCTTCGCGTCCCAAGAAGGTATGAAGCGCTGTGCTTCGGCGGCGCTCAGATCTTCAAGCGTCCGCTCGTGATCGGCGCAATGCCGAACGAGCTTTCCCACCTCCTCGTGGGCCTGCGCGAAGGGCACGCCACGGCGAACGAGTTCGTCGGCCAAGTCCGTCGCCGTCAGAAAGCCCTGGGCGGTGGCGGCGCTCATTCGTTCCGGGCGAATGCGCAGCGTGCCGGCGACGCGAGATGCGATAACAAGCGCTGCGCGGGTGGTATCCACGCCGAAAAACAGAGCTCCCTTATCCTCCTGCAAGTCCCGGCCGTAAGCGACGGGAAGCCCTTTGACGAGGGCCAGCATTCCCATAAGCCTGCCGAGCACCGTCGCCGCCTTCCCCCGGATCAACTCCAGCGAATCCGGGTTCTTCTTCTGCGGCATCAAGCTGCTGCCCGTCGCGTAAGCGTCCGCGAGCTCCACAAAGCCGAACTCGGGGGAGGAGTAAATGATCAAATCTTCTGCCCAGCGGCTGAGGTGAACCATTATCAGCGAGCACGCGAAAAGAAGCTCCGCCACGAAGTCCCGGTCGGAAGTAACGTCCAGGCTGTTGGACGCGGCGCGCGCGAATCCCAGCGCTCGAGCCAGGCGCTCCCGGTCCAGCCGGTAGGTGGTCCCAGCCAGCGCTCCCGCCCCCATTGGTAGCTCGTCGGCGCGCGCCCGGCAATCCTCGAGCCGGCCCGCATCGCGTGCCAGCATTTGGAAATAGGCCAGAGCGTAATGCGCAAAGAGAATCGGCTGGGCGGGCTGAAGATGAGTGTAGCCAGGCATCACCACGCGCGCGCGTCGGCGCGCCTGGCCGAGCAGAGCTTCGAGCATGTCCGCAAGGGCCTGCTCGAGGTCGCAGATCGCATCCTTGACGTAAAGACGCGCTTCCGTCGCCACCAGGTCATTGCGGCTCCGGCCGGTGCGAAGTTTGCCGGCCAGCGGGCCGATTCGGCGCTCGAGCTGGGCCTCGACCCAGGTGTGCACGTCCTCGCTCGATTGTCCCCGCGCCCAGCCGGGATTGCCTTCCACGTGCCGCCGAATCGCCTCCAGGCCCCGCCCCAGCCGGCGCGTTTCAGAGGGCTTGAACACGCCCACCCGGCCCAACTCCTTCACGTAGGCAAGGTTGACGCGCAGGTCGTACAGAATAAAGCGCTGGTCCAGAGAGAAAGATTCAGAGAATTCCTCGAAGCGCGCATCGCGTTTTCCCGTGAACCGTCCTCCCCAAAGTCTCATCAAGTTCTCCGTCCAGCCGTGAGTAATTCCCCTCCTTGTTAAGGAGGGGCAAGGGGTGGTTGGCTGGCACGCCAACGATTGGACCCACCACCCCCTAACCCCTCCTCATCCGAGGAGGGGCGCTACCTTCGTTTCGCCCGCTTTGCCGCCGCAAGGCGCAGCGGCAAGCCGAGGATGTTGATGAATCCCTCGGCATCTTTTTGGTTATAATCCGGATTCATAACGAAGCTGCCGATGCTGGTATCGTAGAGAGAATTCGGCGACCGCCGGTCGAGAACGCGTAGGTTCCCTTTGCACAGCCCCATCTTGACCGTCCCCGAAACGTTTTGTTGCGTGGCCTCGATAAAACTATCCAGGGCTTCGCGCAGAGGTGTAAACCACTGCCCATAATAGACCAACTCCGCATAACGCAGCGCCACGTGCTGCTTGTAGTGGTAGGTCTCGCGATCCAGGCAGAGCGATTCGAGTTCCTGGTGAGCCAACATGATGAGCGTCCCGGCCGGAGTCTCGTACGCTCCGTGCGACTTGATTCCCACCAGGCGGTTTTCCACCAAGTCCGTCCGCCCCACACCGTGCAGCCCGCCCAGCGCGTTCAACGTCTCGACCAGGCGAACCGGAGCCAGCCGTTTCCCGTTAACCGCGACGGGGACTCCCGCTTCAAAGCCCAGCACCACTTCCGCTTCCCGCGCCGGCGCGTTCTGCGGTTTACGCGTGAGTTTCCAAGCCCCGTCTGGCGGCTCGCCGAGCTTGGTCTCCAGCGGTCCCCCTTCGTGGCTCAAGTGCCACAAATTCTGATCGCGACTATAAAGATCGTCCTTGCTCGCTGCCACTGGTACTTTGTGGTGACGCGCGTACTCGAGCGCATCCTCGCGCGACTTGATGGACCATTCCCGCCACGGCGCAATAACACGCAACTGCGGCGCCAGAGCCTGGTACGACAGCTCGAAACGCACCTGGTCGTTTCCCTTTCCGGTGCACCCATGGGCCAGGGCGTCCGCTCCACACTCGAGCGCAATCTCCACTTGCCGCTTGGCGAGCACAGGCCGAGCCAGCGACGTCCCCAGGAGATACTTGCCCTCGTAAACGGCCCCCGCCCGCACCGCCTTCCAAACGTAGCCGGTGACGAACTCCGTTCGAAGGTCCTCGACAAAGACCTTCGCAGCCCCGCTACGCAGCGCCTTGCGGCGAAGCGCCACGTAATCGTCGCCCTGGCCCACGTCCCCCACCATGGCGAACACTTCGCAGCCATAATTCTCCCGTAGCCAGGGGATGATGATGGAGGTATCCAGCCCTCCCGAATAAGCAAGAACCACCCGTTTAACCGGCTGGCTCGAATCACGAACTGAAGACATCGGTTGTTTCCTTTCTCCACTGTAGCGGCGATTTTACATCGCCGGGCCGTCCCGGCCTGATTGGGATGCCGCCCTCCGGCGACGTAAAGTCTAACTTGTCATTCCGAGCGGAGCGAGTAATCTCGCATTGTTTCCGAACCAGAGCGAGATTCCTCGCTTCGCTCGGAATGACACCGAGCTTTCTTTAGCCCGCCACTATTGCCCGAATCTTCTTTCTCATTTGCGCCGCCTCGCGAGCGCCCGGAGTAGCCACGAAAACCGTGTCATCGCCGGCTACCGTCCCCACGATCTCTGCCCAGTCCTGTGCATCCAGCACCGCGGCCACCGAATGGGCGTTGCCCGGATACGTCTTCAGCACCACCAGATTCGATGCCTGGCTCACCTCGCGGAGAAACTCCTTCAGGATGACCTCCAGGGTGGGCTGTACTGGGGCAGGCGGCTCTCCTGTTTCCGGCAGGCGATAACCCGAACGCGTTTTCACCAGCCCCATCTCCTCCAGGTCCCGCGACACCGTCGCTTGGGTCACCTGGATGCCGTGCCGCGCCAGCTTTCGACGCAACTCCTCTTGGGTCACCTGCGGATCGCTTCTCAGCAGGTTTAGAATTTGACTACGCCGGTAGAGATTGTCCATGTAAGTTTATGCAAGCGGCTTATAAATATACCAAAAGGCGTCCATCTTGGCAAGCCCCGTAAGACTGGGAGTGCGGGTGATCGGGAGAGCGGGTGATCGGGTGAACGATAGAATCGGGTGATCGGGTGATCGGGTGATCGAGAGAACTAACAGCAACAGAAATGGGGGGATCGGGACATCGGGTGATCGGGAGAACAAAAGAACAACGTGTCTCAACTCGTTTCCTGTCCGTCCAAACTTCCGATCTATGTCCTCGTCGTCTGCCGATCGCGTGTTTACGCGATCACTACTCAGCCATTCTCCCGATCACGCAATCTCCCGATCACGCGATCTCGTTCATTCCCCGTGGGCGCCGTAAGCCATGAAGTTCTCCTTTTTGAACTCTTCCCATTGCTCGATCCGGTACCCGCCCTTAGGGATGAACCGTTTGGTGCGAAAGGCGATGCCCAACTTTCTCTCGTCGATGTCAGCGCCCTTCTGGGGGAGAAATTCGAAAACACTGCGGTTTGCGCCGTAATATGCGCACAGCCAAACGCCATCGGCGGATTCCACCGCATAGAGTGCGCACGCCAAAGGTAAAGGCCGGGTTGCATCCACCGAGACCTTGACCTGCGCTTCAATGATTTTCCCCGCTACCAACTGGGGAGCAACGGAGGAGACCGCTGGAGTCGGTGTCATTGTATGCCTCGCTTGACGAATCGGGAGATCGGGTAAACAACGTGGCTCAACTCGTTTCCTGTCCGTCTAAACTTCCGATCTATGTTCTCATCGCCTACCGATCACTCGTTTAGGTAATTACTACTCAGCCATTCTCCGAATCACCCGATCTCCCGATCACCCGATGAACACTGGTTTCAGGTGGCGTTCGAAGAGGTTTTCGGTCACATTCTTAGCGATAGTTGCCTCCGTGACTGACAGCAGATCCAGGTAACGGGCCCCCATTCTCGCGGCCACCTTGAAGCCCACATGCAGAAGTTGGCGAAAGCTCGAGTTATAAGCCGGGCATTTAGGGTCGTGGCGCAGGGCGGACACAAACTGCTCCGCTGACCAGTGCGCCACAACCTCCGGCGGAGGCAAGCGGGCAGGATCGATGTTAATCACAGCGGCATAGGGAGCGCACAAATCTTCGCGCTGGGCAAAGGCCTGGGCATAAATCTCCTTGGCTAACTCCAGCCCCTCGCCCCCAGCTTCCGCCAAGCCAATTAATTCTTCCAGCCAGGTCGTGCCGGCAGTTTTCAAGTGCACGCCCGTATCGAATTTCTCGAGTGTGCGGTGAATCGGTCCATAGAGCGAGAACTTATCGCTCCCGGAGTGTACGCTCAGTTTCAGGTTACCGGCCATGCGGTAGTGCCGGACAGCGAAGGCGATGGCGGCAACATCATCCGAGAACTCTTCGGTGAATTTCGTCACGTCGCCCACATAGTCCACGCCTTTGTCGAAACGCCCGGTAAATTTCGGCGCGATAGTCTGAATCGGAATCCCTTCGTCCGCCAAGGCGACAAGAATGATAAGGAGTTCCGCGGGCGTCTGCGGGGAATCCGTCTCGTCCATCGAAACTTCGGTAATGAATTGTCCCCTGCCCTTCTTCTCCTCGAGCCGCCGGTAAATCCGGCCCGCTTCCTCCACTGCCGCAAGGTACTTATTCCCAACCTGCTCAAGGAAGCCCCGGTCGATGCAAAAGGGACGCGCAACACCAGGGACATTCAGCTTTCCCAGCAATTCTCCGTGAGCTTTTACAAATGCCTGCAAGACCTCATTCCCCGAGGGTCGGCCAATCCAATCCGCGACGTCGATGGTGAAGAAATCACAAGCCTCCACGAATCTGTCCAGCGTATTGAGATTGATGTGGTCCGCGTCCACGTGGTACGGCTTGCTCCAGCCCAGCGCTTTCACCGCTTCGTCGGCCGCCGCGCGGGTGCTGGCAGGCGTGGAACCGATAAGGGTGTGTTCCCGGTTCGATTTGTTCCATACCGGGATGACCTCCACGCCATGCTCAGCCGCCATCTTGCAGGCCCGCAGTTGTGGCTTGGCCTGGTGAGCAAATCTGTCGCCTACGCCGATGGAATATTTTGCAAGTGAAAGTGTGTCGCTCATGATTTTGCTACTGGGCTTCTGGTTTCTTGTAGGGTTTATCCGCGGAATCCTTGCTTCCGTCGTGCCTGGACTTGCGCTCCCCAGGCTGGCTCTCGGTGTGTCGCCGCGTATGCAGCTCAACAAAGGTGTTCTTGAGAGGCTTGGCCGGGCCGCCTTGCCCGCGCAAGGCATTGCCCAATTCACTCTGGCATCCCGCCAAATTGGTTTGCGCCGTATAAAGGAGCTGGTCAGGGTTGCGCAGAAGGTATGCGATATAGGGTTGGAGCGCCTGCTGCAAGTCGAAGAGTCGGTCTCCGGCCTCGCTATATTGCGCGCCCAAGCTGGGATTCTCGAACTGGCTGACGGCGCGGCCAACCCCATCCAGACGGGGCAGCGCAGCGTTGATTGCCGCGTAGGTCTGGAACCCGAAGTACATGCTATCCGGACGCTTCTCAAACTGCGCCCGCCATTGCTCCAGGCCATCAAGCGCCTTGTGAAGATTCTCCAGTGTCACATTGAACGAATTGTGGATGATGTTCGAGGTCTTCCACTTTTCTGGGTGCACCGCCAACAGCAGATCATGGATGCGGAACTCTGAGTCCCATATTTTTTGCGTCAACGCCTTCACTTGAGCCGCATCCATGTATCCGGGAGCATTGACCGGCTGGGGAGTTTGCGCGGGCTGGGGAGAAGGAATGGTCTCAGTCTCGGGGACCGATCCCGCCGGTGCGCCTCGCGGCGCCTGGTCTTTTGCCGGCTGCTGCGCCAGCGCCGGGGAAACCCAAACTAAAAGGAGCGGAAGAACGTACCTGAAGCCCGTTTTTGATTGCATATAAGTTTAGAAGCTGCAACCCAAGAGAAGGATGGCAGATTCCCGCTTCCATTGCCCTCCAACACGCTATTCTGATGGCGGAAATTGGATGCCCACGTCGCCCGCAGCAAGCCTCTTAGCCAGGACAATTACCGGGAGTCTGCGCCCGGCCCGGCGGCAAGCTCCTGGATCTCAACGCCGAATTTGAAGAGCGGCCGCGGGTCGCCTCGCCCCCAGCGGTTGACCTCCCATCGGGCCTGGAGAAACTTGGTGCCGGGCATTTGCCTTAAATCGAGGGCCGCCGGCGCAATTCCCTGGTAGAACTTCTGGGGAAACCAGAACAAGGCTTGCTGCCCCCAATCTTTTCCCTCCCTCGAGCCCCAAATGGAGACGTGCAGAGATTCCTGTTCGATGATCTCGGTGATGCCAAGGACGATTATGACGGGCTTCCCCTCGAGCTCACCCAGCTCGAAGGCTGGCCCGGCGCCGTTCGTCTCCACCGCCGTTTCAGGAGGAACAAGATAATAAACCTTGGCTTCTGTCGAAATGCTCGCGCTCATCGTCTGTCTTCCACTACGACCCGAATTGGAATCCTCCAACCCCGTCATCGTAGCACAGCCAACAGCGGGGCGCTAACAAAAGGCACGAAAGGTCAGGTGCTCTACTTGTACTGGTCTGCCGATGGGTCGCGCATCGGACAGGAGATACGGTAGCCAATCACATTTGGCCTTTTCCCATTATCGTGATAACTCGGCAAAGCGGAGATGTCTTATCGGCAAGGCCGCACGGCCCGGTCTTTCGCCTCGCCCCGCCGCCATGGTCTGCCACTGCTTGTTTCCCGGCGCGTCCGCGCCTCCGCACTCAAGCACGTGGTCGCCCGACGAAGATTGGGATGACCGCGAATGCCCCCAGCGTCAGGAAGTAAACCGTTCCCGAAACGGGGTCGCGGGTTTCAAAATACCCGCGAATTGTCATCCCCCGAACCCACAGCACGACCGAGAACTCGACGAGTACCATGAGGCTAAGGGCGACACATCCCATCGCCAGCCGCCTCGACCACTGCGGCGGAATGCCCAAATGCCGAACCACCCACCGGGCCGCGAGGATGGAAACGCCAAACATGATGGGTGCTTCCATCAGCTCAGCCGTCCTCACGCCCAGTCTCGGGGCCACCCAAAGCGTGCGGACCGTGCCGAGCACGAATCCGACGGCAAACACGGGGGCGAAATAGAGCACGCCAGCTTTGAGAGTTTGCTTCATGGTTGAACCAGCCCAACCACACGGCTGACTTTCCATGACCCGTCTGATTGCTGGTTGAGTGCAACGATCGTCGTGGCATGGACATGCGTGGCGTCGCCTCCGCGATGTGGCGTCAGCGTGCTTTCGACTTCAGAAATTTCAAAAGCCCACTGACCACGGACGACGACTTCGGGATTTGAAACATCCTGCTCAATAGAGAATGCCTCGCAGCCCTTCAGGAAGTCTCGTCTCACTTCCTCGCGACCGCGCACACATCGCCCGTTGCCATGCACCACGACAACATCATCCGTCACCAAGGCGACGAGCCGCTCGACGTCACTGTCCTTGACAGCTTCGAGCCAAGCCCGGCGAACAACCGCGATGGACGATATGACGGAGCTGACTTCCTGCTGTGGCAAGGCGTCCATGACTCACTCCTTCGTTGTGCGAGCTGCCCCACGTTTCGTGGCCGTTCAACTGCTTTCAATTACCCAACGCACAGCGTCATTCAGGTTTCGAGGTTTGGGCAACTGTCGCATGGGAGAAGATTATACAGCCGGAGCGTTGCCTTATGGGTGCCGCGAATGCCGTTCCTGCACACGCCTTCCGAGCGGCAATCCGGGAAAGATAAGGGGCAACGCCTAACACTCCAGTCCCAGCGCTCTGGTCGCAAACTCCACCAGCGGCAGCATCGTCCGGCACGCGGTTACGAAATCCCCCATGAGTCTGGGACCGCACACCTGCGCCTCGGTGAGTCCGACCGATGCCACGAAGTCCTTCCGCTTGATGTCCTCGATGAACCGGTGATTTGGGTCGAACCCTCGCGGCGGCCGCTTCAGGCTGTCGCCCTCAAGCTCCAGCTTCCGGTTCACCTTCGCCCACTGCTCGGGCTCGGCGACGATTGCCGTGCGGATTTTCGTCAGAGCGCTATTGTCAGGATGCCAGACGCCCGCAGCAGCGAAGCAGTTGTCCGGCTCGAGGTGCAGATAGAACACTGGCGCATGGGCGTCCCTGCCGCTGGCGTGGGAGAAATGGATGCCGACATGCGTCTTGAAAGGACGCTTGTCCGGCGAGAACCGGGTGTCGCGGTATATCCGCTGATGACAAGATAGAATAATTAGAATTTGCCACTCCTGGCCCCGAGGTCCCAAAACTGCGATTGGTCGGACAGGCACATTCCTCGACCAGCCCCCGGATTAAGTGGTAGTGCACTCGGGACAACAATTGTTCGTCGAGCATTGTGCGATTGGGCGTCTGCACCAGATTCTTGCGGCCCCATCTTGAACCGCTGGTCGCAACGTGTCGGAGACACCACCCTTCTCGAAAACCCTGGGAGGCATCCACTTGTATTTCGAAGCCCTTGGTGGTAGCTTCATCGCACTGGGAAATCCCACGGAGGAAAAACGATGCGACATTACCGTACCGTATTTACATGTATAGCCCTGTTCGCCCTGACAGCCGCCTGCACAACGACTGTCCCTGACACGCGGGACGCTGATATCAAAGCCGTGAAAGGCCTAGAGGCTGCCTGGGTCCAAGACATTGCCACGAAAGATGTGGACAAGTTTGCGAGCTACTATTCTGACGATGCGTCGCTCTTGATGCCGAACGCGCCGATTATCAACGGCAAGGACAACATCAGGGCGGCGCTCAAGCCAATGCTGGCTGACCCCAACTTTGCCCTCACTTTCCAGGCCACGCGGGCGGACGCGTCAAAAGGCGGCGATTTCGTCTACACGGTCGGCGCCTACTCGCTGACAATGACGCGCCCCGACGGCAAAACGGCGGCCACGGACACGGGCAAGTACTTGACAGTGTTCAAGAAGCAGGCGGACGGGAGCTGGAAGGCCGTCGTCGACATGATAAGCTCCGACTTGCCTGCTCGAAGTGAGCGTCCTCAACCTAGAAAACAGAGAAGCCACCGGGCTGCCCGGGCCCGCAGGCGCGCCCGGTCTCGATAGACTGAAAACTACACCTTTGCTCTTTGGCTCGTCAATTCCATCTTCCTTTTCCTGTAGTTGAGTCGATTTTGACCTTCAGCGAATTGCCAGTCTCTCCTTGACGAACTAGGAGAGCGATGTTACCGTCTCTCCTTGATATTCGAGGAGAGAACGTGGATAAACAGATGGATCTGTTGCAAGGCACCCTGGACATGCTGATCCTCAAGGCCGTGTCGCTCGGCCCCTTGCATGGCTACGGCGTTCTGCTGCGCATCCAGCAGATTTCCGATGAACGGCTCGAAATCCAGCAAGGATCGTTGTACCCAGCGCTCTACCGGCTGGAGCACCAGGGTTTGATCTCCAGCGAGTGGGGCGAATCGGACAACAAGCGCAAGGCGAAGTTCTACCGGCTGACCTCGCCCGGCCGGCGTCGACTCCAAACTGAGACGGAGAAGTGGAACCGCATGGCGTCGCTGATCGCCAGCATTCTACGCACGACTCCGGAGGAGATATGAGACTCTTTGCGCAGATCCTTTCATGGCTGAAGTGGGTCGTGAATCGCCAGCAGCTCGAAACCGGCATGGAGGCGGAGGTGCGCTTTCACCTCGAGAGCCATGCTGAGGAGCTGGTGCGGAGTGGCGTTCCCCGGCCGGAAGCGATGCGCCGGGCGCGGCTCGAGTTCGGCGGGATCGAGTCCCATAAGGATGGCATGCGCGCCTCCCTGGGTTTGCGCCTGTGGGATGAGCTGGGCGCGGACCTTCGCTATGGGGCGCGGCAGTTGCGCAGGAATCCGGGGTTCACGGCGGTGGCGGTGCTGACGCTGGCGCTGGGCATTGGGGCCAACACGGCGATGTTCTCGATCATCCACGAGGTGCTGCTGAAGCCTCTGCCTTTCCAGGACCCCGCCCGGCTGGTACTTGCCAGCACTACATTCGGCGGCGAGCCGAATCCCTTCTCCTCGGCGCCGGACTACTACGACTACCGCGAGCAGACCGATTGTTTCGAGGGCTTTTCAGCCGTGCTCCCCTTTGCGCAGAAGACAACCGTGACCAGCGGCTTCGAGCCTGAGCGTGTCTCCTTCACCTACATTGCGGACGACCTCTTCCGAACCCTGGGCGTTGCCCCGGCGGCTGGCCGCTGGTTCACGCCGGAGGAGGGCCGTCTTGGCGGGCCTGATGTCGTCATGGTGAGCGACCGCTTCGCTCAGCGCCGCTTCGGCGCTCCTCGCAACGCGGTGGGAACCTCCCTCGCTACGGATGGGCGGCAGCGCACCGTCGTTGGCGTCATGCCGGCCACCTTTCACTTCCTCGAAGATGTCGATGTTTGGGCGCCGATGCGTCGCGGCGACTCATGGACGAGGGCGCCAAGGCAATTCCATAACTGGTTGATCGTCGCGCGCCTGAAGCCCGACGTCTCCATCGAGAGAGCCCAGCGCCAGGTTGACGTCATTTCGAAGCGCCTCGAGCAGCAGTATCCGGCTTCGAACACCGGCAAAGCGCTGCGGCTGGATCCGCTTCAGGCCGCGGTCGCGCAAGACCAGAGACCACAACTCTTAATGCTGATGGCTGCGGTCGGCCTGGTTCTCCTCATTGCCTGCGCCAACGTGGCCGGTCTGTTGCTGGCGCGGGGCTCGGTACGCCGCTCCGAACTGGCCATGCGCGCGGCGCTGGGCGCCTCGCGGGCACGGCTGGCCCGGCAGTTGCTGGTGGAAAGTGTGACTCTGGCATTGCTCTCCGGCGTGCTAGCTGGGGCGCTGGCGTTTTGGCTCAACCGAGTGTTGCCACTGGCGGCCGGTCTGGGCGATCCCGTTAGCGTCCCCAAAGGCCTGGACTGGCCGGTATTGCTGTTCGCGCTGGCGCTCTCGATCCTGACCGGCGTGCTCTTCGGGGTGGCGCCCGCCTGGCGTGGGTCCTCGTCCTGCCTCGTCCAAGGTCTCCCTGCGGGTGCGCGTATGACCGATACGAAGGCCAGGCTGTCGCTGCGCAGCGCCCTGGTGGTAGGGCAGGTGGCCGTGTCGCTGATGCTGCTCGTTGGCGCCGGCCTGCTGATCCGCAGCTTCGCCCACCTGGCCCGCACCGACCCAGGCTTCGACATCCAACAGCTCTTGACCGGCGAAATCCAGTTGTTGGAGGCGCAGTACCCTGACCGAACTCAGCGCATCCGGTTCTTCGACGGCCTGCGCGAGGATCTCGCCGCCATTCCTGGCTTGAAGGCGGTCGGGTTCACAAGCCAACTGCCGATCCGCAATCCGGGGAACAACATTCCAGCCTGGGACGCCGATCACCCGCCGGCAAACCCGCACGACCAGCGTTCGGCGTACAAGCGCGTCGTGCTGCCCGGCTATTTCGATGCCGTTCATATCCCGCTCCGGATGGGGCGTGACTTTGAAAAGAACGACCGCGAGAACGCGCCGCTCACGATCGTCATCAACGAGCAGATGGCGCACACGCTGTTCCCGGGTCGTAACCCGCTGGGCCGGCGGGTATCCGTGGACATGGGTGGCGCGCAGCCGACCACCTTCGAGGTGGTGGGAGTGGTGGGAGATGTCCTCCTCAATTCCGTTGGCGAGAGCGCCCCTATGACCATGTACTTCTCGTACTACCAATTTCCGGATAGGACGCTGCGCTTTGCTGTCCGGACCGATCAGGACCCCGAGTCGATCACCCAAAGCGTGCGCCGGCTGGTTCTGGCACACGACCGGACCGTTCCGGTAGAGAATCTGGTCAGCATGAAGAGACTTATTGGCGACTCGCTGGCGCCTCAACGCACGACCTCTGTCACTCTCGCGCTCTTCGCTACCGTTGCCCTAATGCTGGCGTGCATCGGTCTCTATGGCGTTCTGGCCTATTCTGTCAGCCAACGAACCCACGAGATCGGGATCCGCATGGCATTGGGCGCGAATCGCCCGGAGGTTTTGAGGCTTGTGCTGAAACAGGGTATGACGCTAGCCCTCGCCGGCATGGCCGTCGGCATGGTGGCCGCCTTCGCACTCACACGCTTGTTGAAAAACATGTTGTTCGGCGTTGCACCGAACGATCCGGCGACGTTTGTGGCGGTCTCGGTGCTGCTGACGCTGGTGGCGGCCCTGGCATGCGCGATTCCCGCACGCCGGGCGACGAAAGTCGATCCCATGGTGGCGTTGCGCCACGAGTAGACATCTAAGATCCAAAAGGAAGCGCTCCACCCGGGAGTGCGGGAGCTTTCAGGAACCGCAGAAACGCCCGCATTATCGCGGACACGGAAGTCAATCTCTAGTTATTCCCCAAGGAGTTCTTTCGCTCGCCTCATTGCAAGTAGTTGCCGATGAGGCAGTTCGGCCGGTTCTGGGGATTCGGCTTGAAAAGTGGGCTTCACGTCAACTTTCAATAAAGAAGAAGCGCAGCGCGGCCACTCAAGAAAACGTGGCGGAGGGAGAGGGATTCGAACCCCCGAGCCCCTTTCGGGGCTAACGGTTTTCAAGACCGCCGGTTTCAACCGCTCACCCATCCCTCCGAACGGTTCCTTTCAACAGATTACATCAGCGAACGGCTCTTTGCCACCGGTTACAGCAACATTTACGGCAACATTTGCAGGGTGTTTTTTCGTCCAGTCAGCGAGAAATTCACTCTGAATCCTTGATGCTTGTCGAGCTGATTCGAGATCCCGCTCGACGTACCAATCGGCAGTGGTTTGATACTTTGGTGGAACTTAAATAACTCATCACGTGTCGCTTGCCGAAAGAGAGGGCGGATAACGTTGCGCACATTGTCGCAGGTGTGTCGTGCTTTGCTTTGGCCATGCAGGCGGTTGATGAGCATTGGGATCGCACCCGATAAAGACCTTGCCAATACGGACGTTTCACGTCATCACGTAAACGGACGTGACCTTCTTGGTGGCAACGCCGTGACATTTGTTTAATCCCCCTGTCACGGGCAACCACGCTTCCGCTTGCAAGGTTATCACAAGTGGAATTGGGTTTGCGAGCTGGCAATCAGAACACGTTATAACTGTTTAAGACTTTTAGCACTTAGAGGCCGGAACAAATTCGCCCTGTATCGTTCCCTCGTTGCACTTGACAAATGAATCTGCGGGAAGATGGCGCTGCAATCCCATCTCTAATCCGGTCATGGTATCCACACTTGTTGTTCAAGTTAGTAATCCCTCAAATCTGAAGCGCTAGTGGGTTGAGGGTATTGTGGACCTCTTCATGCCCTGATAGTCTCCTCGCTACGTCGGTTTTTCTTGGCTTCTCAAAGGGCTTAGCAGGAGCCAGAAATAACAATCTTGTGCAGAGGAGCGGCTTCAATCCGCTCCTCTCTGCAGGTGGGGTGATCTATGCGTAAATGGATGTGGTTTTTAGCCGCTCTTCTGATGGTGGGGGTTGAAACACCCGATGCCCGCGCGCAGGCCAGCGGCGCGCACATAGACGGCATCGTGCACGACGCTCAAGGGCTGCCGCTTCCCAACGTAACAGTTGCTCTCACGGAGACACAAACGGGGCTGGCGCGCACCGTGGAAACTACGTCGGAGGGCGCCTACCAGTTTGTTAGCCTTAATCCGGGGCAATACCAGCTCTCCGCCGTCTTGACGGGATTCGACTCGCCAGTTCGGACTCTGACTCTGGAAGTGAACCAGTACCTTCGCCTCGACCTCGTGATGCAGGTAGGCCCGCTGAGGCAGGAGTTCCTGGTGGTTGGAGCTCCGGAGATGTTGCGCACTGCGGATGCCAGCCTGGGAGAAGTCATCGAACCCACCTTGACCAAGGAACTGCCGTTGAATGGCGGGCATGTGCTCGACCTGGCGCTGCTGGCCCCTGCCGCTCACGCGGGATTTGGGGCGCAAATGGGGAACGCCAATCCGCTCTACTGGCGGCCCAACCAGAACTCCGCTTTGAGTGTTGGCGGCGGGCGGCCGAACGCCAACTACTTCCTGCTGGATGGCTCGACGGATACTGACCCCACGTTTAACACGCTCTCCTACAGCCCATCGCCCGACGCCATTCGCGAGTTCAAGGTACAGACAGGCAGTTACTCCGCGGAATTCGGCGGCGCGGGCGGCGCCCAAGTCAACATCGTGACCAAGTCCGGCGGCAATAAGCTGCACGGGGACGCCTATGAGTTTGTCCGCAGCAACACCTTTGATGCCCGCACGTTCACGGACCCCAGCAACATCCCGCATCTTGAACAGAATGAATTCGGGGCTTCCGTGGGTGGTCCGATCCGCAAGAATTCCACGTTCTTTTTCGCTAACTGGGAGGGTTTCCGCTTAAGCAACGGCCTCGCGCAGATTGAGACGGTTCCCACGGCGATGGAGCGCGTGGGAGATTTCAGCATGAGCGGCGTTACCATTTATGATCCCTCCACCTCGCATGCGAATCCCAATTACAACCCGGCGCTTCCCACCAGTCCTTCCAATCCCGCCGTCCTCCGCAACCCCTTTCCGAATGATGTGGTCCCCAGCGCCCGAATCAACTCCGTCGCCTTGGGCGAGTTGGCGGTGGTGCCGCTTCCCAATATGGCTTCAGGCATGATGGGGATGGGGGGCATGAGCATGGGGGCGACGCCCATAGGCACGGGACCGGACTCCAACAACTACCTGGACCTGCGCACCAACCGCAATTTTTCCAATCAGGCAACCCTTCGCCTCGACCAGAATTTACCCCATGGCGATGCGCTGTTCGGACGCTATTCTTTCCTTGCCGAGAGGGATTTTACCCCGGAGAATTTGCCCGGCTTCGGATCCTTTGACAACAATCTTGCGCAGAACCTGACCCTTCAGTACACGCACCTCGTCTCGTCCACGTCGGTAAATGTGTTCTGGCTAGGGATGTCGCGCCTTTCCATGCACCGCTACTCCCAGGACAACTTCACCACCGACTACGTCACCGAACTGGGCATCCAGGGAGTGGGATTTGGCGGGCAGGGCGCGTGGGGCATGCCCTATGTTACGGTGCAGGGTTACAACGCCTTTGGCGATTCCTATGCTGCGACCCCAGTGCACGATTGGGACACCGTCCTGCAAGTGGGTGACATCTGGAACAAGCAACGGGGGCGGCACTCCCTCAAGGTAGGCGGTGACTTCCGGGATTACGACTGGCCCATGTGGGGTTTCTTCCAAAACCGCGGCTACTACCAGTTCACCAATGGCTTCATGACGCAAACAGCCACCAATGATGGCACGGGCGCCGCGCTGGCAAGCCTTCTGCTGGGCCTGCCCGTGGTCAAGCAGCGGCAGGCCGGTATTCCTGAAATGAATCTGCGCCAGTGGTATGCGGAAGGCTTCGTGCAGGACAACTGGCGCGTCACGGGGAATACCACTGTGAACGTGGGCGTACGCTACGAGTTTATGAGCCCGCTCACCGATATCCAGGCCGATAAGCGCGGCAGCAACTTGACTTGGCAGGATGGCGTCCCCTATATCTTCATCGGAGGTCAGGAAGGTACTCCCGCCGGATTGCTCTACACTCAGAAGCTCAACTTCGCGCCCCGTGTGGGCTTGACCCATTCCTTTCAGGGAAGGTTTCCCTTCGTCATGCGCGCGAGTTACGGCATTTTCTTCACTCCCGTAGACATGAACACCTGGTGCAATCAGCGTCACAACGTGCCCTTTGTCTTCCCGCAGACCCAGCAGAGTGACAACTACACTCCCAGCCTGACGGGATTCAATTTTGCCCCACCGGTTCTGGGCTCCACAGTGACCAGCTTCACCGCTTTTCCCCCGCATAGCCCCTCGCAATACATCGAACAATGGAGCTATTCGCTGCAAAAAGCCCTTACCCCGAACACGGTGCTGGAAATCGGTTATCAGGGCGAGGATGGATTCCACCTCCAACGAGCACACCTGATCAATAACCCACCTCCCGGACCGGGGCTCCTCCAGCCGCGTCGGCCTTACAAATCCATCAATTTTCTTCCCGGAACTGTTATTCCCAGCGGAGACGTTATTCCCGCCGGCCTCACCGTCGCCAGCCTGGATCAGCCCGTCTCCACCATCAATCTGCTGGAAAACTCTGCGCGCAGTTGGTACAACGCAGGCTGGGTGGACGTTCGCCATCGCTTCTCCCACGGGCTCACTTTTCTTACCAGCGTCACCTGGGCCAAAAGCATTACCAACGCGCCGGACTTTCGTTCCCCCATGGATGAATCCGCCATTCCGCAGAATGATTCCGACCTCGACGCGGAGAAGGGGCTGGCCTGCGACGTTCGCCTTCGCTACGTCGGTACCTTTGTCTACAACATTCCTGGGCTAAGGCAGCAGGGGTGGATGAGCCGCCTCACCTCGCACTGGGGGCTGGCGACGGTCTATCAGGCGGAGACGGGAATGCCTTTCTCCATTTCGGTGTATGGCGACACAGCGAATGCCGGCACCACATTGGGTGAGAATCCCATCCGCGCAAATTATACGGATCACCCGGTGTTCCCTTCCGTCACCCACACTTCGGAGGAGTGGTTCAATACCGCCGCCTTCACTGCCCCACCCGCGTATACCTTCGGCAACGTGGGGCGCAATACTGTGGAAGGGCCGGGAATGCAAGTTGCGGATATTGCCTTGTCGCGCGAGTTTCACCTGCTGGAATCACTGCACCTGCAGATCCGCGCGGAAGGGTTTAACGCGCTCAACCACACCAACTACGGTACGCCCAATCGCTTCGTGAACGAGCCGCAGTTTGGGACCATCACCATGGCCATGCACCCAGGCCGCGAAGCCCAGTTCAGCGCGCGATTGACTTTCTAATGCTGAGGCGCCGAACCTCTCCCTGCAAGTCTCCCCCGTGTTTACCGACGAGTCAGCAGGGGCAATCCGAAGTTCTGGACGAACGACGGCGTACTCGGAAGAACCTTGCCACTGTCTGGCTAGCACAGTGCCACTGGGCCGGATAACGCGTTCGTCGTGGAAGCGCAACCCCTAAATCCCCAGATGTCTTCGAGGAGGTTTGTGGAATGGCATTGACTTGGATTGGTTACCACCAACGCCGCGAAGTAGTACGAACTCGCTCAACTCGTATGTCGTCGCCGGGAATTACTCTCAAATGCTCGCTGAAGAATGTGCTGGCCCATCTCACTGCGAGTTGCGGCTGCGCAGATGGTTCCGGCGCTTTTTGGGATTCGGAATGAAAAGTCGGCTTCCCATCGACTGGGTCACCTGATAGGCTGGATTCAGGTGTGGATGGGCGTTTCGCAGGCAGAATCCTGAGGTTCGGGAGAAGCGAAATAAGCTGCGCTCTCGCGCCGAACGCCAGGCACTCCCGATTATTTGTGGGGTGCTATGCGGTTGAGGCTGTGACTATGCTGTGACTATTTGGATACTTTCGAAACCCAGACCTTTCTTGCGGCGGCTTCGCCCAGGTTGATGCTCCTATTGTGCAGACGGAGGGTGAGCGTGCTGTCGTAATTGCGTGTGAGAATCTCCAGGTTGATCCCTGGTCGAATACCCAATCCGTCAAAGTATTCCAGGAGCTTGCGGTCACGCTCGTAGACGCTGTCTACTCTGAGCGGCGTACGAGGGGTAGCTTCCCAAAGTTGCTGAAGGCCTAGCTTCCGCCGCTCGGCGGCACTCTTGTTGATCTGGTTACCATGGGGACAGGGTCTGTTTGGCCCGAGCTTCTCGACCAACTTTCGTTCCACATCTTCAGAAATTGAATGCTCCAGCCGTTCTGCCTCGTCGTGGACCTTGTACCACTCCATTCCCAGCATTTCGAGGAGCATGCGCTCCACCAAATGGTGGCGGAATCGCAGCTTGTCGGAGATCTTACGCCCGCTTTGCGTCAAGGAGATTCGGCCCTTGCGGTCGATCTCCACAAGTCTATCTCGCCGCAGCCGGCGCAGAGCCAAGGCCACAGCGGGGGGAGTGACGCCGAGCCATCGCGCGACGGACGCGGCGATCACGGTTCCTTCCTCGGATTCTGCCTCAGCAATGGCCTTTAAATAATCTTCTTTCGATATGGTGAGCTTGATATGACTCATTGGCGGCGCCTTCAGAGCCTTTTCCCTCTCCACCAGGCGGCGTACAACCGCTTTTCCACAGTATTCGCCCAGCAGACAATACCTATATTAAGCCAAGCGCCGCGATCGGGCGTAACAAATTCTAGTTGACACGCATCGAATCTTGTAGTTAACTATAGTTTACTATGATTAGAAAGCCGTAGTAAATTAGGGCTGGCACAAAACTCCCAAACGACACTGTCACACCTGGAGGTACAGAAGACATGAGCCGCAAAATCATTCTGGTGCTTCTGCTGGCGGGCACTGGGTTTATCTCCGCCCGCTTCGGGATGGCGCAGGGAGAAACGACTAGCGCCATCCTGGGCCAGGTGACGGACGCCAGCGGTGCGGCGATTCCCGGCGCGACGGTGAGCATTACGAACCGCGAGACCGGCATGCGGCGATCTCTCTCGACCGATGAGGAGGGACGCTTCAACTTCCCGCAACTCACGCCGGGCACTTACTCGGTCAGAGTCGAAGCTGCGGGTTTCGACCCCCAGCAAAACAACAACGTGTTTTCAGGCCTGGGACAGAAGCAGACAGTCAATTTCACACTGGTGGTGGCGCAATCCAAACAGGCGATTGAGGTCAGCGCGGCGCCGCCGATCCTCAACCCTGAGAATGCCAACACCAGCACCAATCTCAACGCGCCTGCGCTCGAGGACCTTCCCAACCCGGGCGGCGACCTCACCTACCCGTTGCAATTCGCGGCCGGCGCGCTCATCAACACGGCGGGAAGCAGCAACGATTTTGTGGGCGGAACCAACGGCTATGGTAACGTGGAGTTCAACGGGCTGCCGGCGCTTTCGAACGGCTACATCGTCGATGGGCTCGAGACCAACGATCCGTTCACCGGTCTCAACAGCGGTCTCTCGACCAATCTGGTGCTGGGCCTGAACTCGATTTCCGAAGTGACCGTCAACACCCTCTCCTACTCCGTAGATCAGGGGCGATATGGAGCCTCCCAGGTGAACTATGTTACCAAGTCCGGCAGCAACCACTTTCACGGCAATCTCTATGAGCTTTGGAATGGCTCGGCCCTTAACGCCGCCGACTTTTTCACGAACGCGACCCCGGGGAATCACAAGCCGAGATCCACGGTGAATCATTTCGGGGGCAGCTTAGGGGGGCCCATTCGTCAAGATAAGTTGTTCTTCTTCACTGATTTCGAATGGATGCGGATCGCACTTCCCATCGTCACACCCGCCACCGTGCCGACCCCCGCCTTCGAGAGCTACGTTCTCCAGCAACTTCCTTTAGGAGGCACGGACGCCGTGACCGGCGCGGCTTACTCTGCCGCACCGCAGATGGTGCCGTTCTATAGGAGAATGTTCTCGCTTTACGGAAACACCAGCGGGACGCCACTGGCGGTCCTTGGCTGTCCGTTCAATGCTGACGGTAGCCAGGCTGCCGGCAACCCACCCAATGGAACCGGCTGCGCCAACCGGCAGAGTGTTTCGCATTCGAGCGATGATCGCGAGCAGGTCCAAACGGTTCGGATGGACTACAACATCAACACGTCAAACACCGCCTGGTTCCGCTTTCAGGCCGACACCGGCCTGCAGGCTGCCTGGACGGATCCAATCAATCCCTTGTTCAACTCGCTCTCTCCACAACCGCTGTACTCGACAATGGCGGGATATTCGCACGTTTTTTCCCAGAACCTCGTCAATTATTTCAATCCGGGATTCTCGTGGTATTCGAGCATCTTCGCCCCAACCAATTTCGAGAAAACGCTGGCAGCATTTCCCATTGTCCTTCAGGGGAGTGGGGCCAACGCGCCCTTCACCACCATCGGGGGGCTTGACAACACCTGGGTGCAGGGACGGCGAGCCTCGCGGTTCTTCATCAATGACAACCTCGCCTGGAGCCGCGGCGCTCACGAATTCCGCTTCGGAACGAACACCCGAATTTTCCTTCTGAACGACTACGATTTCGCAGAAGGCACGGTCCCAACCGTGACCTACACGACCTTGCCTCAGTTCATCTACGGTGTTGCCTCGACCGCCACGGAGACTTTTCCACGTGCTGCGAACGAACCTTTCAATTCTCTGAACCTTGACCTCTACGCGCAGGATACGTGGAAGCTCACGCGAAAGCTGACCTGGACGGCCGGCGTTCGCGACACCTTGAATTCCAACCCCTCGAACCCGCACCATGAAATTGCCAGGCTCGCCGGCTCTTTCGATTCAATTCCCCACGATTTGAACCAACCGCTAAACGGCGCCATTCAAACCGGTCTCAGGAACGTCTTTGCCTCCACCCCGCTCGCCATCCTGCAACCGAGGACTGCACTCGCGTGGCAGTTCACGCCGAACTCCGTCCTGCGCACGGGTTTCGGCCTGTTCAGCGACCTTTTGCCGGGCGACATTGCTGACCTCGTGGGCGTCAATCCACCCTACGTTCGCACTTTCCAAGGCGGGCTGCTCGGCACTGCCGGTGGCACCGCACTGGCGCCCGGCGTGCCCGGTAGTGCGGTCGATGCGACAGTGGCCGCGAACCAGGCGTTTAACCTGGGCTATGCACAAGGTTGGCTTTCCTGCGCCTCTCCACAAGCCAGACCCGCCGCATGTCTGCCGCCCGTAGCGATCACGGCGGTAACGGATGGCGAACTCCGCGCCCCGTATTTCATGCAATGGAGTTTCGGGCTCGAACATCAGTTCGGGAGCACGGCCAGCGTGCAGGCGCAATACGTGGGCACGCGAGCCTTGAACCAGTCGTACCTGACCGAAGTAAACGGTTATCAAACCGTGTGTCAAGGATGCTTTTCTCCCTTTCCGTATCTCCAGCCTCGGGATGCGAGATTCGGGGCCGTCACGCAACTCTCAACCGGTGCAAATAGCCACTACCATGGGCTTCAACTCACCGCCATGAAACGCGCCAGCCACGGCCTCGAGGGCCAGGTCAATTACACCCTTAGCCGATGTATGGACGAGGTCTCGAATGGCGGATTCCTGCAATTTTCCGCGGGGGGGATCCTTTCCCCCTTACCGGGAGAACTGGCACGCAATTACGGCCCTTGCGATTACGACATCCGGAACAATCTGACTGCGGAGTATGTTTATCAGTTGCCCCTGAAAGTCCAGAATCAGCGGCTGGGCTACGCGCTCAACGGTTGGCAGATCTCCGGCACGGCCTTCTGGCACAGCGGTGTCCCGTTCTCGGTGCTCAGCACGCCCTACGCCGCCGATGGCAACGGCATCGTGCAGGGCGCAGGCCCGCAATTTGCGAGCCTGGTGCCGGGTGTCCCTATTTATGAGCGCAAGCCCATCCCGGGCGTCACTCAACCCGGCACGCTTCAGTGGCTGAACCCCGATGCCTTCGCCTCCACGGTGGATCCGAGCACAGGCGCCTGCGCCGGGGGAGATAGCCCGCAAACCTGTCAGTTCGGCGACCTCGGTCGCAACGCCTTGCGCGGTCCTGACTTCACCTGGAGCGATTTCTACCTTACGAAGTGGTTTCAGGTGAAGGAACATATAAAGCTGCGCCTGGAAGCGCAGTTCTTCAATGTTCTCAATCATCCGAATTTCGCGCTCCCCAGCATGGTGCTGGCCGGCGTACCAGGAAAGGCTTCCACTCAAACAGGGTTCGGGGCGCTAACTTACACTACATCTCCTCCTACCGGACTGCTGGGCGTCGGTTTAGGCGGAGACAGCTCGCCACGCATGATCGCTTTCCATGTCAGGCTCGAATTCTAATCTAGCGGTGAGGCAGACTCTTTTGCTAAGGCAGCCTCGCCAGGAGACAATGATGCCGCAACGATTGATGGACTACGCTTCAGTTATTCTGATCGCACTTCCCTTGATGGCTTTCGGAGGTGCGAACCCAGGTCAACAAGAGACACGCCCAGAGGCGCCCGAAGGACGAATTAACAAAAGACCTGCGCAGTACACGCCACCATCCTCCGGTAAAGCTATGTACCTCGCCTACTGTGCCTCCTGTCATGGCAAGGATGGCAAGGGAGACGGACCTGCGGCGTCCGCCATGAGGATCGCACCTGTAGATTTGACGGTAATCGCGGCAAAAAACAGAGGCATCTTCCCTGAGAACCATGTAGCCCAGACCATTAAGGGGGACTCAAACACCCCCAGTCATGGCTCAAAGGACATGCCGGTTTGGGGTCCAATTTTCGGGGCAATCGGAACAAAGAGTGAGGGAGTGCCGCAACTGCGTGTTCGGAATCTAACAAAGTATATCGAATCGCTGCAACAGAAGTCAGTCAAGTAGCGCGGCGTCTTCGAGTCGGCAGCGACAGCCCGCCCAATCCACGCGAAAGCCAGACTCACGCCAGTTGTGGCCAAGACCTCAATCCACAGTGGGCGTTTCCTGGCGCCTCAATTATAGTCGCCCTGGGCCAGCCTGAGGTCCCCTTGACTCCGCACTGCCTACATGAAGCATACTGATACACCATATGAGTCCCGGCGACGTTATCGTGCATGTGGCAAAACCCGTGTTGATCGCGTGGTTGCTCCTCTGCGCTGCGGATGCCGGTGGGCAGTCAGTCGATAAGGAGCGCTCCGCCATCATCGAAATTGGGGCAGCTCCCTCACGCAGCCTTACCGGCGGCGGATCGAGCTTCGGCCCCACGGTCGCGGTTGAAGTCACGCCAATAGAGAACTGGCTCGAACTTGAGGCCGGTGTGACGCCGTTTTTCGCCCGCCATTCGACTGAATGGGATACCGACCTTCTTTTCAAGAAGCCTTGGACTCTATCCCGCAAAGCGGAGTTTATGTTGGGCGTTGGTCCAGAATGGATTCATACCAGCCGCTACAACATGGTGACCAACTCGCTCGGGGGCGAAGTGGCGCTGGATTTTATGTATTGGCCTAAGGGGAAGCACAAATTCGGCTGGTATGTAGAACCGGCTTACGATTACGATTTTGGCCGAGGGCACGATCAATCGGTGAGTATAAGCGCCGGCCTGCTGATTGCAATTCCTTGAAGTGCGCTCGGCCTCGCCCTGCTCATCATTCAGTTTTAAATTCGAAGTTCATCGCACCTACACCCGAAAGGCCAAGAGCAAGCAACCTGTCAAATGTGCGCTCTTCTCCATCTTTGAGAATTTTCATTACACCGATACCATCGTTGGCGAACGCTCCATCGCCCTGATGTTCCAGGCAAACATCGGCCCCGCTATGCTGAATGGAGTTGGGAGCAAGGGCTGCTGCACGGCTTCATAGCCAAGTGTGCGGCGGCGTCTTTTTGAGCGTACAAGAGGCCGCTCACGGTGCGATCATTGCCGCCTTGCCGCTCCCTCTAAACGTGTTGACCGCGGTTTCTGCGCCTGTGGTCTTATCTGTCCTAGAAAGTACAGACTATTGGTTTTGCTCAGCGGCTATCAACGTATCTTTAGGTCAGCGTAGCCCTATCTTGTAGCCACGGTTTGAGCTTCCTAATGATCAGGAGTTGGGAGAGATTTGCGATGGGTGCTCTGATTAGCGTTCTAAATAAGGGGGCCGTCGGAACCTGCTTACATGACGGGGAGCCAATCTTGAGCGTGCTTCTCGAGAGCGATTCGAACAAGCTGGCTCCGGGTCTTCACGCCCGCTTTTTCAAACAGTCTTCGGATTACATATTTCACGGAACTCTCGGGGATTTGCAACTTGACGGCGATCTGGTGGTTCGTTAAACCTTCCACCACTGCTTTCAATACGCTCCGCTCGCGTACGCTCAATGGTTGCGAGGTTCGCTGCTCTCCCGATCTCACAGCCTCCACCATCGCCTTCATAGCTTCGGGGTCGAGCCATAGTTCTCCGTTGACCACGGTGTGAATTGCCTTTACTAACTCAGATAGTGGGCTCTGTCTCATCAAGATGCCCGAAGTTTCCTTTTGAAGTGCGCGTAGAACCGCACCACCCTGCATGCGAGCAGTAAGCATGAGCACGCGCCCCTCGAAGCTTAGTCCTTTAAGTTCGTCGACAAAACCCAACCCGCGGTCGTTGTCGCTGTCGCAATCGACCAAAACCACATCGGCAGGTTCGCGATGCAAGGCAGCCAATGCCACCGCTGTGGAAGCGCAACTACCGACAACGCTAAAGCTCGGCTCATCTCCGAGGAGCCGCCCGAGGCCCTCGCGGCACAGGCTCTGGTCATGGAGCAACAGAATGCGTATCTCCTGACTCATAGATTCCCACCCCGGAAAAGACTCGGTTATGCCCGATTGAGTTGCTGAAGATTATTCTCCGATGGTTTCTTGTCTCAATGTCAGTCTGCCTGGTTTAAAGAGATCGTGTCCTGTGAGCGCAAATCGCTCTCTGGCAATGAGCGCTGCAGGAGCGTCTGCAGACTTACAGGCGACAGAAATTCCCCTCCTGCCACCACGGTGTCGATCCGGCGCGTATTGCGAATGTCCTCCAAGGGATTGGCATTGAGCAGCAGAAAGTCAGCGCGCTTGCCAACGGCAATCGTTCCCATGGTCTCAGAGGCGCCCACAAGTTCGGCAGAACCCTGGGTTGCGATACGCAGGACTTCAGAGGTTGGCAGGCCGGCCCTGGCCAGCAATTCCAACTCTTCGTGAATGCTAAAACCGGGTACCACGAACGGCTCCGGCGCGTCTGTTCCTGCCGCGATTTTCACTCCGCTGGTCCACATCGTATGCACCAGGCTTAGCGACAGTAGGAAGTAGCCCTCGTTTTCCTCAGTATCGAGCGGCGAGCACGACGCAACTGACCGGCCCCACTCCCGCCTCACCTCGAGTGGAACATACCTCAGGCTATCATCTTGTGTATCCGCACGGCCGCAGAATGTCTTCAATACAACCAAGGTCGGCACAACAAAAGTCTTATGCTGGGCAAGCGATGAAAACAGTAAGGTGGCCTTTTTCCAGCCGAAACTTTTCGCCGCGGCAACCTGCGTCGCAAAATACACGTGGGATAGCTTTGCAGGATTCGCTTGCATAGAACTGACGGCATCCAGCAATTCCCTCCTGAGCTTCTCTTCTTCGCTCGAACAACTGAACCAGATGTCGCCAACGTGCTCAATGCTGGCTTGGCCAGCCGCTACGGCCTCGCTGACTGTCACGGAGAACGGAACATGACCTGCGAAGCGGATTCCAACCCGGTTAGCCTCCTCAGCAAGCGCAAAGTAAGCAGCGCGCGGCAGCAGGGAATAAACCTTCAAGAAGTCTGCCTTTTCCTGCGATAGTTCATCAACTACCTGCTTCGCCTGCTCAGGATTCGAAATGGCTCGTGAAGTGGGCCAAACGGGCTGCGGGCCGTCCAGAATAGGTCCGGAAGCGAAAATCTGCGGGCCGATCATTGATTGCTCGGCAATTCGATGCCTCCAATCCTGATCGACCGCGAGTGACCCTTCCATGTCCCGAAGTGCCGTCACTCCATTTGCAACAAGCAAGGTAAGGTATGAGGGATCTCCGCCGACATGAACGTGCGCGTCCCACAGTCCGGGGATCAAATACTTACCCCGCCCATCGACGACGCGTGTCGTGCGAGTCTCCCGAATATCAGTGCCCCCGGAGATTGAAACCAGTCGGCCTTTGCTAACAGCTAGGTTCACATCTCTCTGCAGCGGCGCCCCCGTGCCATCAAAGAGTGCAACATGTGTCACAACCAAGGTCGGGTCCGAAAACACATGCCGCAGTTGCGGGACGATCGCGGCCACGATTGCAATAATGGAAAGTAAGGTCTTTTTCAGATGGCCTCCCGATCAAGTCGTAGGTTCGCATGAGCGGGTCCACCACTTCGTGCTCGGAGCCCAATACAGCGCCGCAGTATCGTTTGGCCCGTGCCTGGACGAGGCTTGTCACAGCAGGCAGAGGGGTAGCTGTTTGAGCACCATTGTTTGAGCCCGAGAAAAAGGCCGCTTGCGCTTCGAGATTCACGATAAGGCTAGTGCTGGGATAACTTCCAGTTATCTCTCGGCGGGCAATGAACACTATCTTTCGTCCAGGTTGCCGAAATCGTGTCGATTTTTCTTGACACGTTTGAAAGCTCCGTTTTACTTTACAATTGGACGCTGGATTTGCGAGTCACTCGCGATGCAGCGTCTGGATCCTCGGTAGGCGAGGCGTCCGCGCGACACACAAGCCACTGCCCAAGGGCATCGCAAGAGGCTCGTAAGTGGGTAGAACAGGCACTCCCGGATTAAGGGTTTGTCTAAGGTGGCTGATCCAGCACAGTGGGATCTCACGGCGCGCGGTGCTGAAGCGTGGCGAGTGAGGACAACCAGTACAGCAAGGCTGCACGTCGGGGCCTTGCGGTCAGCCCTCGGCATTAGCCCCTTCTCCGTCTCCCGGGGAGGGGGTGTTTTTGTTTCCCCTCCTCGGTTTCACGTCTCACCTCCAGAAAGGTATATGCGAAACAGCTTTGACAACCCTCGGGATCGTGGTGCGCACGCCACAGCAGGTTAGAAACAGGTGTGAATGGGCAATCTCAATTACCCTTCCGCCTGATCACACCCTTTCTCTTACTGCCACCCCGCATCGAATCCCGAACCTGAACTACTGGCTCACGCGACAGCGGCACAGACCGGTTCTTTAAAGCCTGTCCTAAGCGCAGCTAAGCGCCTGGGCATTTGTCGTTGACAAACGTGCATCGGCGAACAGCACTGCACGGAAAGCTTTAGGGAGAATTGTCTGCGTGAACAAACGTGCCGATATGGCCCTGCAGGGCACGGAGTCTAATTCGGGTAAGGGTTCGCCGCTGAAGGAGATCTGACATGGAAGAGGAGTTCAACGCACAACCCGTAGTTGAGAGCGCGGTCGCACCATTTCCTCGTGTCGATGGCCAGTCACGGACCAACCGGCGGGATGCGTCCATGAGTGTCCTTTCCAAGCTCTATTACAGGTACAAAAAGGTGCTCAAGGTTATCCGGCTGTTTCTCATCATCGCCGGCCCCGGCATTATCGTGATGGTCGCCGATAACGATGCAGGAGGTATCGCGACCTATACCGCCACAGGGGCAAAGTACGGTTTCCATCTCATCTGGTTCCTGATCCTGCTGGGGCCGGTCGCCTACTACGTGCAAGAAATGACGGTCCGGCTTGGCGCAGTGACCAAACGGGGACATGCGGAGGCGATCTTTCACGCTTTCGGGTCCTTCTGGGGATGGTTTTCCCTGACGGACCTTGTCCTCTTGAATTGGCTCACCATGATTACGGAGTTTATCGGCATGACGGCGGCGCTAAGCATTTTCGGTGTGCCGCGAATCGTCACGGTGATAGTTGCTGCGGTGTTGATGGGGACCATGGTCATCCAGGGACGCTACTGGACATGGGAAAAGGCGGCCATGATTTTTTGTGTGCTCAATCTCATTTACATCCCCGCCGCGTTCCTGATCAACCCTCCGGTCAGACAGGTTCTTCAAGGTTGCTTGATTCCGCAGCTTCCGCCGGGAGGATTCACCAACGAACTATTCTTCTTCCTGATGGCTAATATCGGTACCACGATTGCGCCCTGGATGATTTTCTTCCAACAGAGCGCGGTCGTGGACAAGAGCCTGCAGGAGAAGGACATCACTGGCGGGAAGGTGGACACTGGGATCGGCGCCTTTTTCACCGTGGTTGTAGCCGCCTTCTGCGTGATTCTTACCGGCACGCTTCTCCCCGGCCAGAACATCTACGATGCCGGCTCGGCTGCCGCTAGATTCATGGGCATCAGTAAGCAACTGGGCACCTTCCTTGCTATCGGGCTGTTCGACGCAGGCTTTCTGGGAGCCATCTGTATTTCCCTCGCCAGCTCATGGGCTTTCGGTGAGGTGTTCGGTTGGGCTCACTCTTTGAACAACAAAGTGAAAGAGGCGCCCTGGTTCTATGCCTACTACTTCTTCGGCATCCTGCTCGCGGGCACGGTGGTTCTGATTCCGCACGCACCCCTGGTGCTGATCACCCTTTTCGTACAGGTGATCGCGGTGACCCTGCTGCCTGCGGCCTTGGTCTTTCTGATTCTGCTCCTGAATAACGAAGAGACGATGGGCCAATTCAAGAATACCCGCTTCCAAAATATCGCCAACATTACGATTGTGACGCTGATCGTCGTCGTTTCAACGTTGTACGGCATCAGCGCCCTGTTTCCGAGCATTTTAAAGTGAACCGCTCGGTCGAGGTTAAACATGATTCCAGAATTCTTCAAAAATACGCTGACTACGGTAAGGTCCATTAACGGGAAGTACGCCCATCCGCAGGTCAAGATGACGCCCGCGGTGAAGGTGTCTCTCCTGTCGCTGCGCCTTTACCTAATCTTTCTGGTCGGAATCCTGGTCTACAAGTTCATCACAATGCTCCGTTAAGCGGAGGTGACACATGAGTGAAG
>Ga0326727_10004425_pt1 | contig 42269 bp, 33 predicted proteins | sample MB2enrmetagenome_FD_207643 | JGI IMG/M metagenome (GOLD analysis project Ga0326727, IMG submission 207643) | Lab enriched peat soil microbial communities from McLean, Ithaca, NY, United States - MB29MY | ecosystem: Environmental > Terrestrial > Soil > Wetlands > Peat | place: USA: New York...
CTTCCAACCGCTGAGCGTAATGACGATGTTCGGCTTGCAGGCGATCTATTTCTGCGCTCAGCGTGGAATCCTGTACTTCATCCATCCGGCACCTCCGTTTATTAAGGAACACTTACATATATCGGGTTCACATCGCAAACCGCAAGCCAAAAAAGAACCGGAAGTAACCTCCGGCTGTGGAATTTAGCGCGGAAAGCCAACTTGCGTGACGGCAATCACCACCTGTTCCGTTAGACTCGCGGAAACAGTCTTCAATCAGCCTGAGGCGCGGGGCATTCACAGCCGGAGGCGCATCAGGATCGCATCTTCAACCGGATCATGGTAGTAGCGCGGTCTGTGGCCGGTTTCCACAAAGCCCAACCGCCGGTAGAGCTCAAGCGCCGGCTTGTTGTTGGAGCGCACCTCCAGCATAATCCCTTTTATGAACGCCGTGTCAAATTCTGCAATCAGTGCCTCAAATAGCCGCACCGCCAGTCCCCGCCGCTGGGCCGTGGGAGCGACCGCGATAATCTCCAGCTCTGCCTCCGGCGGCAGCAGGCTGGCCACGGCAAAGCCTGTCACCATACCTGCCGCTGGCCCCTCAGCCACCAGCGCAATGCGGCGCGGCACGGCCTTGGGCTCCAGCGCGGCCAGGTAGGCGAAGCGGGGCCATTGGGGTGCCTCCTTCAGGCGCTCGGCGATCTCCATCACCCGGTCGAGGTCCGTCGGCGTCATGCGGCGGATGAAAGCGTCGGGGGAAAGGGGAGTCATGGGCGTTGCGGCTCCGCGATGGCCGGCTCGCCAAAGATCTCCGCATCCGAGCGGCGCAGGTAATGGCCGTCCAGCAGCGCCAGATCGACGAACTCGCCGGCGGCGACGCGCGGCGCGCAGAGCTGAAGAGCATCGGCGGCGGTGGGCGCGGCGGTGCGGATCAGTTCTGCCTGTGGCCAGGCCGAAGCCAGCAGCAGCGCGGCCGCCTCGTCGCATACGGCGATCCGGGAGGGCGGCGGATCGATGGCCGTAAGCTCATGCGCTCCGGCCAGCAGTTCCCTTCCCTGCTCACCACGCACACCCAGCCGCAAGAAGACCTCGTGGCGATGCGCATCAAGAGCCGCCGACAGGGTCCCAGCCTTCGCCGCCAGCACCTCCAGCCGCGAAACGGCGACCACCGGAATCCGCGTCTCTGCAAGGCCCTTCACGGCGCTCAAGCCCACGCGCACACCAGTGAAGCTGCCGGGGCCGCTGACAGCTACGATAGCCCCCACTCCTCGCAGGGTCACGCCGCCGCGCGTAAGCAGTTCACCGACAGCCGCAACCAAAGTAGAGGAGTAGCTGCGCCCTTCCAACTCAATCTGGCCGAGAATCTCAATAGTATGGCCGTCCCAGCGCCCCAGCGCCACCGAGCCGGTAGGGCCGCAGGTGTCGATGCCAAGTAGAAGCGTCGATTCTGGCATGAGCCTCCTACACCGCGGCCAGTGCCTGCTCCAGGTCGGCGATCAGGTCTTCCTTGTCTTCAATGCCGACCGAGAGCCGGACACGTCCCTGTGTAATTCCCATCGACGCGCGCACCTCTTCGCTCACCGAGCCGTGCGTGGTCGTGGCCGAGTGCGAGGCCAGCGATTCGACGCCGCCCAGCGACTCCGCGCTGAGGAAGATTTTGATTGCCGCCAGGAAGCGTCCCGCGGCCTCGCGCGACTCAACCTCGAAGCTCATCATCGAACCAAATCCCTTTTGCTGCTTTACGGCCAGATCGTACTGCGGATGGCTCTTCAGTCCCGGATAAGCCAGCTTGCTCACCTTGGGATGCGTGGAGAGAAACTCCGCCACGGCGCGCCCATTCTCCTCGTGCTGCTTGATCCTGAGCGGCAACGTCTTGATACCGCGCAGCACCAGGAAGCACTCGAAGGGAGACATTACGCCGCCGGCCGCCTTCTGCACCAGCAGAAAGCGCTCCTTATGCTCCGCCGTGGAGCCGATCAGCGCCCCGCCCAGCCCGTCCGAGTGGCCGTTGAGGTACTTGGTCGTCGAGTGCATCACAATGTCCGCGCCCAACGCCAGCGGGCTTTGCAATACCGGCGAAAGGAAGGTGTTGTCCACGCTGACCTCAATGCCGCGCGCATGGGCGATCTCGCTCACACCGGCAATGTCGGTCAGGACCATCAGCGGATTGCTGGGCGTCTCTATGTGAATCAGCTTGGTCGAGGGCCGGAGAGCCGCGGCAACAGCTTCGAGGTTGCTGGTGTCCACGTACTCAATCTCGATGCCGTAACCCGACACTATGCGGTCAAAGAGCCGCACCGTCCCGGCGTACACATCCTTGGAGCAGATCAGGTGGTCGCCCGCGCGCAGCATCGCCACCAGCGCCGAGATCGCCGCCATCCCTGTGGTAAAGGCATGGGCGCTCATGCCGCCCTCCAGCGCCGCCAGCGCCTCTTCCAGGCGGTCGCGCGTGGGGTTGCCGGCGCGCGAGTAGTCCCAGCCCCGGTTCACGTCTATGCCGGTCAGCTCAAAGGTCGAGGAAAGGTAAACAGGTACATTCACGGCGCCCGTCAGTGGGTCCGGGTATTGCCCGGCATGAACGGCAAGTGTCGAGTATTTGCAGGGGGAAGTAGACATGGTTCGCGCTTGATCTCCTGATTCCAGCTTATCGCATCGCGTGTTTGCAGCTCGCTACCGGTTCACGTACACCGTCTGCTTGTCGGTCTTGAAGGTGAAAGCGTCCTTGGGCAGCGGCTGATTGACCTTGATGTTGAAGTAGACGCAGACCCGTTTTTGCCCCGGCCCTTCGTCGAAGACCTGCTTCAGGCTCACGCCGCGCTCGGTATCCATCCATACCGTCACCTTGGGCAGATTCTTCTTCACCGCCGGATCGCGCGCCACCAGCTCCAGCTTCTCGGTCTCGATCCCGTCCAGTGTCTCCGGGCCGAGGTAGGTGATCTCCCACTTCGCTTCCAGGTCCTTGCCGCTGGCGCCAAAGCCCAGCATGAACCAGCTTTCAAACTGGCCCAGCTTGCTGAAGGTCGTCACCTGGTTGGTCAGCTTTTCGTAGAGCTTGACGACGCCCGCGAAGATGCCGTAGATCTTCGTCTCCGGCTTGCCATTCTCCGTTTCGATGTGCGCCGCCATCTGGAAGGCCTTGCCGTTGCGCTCGTAGTAGACCGTGCCCTTCTGCACATCCTTGTCGTAGATCGGATCGGTGGTGATCGAGTCGAACTCGAAGTCGGCGGAGGTGGAGCGGAAGTTGGCCGCAGCAATATCCAACCGGCGCAGCACTGCGTCCTTTGCCTTTTCATCGGCCGGAGCGGCAATGGCCGCGCGCGCCGCAAGCAGAAGCACGGCCATCAACGCTGCGACAATTAGTTTTCTTCCTTGATGCATGGGTTTCCTTGTCGTGTTTACTAGCTGACTTTACCGCCGCGCCCAAACCTTCCAGGAGAGATTGCCCTGGGCGTCCTGCACGGTCTCCCAGCGTGTAACAAAAACGGCGTCGCCGGTGACCGGCTCAATGGCCCTATGGAGCGCCTTCTTCACCGCCTGGGGCGAGGCCGTGGCATTCGGGTCAAGGTCCACATCCGCTGCCTGCACGGTGATGATCAGTCCCCGTCCGCCATCGCCGGTCACCTGAATGGGATGCGGTGGGCCGGCGGCGTTCGAGGGCCTGTCGCCGTAGTTCCACAGATGCGGCGTGATGAAGATAAACAAAAGAATCATTGTTACCATCACGTCGTAGTGGAAGCAGCCGCGCGGGTAAGTCCAGTAGAAATAGCTCTTCAGAAGTTTCTTCATTGTTCCCCTTGCCGCATAATCCGCTCCAGCCCGCCCATATATGGCCGCAGCGCCTCTGGAATCAAAACCGAGCCGTCGGCCTGCTGATAGTTTTCGACAATCGCCAGCCAGGTGCGTCCCACGGCCAGTCCGCTGCCATTCAATGTGTGCACGAATTCGGGCTTGCCCTTGACGCCCGCCGCCCGGTAGCGGATGTTCGCCCGCCGCGCCTGAAAGCTCTCGAAGTTCGAGCAGGAAGAAATCTCCCGGTAAAGCTGCTGGCCGGGAAGCCAGACCTCCAGGTCAAATGTTTTTGCCGAGGAGAAGCCGGTGTCGCCGGTACAGAGCAGAACGCGGCGATAGGGCAGGCCGAGCGCCTCCAGAATCTCTTCGGCGTCGCGAGTCAATTTTTCGTGCTCGGCGTCGGAGTCCTCAGGCCGGGTGAACTTGACCATCTCGACCTTTTGGAATTGATGCTGGCGGATGATGCCGCGCGTGTCCTTGCCCGCCGCTCCCGCCTCGGCGCGAAAGCAGGGCGTGTAAGCCGTCAGGCAAATCGGCAGCCGCGCCTCGTCCAGAATCTCGTCGCGATAGAGGTTGGTAACCGGAACCTCGGCGGTGGGAATGAGGAAAAAGGAGCGCTTGTAAGAAAGCACGCCTTTAGGAACCAAAATTGAATAATTCTCGGCTCCGATTAAGGTGATTTCTACGCCCCCATCACGGAAGCTCTTGACTTTGAATCTACCGTTTTGTCCTTGTGCGTAGACCTCTTCACCGATTGTGGGCGTGTGGTGGTAGTTGGGTTCGAAATCTTCTGTTGGAATTTTAAAGAGGTCTTCCTCAAATTTAGGCAACTGGCCGGTCCCAAACATCGAGTCACTATTGACCATGAAGGGTGGCAGGACCTCAGTGTAGCCGTGCTTCTGAGTGTGCATATCGAGCATGAAGCTGGCCAGCGCCCGCTCCAGCCTGGCCCCCGCGCCCATATACACTGCAAAGCGCGCTCCGCTTAATTTTGCCGCACGCTTCAGATCGAGAATGCCCAGCGATTCGCCTAGCTCCCAATGCGGCTTCGTCTCGAAGTCGAAGACGGGCTTCTCGCCCCAGATTTTCACGATGAGGTTGTCGGCCTCGGAAAGCCCAACCGGTACTTCGTCGCGCGTCAGGTTGGGAATGCCGGCCAGCGACTGGCGCATCCGCTCGGTCAGGTCGGCAGCGATGCGAGTATACTCGTCTTCCTGTTCCCTCAGATTTCGTGATTCTTCTTGCAGTCGCACACCCTCGGGCGATTTCGCGAAATTACTGGCTTTTTCTTTAACGATGCGTATCTTGTCGGTTGGCGGCATTTCGGAAAGCGCTCTTGCCGTGGACGGTAACCCCGCTCTCATTCCCATCGCAAACTGATCGGAGAGTTCATTGCGGCGGGCCTTAAGGCGCTCAGAGGTGGTGATGGCTTCGCGCCGGCTGGCGTCGAGCGCACGAAAATCCCCCAGCAGCGCCGCCGGGTCCGCCCCGCGCGCGCGCAGTTTCGCTTCCACCAGTTCCAGATTGTTTCGTACAAATCCCAGATCGAGCATCGCATCTATATTTTACTTGATTGACTTGGCAGCGAATTGATCCGCTTCGTTGCCTGGTCCCGCCGTAATTTGCTCTTGCCAGCCGGGCAGCCGCTGGTCGCCGGTGATGAGACGCGCGCCGCGGGTGAAGGTGAAATAGGTCCAGATCCAGGCAGCAAAGACCGAGACCCGGTTGCGGAAGCCGATGAGAAAGAAAATGTGCACCGTCAGCCAGATTGCCCAAGCGGGAAAGCCGCTCATGTGGGCCTTGAACGGCCATTCGACCTTGGCCACCGCGTCCATGCGCCCGATGGTGGCCATGTCGCCTTTGTCGAAGTAGCGGAATGCGGGCCGTGGCCGGCCAGCCAGATCGGCGGCCAGCATCCTGGCGACGTGGTCGCCCATTTGCATCGCGGGCTGGGCCACGCCAGGAACTTGATGGGCGTCCTGCTCGAAGTGGGCCAGGTCACCCAGCACGAAGACTTCGGGCAGCCCCGGCGGATTGAGCCGGTCATCTACCAGCACCGAACCGCGGCGGTCGAGTGGCGCGCCCAGCAGCCGGCCCAGTGGCGAAGCCTCAACGCCGGCGGCCCAGAGTGTCACAACAGCGTCCATTCGTTTGCCGGCCATCTCCACCCAGCCCGGCCCGATCCCGGTAACCTGGGTGTTGGTGTGGACCTCGACGCCCAGTCTGTCCAGCGCGGCTTCGGCTTTAGCAGAGAGGTCTTCCGGATAGGCTCCCAGCACGCGCGGCGAGCCCTCCAGCAACAGAACCCTCGCCTTGGCCGGATCGATGTGCCGGAAGTCGTGGCGCATGTAAAGCTGCGCAATGTCGGAGATGGCACCGGCCAGTTCCACGCCCGTGGCTCCGCCGCCGATGACGACGAAATTGAGCGGCGGGTGCCAGCCGTGCTCGACCATATGGCGCTCGGCCAGCTCGAAGGCCAGCAGCACCCGGCGGCGAATCTCGGTGGCGTCCTCGATTGTCTTGAGGCCGGGTGCAAATCTAGCCCAGTCGTCATGGCCAAAGTAGGAGTGGGTGACGCCGGTGGCCAGTACCAGGTACTCGTAGGGGAGTTCGGCGCCGCTGGCCAGCGCCACCCGCCGCGCCGCCGCGTCGATACCCACCACTTCGTCCATCAGCACCTGGGTATTCTGCTGGCGGCGCAGGATGGTGCGGATGGGCTGGGCGATGTCGGCCGGTGAGAGCACAGCCAGCGCCACCTGGTAGAGCAGTGGCTGGAAGGTGTGATGGTTGCGCCGATCTACCACGGTTACGTCCACCGGCAAGCTGGCCAGTCCTTTGGCCGCGTGCAGGCCGGCAAAGCCTCCGCCGACGATCACCACGCGGGGACGGCGAGCCAGTGGTTGTTTGAGCGGTCTGGTCAATTCGCCCACGGTGTGCGCCTCTCCTTATCAGATGCGTGAGGAAACGATAAGTGACAGGCTGCCGGGTTATGGTGCGATTGACTACGGATGCTGCTCAACAGCCAGGTTCACGCTCCCGGCGTTGCCGGTGACGGCCAGGCCGAGCATGTTGGTGGCGACGTCTGGCAGCGACACCGGTGTGAAGGTGACAGTGCCGTCGAGAGCCGAGGTGGCCGTCGCGGCCTGCGTGGCCAGCAGCGTGCCCATGACGCAAGGGCCGTGCAGGCCGCAGGGCGGCGTCCAGGCATAAATTGCCTGATAGAGCGTGACCGCGCCACCGGCCATGGGGTTGCCGTCCATATCCAGCACGCGCAGAATCATCTGACTGGCCGTGCCGCTGACCGCCAGGCTCTGCGTAGCGCCGGAGACGGCTTCGAGGGTCGCGTACTCCGGCCGCGCGCCAAAGGCAGTGTAAGTGATGCATTGGCTGCTTCCATTCAGGCAGGCCGTCGCGGTCGCCGTTTGCCCCTCGCTCAGCGGGCCCACGGTGAGCGCCTTGGCGGCGACGCCGCTGCTGTTGGTGGTGACGGAGCCGCTCTGGAAGGTGATGCCGCTGCCGCTCGTCTGCCAGACCACGGTCTGGCCGCTCGCGGCAACGCCGCTCTTCAGCGCTAAAGCCTGCGTCGTCCAAGTGACAGTGGCTCCGGCGGCCAGCGAGAGTATCGGCGAGAGCGAGGTCAGCGTCGGCGGTGTTCCGCCCATGAATTCTGTTTTCAGGCTGGAGCCATTGAGGAGCGCAGCGGTCACAGTCGACCAGGTTGCGCCAACCGCCGTCACATTCATCGTGGCGCGGCCGTCGCCGGTGGCTGTCACCATGCAGATACTCTGGCCGCAGCCCAGCGTCGCCGTTCCGCTGGTCACGATGTAGATCACCGAAACTCCGCCAGCCGGAGTAAGGTCAGTGCCCAGCGTGATTATCGCGAACGGCTCCGGCACGCCGACCGGCACGGTGCCCGTCGGCGCGGTCACCAGCGTCAGCGCGTCGCTCGTGCCCGCGTCGTAGCTGACGCCGCCGGCGATGACGGTAGACGCATCGTAGATGGGCAGGTCGTCCACCTCGACGTTCACCGAGCCGGTGATTCCGTTTCCGGCCACAGGCGCAATGGCCGTAATTTCGTTGGGTGAGATGCTGGTGACCATGGCCTGCTGGCCATTTACCTGCACCGTGTCTGTGGGGCGAAAGCCCATGCCGTGAATCACAATCGGCCCGCCCGCGGCCGTCAGCCGCTGCGGGGAGACCGTGTCGGCGTAGAGCACCCAGCCCTGGTAGGCGTAATCCGGCCGTCCGTCGCCGCGCTCATCGGCAATGCCCAGGCGCACCACGTCGTCCGCAGACGCGCTCACCTGCAGCCAGCTCTCGCCGGTAGCCAGGCCGTTCAGTCCGGCGCCGTAGCCGAGGGCCGGCGTGCCCGCCGCATCGAAGGCGTCCCATACGCCCAGGGCCGGCATCACCTTCGCGTTCGTCGGAGCGCCGCTCTCGTTCAAGGCCTCGGTCACCACGGTGAAGGAGCGCCCGCCGCGCACCGGGAAGCTAAACCAGTCGGTCTGGCCCACCTGGCTCAGCCGCCCGCTCCACATTCCGCTGGCCGCCAGGCTGCGCGGAGTGGCTTCTGTTCCGATCGCGTCGTCCGATCCGCCCTCAGCCGAGTCGGCAACGTTGACGGTGAGCGTCTGCGCGCTACCCGCGGACATCGACGGAACCGAAATCGCCGCCAGCGTGCCCGATGGCGCCGGCGAGCCGTCCAGGTAGGGGCCGACCGAATTGGTGAGGATGTACAACGGATTCACCGTCTCGAAGGTCACTTGGTAGTTGGCCGTCGTCACGCCCGGTGGCAGCGACATTCCGCTCAGGTCAAAGAAGCCCTGCAGAGTCGCCTCATTCGATCCCCACATCGTCAGCAGGTTGCGGTTCGCGTCGGCGAAACCCGTCACCGGGTTGCCGTGATTGCCGTTGAAGGAGGCGCCGGAGACAAAACTGACCGTGTATTGGTAGAGCGGGTTGCCGTTCGCGTCCAGCGGCCGCGCCACCACATTCACGCCCTGCATCCCCGCACCGTTTTTGAAACTGATCGTCCCCTGAATGGAAACCGTATGGGCCGCGGTAATCTGCTTGCCGGGGAAGCTGGCCAGGTTGCCGGTGGTTATGGGGTAGATGCGGTTCAGCGCGGCGATGTCGTCCCAGCGTAGAACCGTTGGGTTGGAAATGCAGTCTCCGCCGGTAGAACCGCACAAGCCGCTGATCGGCTGCATCACCGGCCAGCCAGCCAGCTCCTCAGTCTCACTGGTCGACACTCCGGGGTTCACCTGCGCGTAATCCAGGCCGAGAATCCGCCCGAAGGCCCGCTCCAGCTCAAAGCTCATCATACCCAGTAGGCTGGCGCTGGTGGCGCACAGGCCGTTGAGTACGATGACGCCGTGAGCAACCGTCGCATCCGGGTTCACGTTGTCCAGCCACACGTAGACGCCGTTATTCTCGCAACTGTTCTGCTCGCTCACGCCCGCGCCGAAGAGGGTGTCGATCACCGAGCCGTCGGCGTCGAAGATCACGCCCAGCGGAGTGCCTGTGGCTCCGGGAGTCACGTCGGCCGGCTGGGTAATCTGACCCAACTGGCTGGTCTGCTCGTTGGCCACCGTAAAGTTTGTGCCGCTCACCACGATATTCGCGCCGCTCACGTCCTCATTCAACGCGCCCTGGTCGGTGAGCGTCACCCCGGCCGTGGGAATCGCGCTCCACAGCGCCGCCGCCGCGTCCACCATCGCCTTGGCCTGCTGATTCGTCACCGCGCTGTTCAACGGCCCCTGATCGACGTAGTAGTTCACCTGCCCGTTGGCCCAGTGAAGCGGCAGGCCCACAGCCGCCGGGTTGAAGAAACTCACTCCACCCACGTGCTTCGGCCCGCCCGCCAGAGCCGCCGCCGGCGCCAGTGCTAAGACGAGAAGCCAGGTTGCCGTCCGCTGCGAGAGAACGAATTGGGAGTCGAACATGGGGTGCGCTCCAGGCGGAAGCAGCCGGCTCGCCTTGGAATCCTCTAATGCAATCAAAGTAAGGACTCCGAGGCGACCACAGTTCTTTCATCGGCGATAGCGATTAGACAATTAGCCAATAAGTAACAAGAAAATCTCGTTCGTTGTTGTGTTGTGGGGCAAATAGAGTCATATCATACGGAAAACTCATCTAAGGCAGGAAGAGGGATGCCGCCTGCAAGACCCTCGGCAAGAGCTAAAATCAACACAAGGAAGCTTATGACAGAGATTCGTTCGACTGTGATTCTCGGCTCCGGTTGCGCCGGACTCACTGCAGCCATCTACACCGCACGCGCCGGCCTCAACCCGCTGATTCTGGAGGGCCACGAGCCCGGCGGCCAGCTCTCGATGACCACTCTGGTGGAGAACTTTCCCGGCTGGCCGGAGGGCATCCAGGGGCCGGAATTGATTGAAAACATGAAGAAGCAGGCCGCCCGCTTTGGCGCGACCTTCCAGCTTGCACATCTGGATGCGGTGGATCTGAAGGAGAATCCCTTCCGGCTGCAGACCTCGACCGGCGAGATTCTGACGCGCACGCTAATCGTTGCCTCGGGTGCCAGCGCGCGCTGGCTGGGCCTGCCCAGCGAGCAGGCGCTGATCGGCCACGGCGTCTCCAGTTGCGCCACCTGCGACGGCTTCTTCTTCCGCGGCAAGGAGATTGCCGTGGTGGGCGGCGGCGACTCGGCGATGGAAGAGGCGCTCTTCCTCACCCGCTTTGCCTCCAAAGTCACGCTGCTGCATCGTCGCGAGGGTTTCCGCGCTTCCAAGATCATGCTCGACCGCGTTCACGCTCATCCGCAGATCGTTCTGCACCCCAACACCATCATCGAGGAGGTGCTGGGCGTCGATGAGAAGGAAGTCTGCGGCCTGCGCCTGCGCGATGTGGCCACCGGCGAGGTCACCAGGCTCGACATCAGCGGCCTCTTTCTCGGCATCGGACACGAACCCAACACCAAGGTCTTCGCCGGCCAGATCGATCTCGACGGCGACGGATACATTCGCACCACCGGCAATGTCCTTGTCACAAAAAACGGCGTGCCTCTACCCGGCGTATTTGCCTGCGGCGACGTGCAGGACCGCCGCTATCGCCAAGCCATCACCGCCGCCGGCTCCGGCTGCATGGCCGCGCTGGAAGCGGAGAAGTTCCTCGACGAGCAGGAGCATTGAGACACTCAGTGTAGTAGCGCTTCGATACGAATGATGTGAAGGAGTGCAATGCGACGATTTCTCGTTTTTTTCTTTCTTATGGTCGCGTCACCACTTTTGGGCCAGAACTTTGCCTCGAACTTCGTCATCGATAAGTCGAAGCCATTTGCTTATGTCGTTTTCGATCACTTCGAGAAGCAGAAGCCACAATACGAGGGAGACGACCCGAAAAGGCTGATTCTTCGAGTTGTCAACAATTGCAATATTCCACTTCGCTTTATGGTAGCTGATTCAAATCTGGGTTCCGGATACTTAGTTGAACACGGTGTCATGGCAGCGGGGGATTATTCGGATATTCCTGAGATGCCGATGAGCCCCGAAGAAGCGAGAAACTATCAGAGAGACCGTGAGTCCGCACTCAAACATATGCCCAAGGGGCAGTGGTTCCACCTGGGAGGAGGAACTCTTCCACTTGAACCGGGCAAAAGCATCCTCATCAACATACCACGTAATCACGTAAGCGAATATTGGTTTATTCGTATAAGTTTCGACTTTGTCCTGGAACCTGACCCTAATGGTAATCGACCATCGATGTACCTAACATTTACCGAATCTGATATTCCATTTAATAAACGATGACGGGAGAAGTGACACATTCATCAATGAGTCGAATGACAAATATTGCACACAACATCGAACGACTGGAAGAGGCAATAGCAGCCGCCTGCCGCCGCGCCGGCCGCCCGCGCGCCGAGGTCGAGTTGATGGCCGTCTCCAAAACCTATCCGGCAGCGACGATTGCCGAGGCTGCCGCGATGGGCCTCACGCTTTTCGGCGAAAATCGCGTGCAGGAGTTTGCCGCCAAAGCTGCGGAACTTGAACCGCTACGCACACGCGCCGCGAATCCCATCCAAGTCCATCTCATCGGCCATCTGCAATCGAACAAAGTCCAGCGCGCCGTGGAGTTATTCGATGCAATCGACTCGCTCGATTCGCTGCGGCTGGCCGAGCGGCTGAACGAAGCAGCTGGTAAGTTGGGCAAGCGTCTGCCGGTGTTGATCGAGGTCAAGCTAAGTTCAGAAGAAACCAAGGCAGGAATAGATCCTAGCTCGGTTGAGGCGGCGCAGTTATTGGAGCGGCTGCCGGAGTTAGCGCATTTGCAGATGCGCGGGCTGATGACGATTGCTCCCTTTGGCGTCTCCGAGGCCGAAACTCGATCCTGTTTTCGCAGCCTGCGCCAGTGGCGTGAGCGCTGGGCCGCGAGTTATTCGAAGCTCTCGTTCGATGTACTCTCGATGGGCATGAGCGGCGACTTTAATTTAGCTATAGAAGAGGGCGCAACCCGCATCCGCGTGGGCACGGTGCTCTTTGGCGCGCGCACAGCTCCGGGGGTGAACTGATGCTGCGTTCGACTACATCCGGAGTAACACTCGCCGTTCGCGCTCAGCCCGGCGCCAAGAAGACCGCCATTACCGGCGTCTACGGCGAAGGCCCGGTGGCGCAACTGAAGATCGCCGTCCATGCGCCGCCACTCGAAGGCCGCGCCAATCAAGCGCTGATCGCCTTTCTCGCTGAAACCTTTTCCATCCCCAAAAGCGCCGTTGAGTTAGTGAGTGGGGAGTTATCACGGAGCAAGGTCTTCCTGCTGCGCAGCCTCACGCGCCAAGACGCCGAGCGTCTTTTCGCGCCCTACTTTCACATCTCCTGAGTCGTCAGACGTACTATGCGTTGCCGTACGCTATACTTGCAGGGATGAATCGCAGGGAGTCTTCCGTGTCCAGTATCAGTCAATCCTTCCGTCCCCTCGCCGCTCTCGCCTTCGCAGTTCTCGCCGTCCCCCTCCTCGCCCAGACCACTTATCCCATTGAGGGCTACATAACCGCTGTCCACCCGCCTATGGGTTTCGAGGCCGATGGCCGCCGGTTCGAGATCACCTCCAAGACAACCTTCGGCGTTATGGGCTCGAATATCACCTCCAGTGCAAGCCCTCTAAAGGAAGTCCTGCGGGTTGGCGTATATGTCCAGGTGGCCGGAAACGATCACATCCCATCCGAATCCCTCAAGGCCACAACCGTCCTGATCCGCGACGACTGGAACAGAAAGCTCTCCGGCACTGGTGTCATCACGCGGGTCGTCTCTCCCGCACCCGACGCGGTCTTTGAGGCGGATGGTTATTTAATACGCATCACGCCGTCCACCCAGCTCAAGATCCTTGGCGACCGAAACTCTCTCGCTGATGTCTCCGAAAATACTTGGCTCAGCTTCAGTGGCAAGCGCGGCAAAGACGGAGTCCTCAACGCCACCAAGGCGCAGTTCATTCCCGCCAAGCCCACAAAATTCAAGGCTATCAAGAATATTGAGATCGCCACGATCAAAACGCGCCCCGCTGGCACGACAGACGATGCGCTGACCAGCAAGGGAACGGGCAGCCCCGCAATCCCCGCCGACGGCGCATCCCTCCAGTATGACGAGCAACTTAAGATCGGTCTTGGCCGCTGGCATACACTTCCCGCCGACCAGCCGCTGCAACAGCGCGTGCATCGCATTGGCATGGCCCTTGTGCCCGCCTACCAGCGCGACATGGCCGACGACAACCCATCCAAAATTCACTTCCGCTTCTTCGCTGTGGACAACAACAAGTTGCGTGGAGCGGACTGCCTGCTCGATGGGGCAATCCTCGTGTCCACGCAGACGATCGAGCGGCTCAAGAACGACAATCAGCTTGCCGCCGTCGTTGCCGACGGAGTTGCATGCAACTTGCAGAGGCAGGCCGCGCGCACGGTCATGGCGATCCGCAAGGGTTTGGCGCTCGATGTCGCCGATGCGCTTGTCCCGGGACTGGGCTTGGCAACGATGTTCGTTCCAGGTACCTTCAATAACATCAATAACAATGAAATGGAAACCATGGGTGAGGATCGACTCCGCATCGCCCTCGCGCTGATGAACGACGCCGGCTTCGATCCATGGCAGGCGCCTGAGGCCTGGCGCCTTCTCGATCCCAAGAAGCTTCCCGTAGATATTGCCTCGCTACCGTACCCGGGTTCTAGCTGCTATCAGCTCGGGATATTGAATCTGCAGTATGCGCAGAAATAGCGCGCTAGCGGCTATGTTGCGCGAAGCGCCGCCAGCGCTTCTTCCGGCTCGGGGCGGACGCGGAAATCGGCGTGAGCTTCCGCGAAAAGTACACGCCCAGCGCGGTCGAGAACATAAGTCGCCGGCAGCGGCAGCTTCCAGCTCGTTTCGCCGTTAACAAAGGGAATATTGATGAGGATGGACATATAGTACTCGCGCATATACTCAGGCAAGATATAAGCCAGGCCAACTTTTTCCGCCAACTCGCAGCCGGGGTCGCTGAGCACTGGGAAGGGCAGCCCATGCTGGACGGCCATGAAGTCGTTCTGCCGCTCCGTCTGCGGGCCGATGGCCACCATCAGCGCGCCGCGCTCGCGGATTGTACCGTATAGGTCGCGCCAGGCTTCTAACTCGGTGACGCAATACGGGCACCACCGCCCGCGCAGAAACTTGATGACCAGGGGACCCAGCGCGAGCATATCCTGAGAACGCACCAGCCGCCCCGCAGCGTCATATAACTCAAACTCCGGCGCCAACGCGCCCACCGGCAGAATCCGCTCCTCGATCCCGGTTGCGAATAACTCCTCGACAGAACGTTCGCTGACAGCCAGCCGCTCCGCCTGCACAAGGTTGCGCGTGTTGGCGGTGATCTCGTCGAGTTGGTCCTGGAGGGTGGTCATGACTACAGCCGTCTTCCTTACCGTCCGAAGCGTTGTTTCCCGCCCATGCCCATGGCGCCGAGGCCGCCGCGCATCATTTTTCCGGCCATGCCGCCTTTGCCCATCTGCTTGAACATTTTAGCCATCTGCGCGTATTGGCGCAGCAACTGATTCACGTCCTGAACGGTCGTCCCGCTGCCAACCGCGATGCGCTTGCGGCGCGTGCCGCTGATGATCTCGTGGTTGCGGCGCTCTTTGGGGGTCATCGAGTTGATGATCGCCTCCAGCCGCACGAACTGCTTTTGATCGACGTTCTTTGCTGCCTGTTGCATCCCGGAGAAGGGGCCGACCGAGGGCAGCATCTTCAAAATGCTTTCCATGGAGCCGAGCTTGGAGATCTGGCGCAACTGGTCGCGGAAGTCTTCCAGCGAGAAGCCGTCGCCGAGCAGAGCCTTCTTGGCGAACTCCTCGCCCTTCTTGCGGTCCAGCGTGGATTCGGCCTTCTCGATCAGCGACATCATGTCGCCCATGCCGAGGATGCGGCCGACGATGCGGTCGGGATGGAAGGGCTCGAAGGCGTCAGGCTTTTCGCCGGTGCCGATGAACTTGATGGGCTGGCCGGTGACGTGGCGAATCGACAGCGCCGCGCCGCCGCGCGCGTCGCCGTCCATTTTGGTCAGAATGACGCCGGTGAGACCAAGCCGGGTGTGGAAGTCTTGCGCGGAGTTGACCGCATCCTGGCCGGTCATCGCGTCGGCGATGAACAATATCTCGCTGGGGTTGAGGAGCTTTTTGAGCTGCTCCATTTCGCCCATCAGCTCTTCGTCGATGTGCAGGCGGCCGGCGGTGTCGACGATGAGCGTGTCGCAGCCTGTGTTGCGGGCCTCGCGGCGGGCCTCCTGAGCGAGCCGGGCCACCAGCGCCGGACCGGGCCTTTCGCCCTTTTGGTCGCCTTCGTAGAGCTTGGTCTCGATGGACTTGGCGACGACCTTGAGCTGCTCGCGGGCCGCGGGGCGATAGACGTCCACCGAGACCAGCATGGGCCGATGGCCGCCTTTTTTGAGCCATGCGGCCAGCTTGCCCGATGTGGTCGTCTTGCCGGAGCCTTGCAGTCCGGCCATCAGGATCACCGAGGGCGGCTGCGAGGCGAATTTGAAGCGGGCCGTGTCCTTGCCCAGCAGCGTGATCAGCTCGTCGCGGACGATCTTGATGACCTGCTCGGAGGGCGAGAGCGCGGTCAGCACTTCGGTTCCGACGGCCTTGATGCGGATCTGCTCGATCAGGTCGCGGACCACGTTGAGGTTGACGTCGGCTTCGAGCAGCGCCACGCGAATCTCGCGCAGGGCGTCGCTGATGTTCTCCTCGGTGAGCGTGCCCTGGCCGCGAAGGCTCTTGAAGGCGCGCTGTAGTTTGTCGGTAAGGTTTTCAAACATGATCAACTCCAGTGTATCGCGGGGACTGGCCGTCCGGGCGGAGGGCGCTTACACGCAAAGTGGCTTCATGGAATTTCACGTCCGATGATACGGACCTGGAATACTCGCAACATCAGTTTTTAGTATGTGATCGAAGAGGGCAGGCGTGAACTGATTATGTTGCAAGAAAGAGTTTGATAAAAACTTTTGTCTTCGCGAAGAGACGAATTTTTATAGTGAGATGCATTGGGTCGAAGACTAATTCCCGGTTCAATTCGTAAAAGTCCATACGGAGATAGTGTGTTGATCCGAGCTTTGCGTGTGCAAAGGAGAAATTGCCTTGTTCGTCACTCTTTGTTGCGGCGTAAACCTTTGTAAATGTCGAATCACAATCCTCAATGACTTCACCTGGAACTGGCTTTCCCGTCATATCCGTTATAATTCCGGCCAAATGGCGTGAATGTATCCCCACCAATGTGTGAGTTTGTGTCTGCGCTTGAGTATGCAAGGCAGACACGGAAATAGCCATGAGCAATCCAATCAACATTGAAAGCCGCCGCATTGTCATTGTCCTTCGCAACGATCTTCACCTTCCAATCTCTTGACTTACTTCTCTGCCGCCAGAGGCTTCTTCGCCACCCGCGCCACCGGAAAGTACCCGGTCCGTGTGCGCACGGTGAGCTTGCCCTGGCCCTTGTCCTCGGCCGTGACCTCGACGCGGCGGAAGCCCGGCTCGGTGGTCGGCTTGGTGGAGTGGTAGCCCAGTGTGTACTGGTTGCGGATGTCCCGCGCCACCTCGGCGGAGATCTGGTCGATCTGCTCGATGCTCTTGGGAAAGAAAGCCATGCCGCCGGTTTCGGTGGAGAGTGATTCCAGCGCCTTGCGCGCGTGTTTCACCTCGGAGCGGCTCATCTCGTCGCCGAAGAGCAATCCAATCGAGTAGATGACCGGCCCGGAGAGTTGCTGGACCCGCCAGATCGTCTGCTCGAGATTGCTGGTCGAAGCGTTGTCTTCGCCGTCGGTAATGAGGATGAGCACCTGCTTGGGGCGCTTGGCGTCGGCCACCAGCTTGTCGGCCGAGGCCACCACCGCATCGTAAAGCGCCGTCCCGCCGCGGGCTTCGATGTGCCCTAGGCCCTCGCGCAGCTTATTCACGTCGGAGGTGAAATCCTGGTCGAGTATAGCCTCATCGCTGAAGTTGACCACGAAGGCTTCATCCTGGGGGTTGGAGGCCTCGATAAGGTCGAGAGCGCTCTTGTTCACCGAGGGGCGCTTGCGGCTCATCGAGCCGGAGTTGTCCACCACCAGCGCTATCGAGACAGGGAGATCGGTGTGCTGGAAGCTGATGAGCTTCTGCTGGACGCCGTCTTCGAGGACCTGGAACTCTTCCTTCTTCAGGCCAGGAACCAGCCGGTTGTGGTCGTCGAGCACGGTGCAGTTGAGGGCCACCTCTTCGACGTCGGTGTGCAGAACGTAGCCCTCGCCCTCTTTGTGCAGAACCGGCGGAGTGGGCGGTTCGCCATCCGGCGAACGCACCGGGTCGCGGTCCACGGTAAGCGATGGAGCCTGTGCCGTGATCTGGGCCGGCGGCGTGGTTTGCTGCGCGGGCGCCAGGAAGGCCGCTCCGGCAAGAAGCAGCGCGAGAAGCGCGGAACGGCAAAGGCGCATGGAAACGGGCTCTGGCATAGACAGTGAGTGCAGGCCATCCTGCTGGAGGATGGGCCTTCACCTTCACTTTACGCCACTTGCCGGCGTCCGGTCAGATTCCACGCGCCGGGTGCGGTTTTCACAGCCGCAGGAGTACAATCGACGCTAAGCGCATCGCGGCCCCGGAGTGAGCGACAGGAGGCTACAGAGCGCAAATCCAACCCTTTGAACGTGGAGCAAGAGCTTCCCCATGGCACGCATCTATCCCTTTCGCGCATGGCGCTACAATCCTTCCGTTGTCCGTCTGGATGACGTAGTCACCCAGCCCTACGACAAAATCTCTCCGGCGATGCAGCAGGCTTACTACCAGCGCAGCCCCTACAACCTGGTGCGCATCATCCTGGGACTGCCGGAACTCTTCGACTCCGAGCGCGGAGAGAGCGTGTATACCCGCGCGGCGCGCGACTTCAGCGCCTGGCGCGAGCAGGGTGTTCTGGCGCAGGAAAAAGACCCCTGCATCTTCGCATATTCGCAGCGATTCAAGGTTCCAGGAACCGAAATTGTCAAGGAGCGGCGCGGTTTTATCGCCCTCGGCAAGCTGCACGAGTACTCCGAAAAGGTCGTCTTCCGCCATGAACAGACGCTCAGCAAACCCAAGGGCGACCGCCTGAAGCTGCTCGAGGCCACGCACGCGCATTTTGGCCAGATTTTCATGCTCTACTCCGATGCGGCCGGCAGCATCGAGAAGATTTTGTATGACGGCGCCGGTCCCGCCGACGCCGAGATTACCGACGACTATGGCGTGCTGCACCGTCTGTGGAAGGTCAGCGAGCCGAACATCATCAACCTGCTGACCACAGCCATGGCCGACAAGAAGCTGATCATCGCCGACGGCCACCATCGCTACGAAACCGCGCTGAATTATTCCAAAGAGCACTCACCCGCCGCGCCCATCAAAACAGAATCCAGCACCAGCCAGGTGCCGCAGCCGGCTTATCCTGAGGCCGCAGTGATGATGACCTTCGTGAACATGGACTCCGACGGCCTGGTGATTCTTCCCACCCATCGCGTGGTTCATAGCCTGACCAACTTCAACCCCGTCGCCTTTGCGCGCACCGCCGAAGAGTTTTTCACCGTCACAGCGCTGCGTACGGCGGAGGCCTTAGACTACATCGGCACACTTGCCAGCCAGAAAGGAACAGCCTTTGTCGCAATCACTCGCGCTGGGGCGTTCTTGCTGCGCGCCAAGACCGAACCAGTGGCCGCAGCGCTGGCCAACCTGCCCGAGCGCCAACGCCAGCTTGACCTGAGCTGCCTGCACTCCATCCTCCTCGACCGGCTGCTGGGCCTGGACGCGGAAAAGGTGCGCGAGCAGACCAATCTGCGCTATCTGCGCGACGCCGCCGAGGCCGTCGAGCAGGTGCGCCGCGGCGAGGCCGATGTCGCTTTCCTGACGAATCCGGTTTCAATGGAACAACTCAAGGAGGTGGCCTTTGCCGGCGACGTGATGCCGCAAAAATCCACGGACTTCTATCCCAAGCTACTCAGCGGCTTGACAATTTATGCGCTGGAGTAAGCGCGGGAGGGGAATGACTCATTCAACCTTCGGGAAGAGGAGATTTTATACTCGTGACTTACATTCGACTTAATTGGTGTTTATTAAGGCTTGTGATCTTCGTTGCGCTGGTTAGCGTGATCAACTCGATAGTTTTGGCGCAGAATTCAAACCCCGCCCCGGCTGCTCCTGCTCCGCCCCAGGATGTGACAGCGCAGCCTCCGGCGCCGGCTCATGATACTCCCAAGGGTCCGATTACCATCCTCGAGGATACGCTGATTCGCGTGCGCACACTCGAACCGCTGAACAGCAAGCGAGCTAAGGAAGGTTCGCCGGTGTTGCTCATGGTCAGCGAAGGCGTATTTGTTGGCGACGTGCTGGCCATTCCGCAAGGCGCAACCATTCATGGCATAGTCATCAAATCCAAGAAGTCTGGCGTGCTGACGGGAAGCCCTGAGCTGGAGCTGAAACTGGTCTCGCTGGATCTGGGCGGGCGTAACTATCCTCTCGAAAGCTACCACTTCAAAGTCACGGGGGCGAGCAAGACGAAGCCGACTGAGACCAAGGCTCTGCGCGGCGCTTATGTGGGCGCGCTCGTCGGCACCATAAGCATCAGTGAGAAGGGGGGCACGGACGCGGGCAGAGCCGCTGGCGTTGGTAAGGACGCTGCCATCGGGGCGGGCGTGGGTACGCTGGTTGCGGCGGCATCGCCAGGGCCGGGAATCTGGTTTCCCTCCGAAGCGCAAGTGGACTTCTATCTGGCGGCTCCGGTTACCGTGACGCCGGTGAGCGAGAAAGAAGCGGCAAGGCTGGCCCAGGGACTTCATCCCGGCGGCCCAACCCTCTACTTGCGCGGCGACGCTCCCTAGTGCGAAGGTGTTACGAGAAGCTACGCGGGTGAACTGCGCGGCTCGTCAGGCTGCGGTAAGAGGGATGATGCTGCACTCTCATATGCGCGAACGATATTACGGACGGCAGAAATACGACATCAAGGTCACCAGTGACTCCGTGGAAGCCCGGTGTAACTTGCCATTCGGCCCTAAACGAAACCGCCTCTGGTTCAGCGCTCTGCTCCTTGGCCTCTCAGCCTGGGGAATCTACAGAACGTGGCTGTCATCAGATTCTTACGGACATAACAATTGGTGGTATATAGCGCATAGCTATGCTGTGCTCGATTTCGATGCGCTCGTGATGGCCACTGTTATATATGTTCTGTTGTTACTGCTTGGAATCCGACTACTTTGTCCGGCTGGCGCGATTCTAATCTGCGATCGCAACCAGGTGACGACAACAAGAATCCCATGGTATTGCTTCACAGGACGTTGGGTAACCCTCACCTATAATGCCTTGGATGTATCGGGATTCCGCCTCAAGTTCTTTGGCTCCGGCAGGGGAGGGAACGTTTACGGAATCAGGTTTCTCGTGAACGGCAGAAAGAAATCGATCTTCCGGGGAAGCATCGAACCACCTGAAGCGTATCGCATCCTGCTTGGGTTGAAGAGCCTGGGCCTGGATGTCGCCTCAGATCCAAAGCTACTCTCACGGGTCAAGCTGGAGCTTCTGAATCGCAAAGAAGAGGAACTGGATCGCAGGATGAGAATCTGACTTCCTCTATCGCCCTGTGATAAATGCCTGGCCTGCGCTCGTGGTGTAGGCTAACAATTATGGGATCAACACGGCGGAGATTCTATCTTATTGCCATAACGCTGGCATTTATGAGCCCGTCTGTACTTTCCGCACAGGCCCAACCGGCCCCGCCTGCCCCGCAGCCCCGTTTCGTCGTCGTGCTGGACGCGGCCCACGGCGGTGATGACTCGGGCGGGAGCCTCTCGAACGGCCAGCTGGAAAAGACCTTCACCCTGGCGCTCAGCGTGCGGCTGCGGTCGCTGCTGGCGGCGCGAAGCATCCAGGTGGTGACCACCCGCGAATCCGACGCGACCGTCGAGCCGGATAAGCGTGCGGAGATCGCGAATCATGCTCAAGCCCAGGCCTGCCTGAGCCTGCACGCATCCGATACCGGCCTGGGCGTTCATCTCTTTGCCTCTTCGCTCTCTCCCGCTCAATCCATTCGTTTTACGGCCTGGAAGACCGCGCAGGCCGCCTGGGTGACACGCTCGCTGGCGCTGGAAGGGGTGCTCAACTCCGCGCTGCAGCACGCTGGGATGAACGTGACTCTGGGCCGCACTTCTCTGCCAGTATTGGACAGCATGACCTGCCCGGCCGTGGCCATCGAGATTGCGCCGGAGATGGGACCGGACAAGAAAGTCGCCGCCGGGCTCGACGATCCCGATTACCAGGCGCGCGTGGCCGAGGCGCTGGCCGCGGCGCTCGTGGAGTGGCGTTCGGAGGCTCATCAACCATGATTCCTCGCCATCAAAAGCTGCTCTTCGGCATATTACTGCTGGCCTCGCTGGTCATGAGCGTCACGCTGTGGCAGTTGCGCGAGCGCGCCCACAAGCGGCTGATTGCCGGCCAGGACTCTGCGCCCACACGCGCTCCTGAAGTGGCGCCTGCCGAGCAGGCAACCCTGCTGGTGGCCAGCGACAGCGACAGTTCGATGCGAACGCAGATTCACTCGCTGCCGCTGCCCGCCGATCCCGGCTCTCGCGCCCGCGCCGTGCTGGGCAAGCTGCTCGACCTGTATGCCGCTCCTGATGCCGCCCACCCCGTCCCCGGCGGCGGAAGCTCTGTGCTCCAGGTCTTTCTGCTGCCCGTTCCGGAGATCGCAGCCGGCGCAGCCGCAGCCGTCAAGCCGAAATCCGGCGAGTCAAGCGCCGCTGAGTTCAGGGCGAATCAATCCGCCGCAGCGCCGCGGGAGCAACCGCAAACCGGCCCGCAACTGGCCGTCGTCAACCTGACCGGCAGCTTTGCCGACAGCCATCCTTCGGGAATCGAGACTGAAACGCTCACCGTGCTCTCGATCTGCGGCACCCTTCACGCCAACCAGCCGCGCATCACGCAGGTGCGCTTCCTGGTGAATGGCCAAACCCGCGCCACCCTCGCCGGCCATGCCGACCTGACCCGCACCTACCTGGCCGGCGATGCCGTACCGGCCGAAGGGACGCAGCCATGAGCTACCCTGAATGGAAAACGGGAACGACCACCCCCACCATCGGTGTCTTCGATTCCGGTTTTGGCGGGCTCACCGTGCTGCGGGCTCTGGTAGCCCGGCTGCCCGGCGCACGCTTTGCCTTCCTGGGCGATACAGCCCGCCTGCCTTACGGCTCCAAGTCTCGCCGCACCATCGCCCGCTACGCCGCGCAGAGCGCGCAGTTTCTGGTCAACCAGCAAGGCGCGGAGTTCCTGGTGATCGCCTGCAACACGGCCAGCGCGCTGGCTTTGGACGCCATACAGGACGCGGTTCCGGTTCCGGTGCTCGGCGTTATTGAGCCGGGCGCGGAGGCCGCCCGCGCCGCCTCGCGCACCGGCGACGTGCTGGTCATCGCCACCGGCGCCACCGTCGAGAGCCACGCCTACGCCGCCGCCTGCCGCGCACGGGGGCTGCGCGCTCTGGAAAAGGCCTGCCCGCTGCTCGTCCCGCTGGTCGAGGAGGGATGGACCGATCATAAAGTCACCGCCGAGGTCCTCCGAATTTATCTGAACGAACTCAACGCCGAAGCCGTCGCCCAGGGCATGAATCCCGACACGCTGGTCCTCGGCTGCACGCATTACCCGCTGCTCCGCCCGCTGATTGAACGCGCCGTGCCCGCCGGAATGCGCGTCATCGACTCCGCCGAGGCCGCCGCCGAGGCTGCCGCGCTCCTCTTCAACGGCCGCGCTCAAGTTAGTAATGAGGCTGCCAGGCCGGGACAGGTCCGCTGCTTCGCCACCGACTCCGTCGAGAAGTTTGAGCGCCTCGGCTCCCGCTTTCTCAACCAGCCCACCGGAAAGGTCGAGCTGATCGACCTTGGAGGCTGATACTCTATAAAGGTAGGTCCGGTCTCCCCAAAGCACGGGCCTTGGAGGAAAGAAGCAAGAATGATCAATCTGGCGGGTAAGACAGCCGTCGTCTTCGGGCTGGCCAACAAGCGGTCCATCGCCTGGAGCATCGCCCAAAAACTGCACGAGGCCGGCGCAACCCTGGCCATCTGTTACCAGAACGAGCGCATGAAGCTCGAGGCCCAGAACCTCATCGACGAGCTGCCGGGAGCCAGCGGCTACCAGTGCGATGTCTCCAACGACGCCGAAATCGACGCCGTCTTCGCCACCTTCAAAGAGAAATTCGGCAGGCTCGATATTCTCGTCCACGCCATCGCCTACGCGCCCGCCGAGGAGCTGCGCGGCCAGTTTATCGACACCACGCGCGAAGGCTTCCGTATCGCCAACGACGTCAGCGTCTACTCGCTGATCGCCGTCACGCGCGGCGCGGCTCCTTTAATGACCGAGGGCGGCAGCATTATGACTTTGAGTTACTACGCCGCCGAAAAGGTTGTTCCCAACTACAACGTGATGGCGGTGGCCAAGGCCGGACTGGAATCCACGGTCCGCTATCTCGCCTATAACCTCGGCTCAAAAAACATTCGTGTCAATGCTATCTCCGCAGGACCTGTTAAAACTCTGGCCGCACGTGGCGTGGGCGACCTCAGCGAGATGATGCGCTCCCATGCCGACCGCGCCCCGCTAGGCCGCAACATCGACCAGTCGGAGGTCGGTGGAGCGGCGCTCTTCCTGGCCAGCGACTTATCCAGCGCCATCACCGGCGAGATACTGTATGTCGATTGCGGCTATAACATCATGGGGTACTGACTCAGGCATTGGTGGTGAACCGTTAGCTACCGCGTCTCGCTGCGCGCCATCGCCTTCTCGGTCAGCACCTTGTGGGCGTGGTCTTCCAGGGCCTGCGCTTCGGGCAGGAAGGTTAGCGCTTTCTGGATCTCCGGATCCCAGTCGGCGCGCGCGCGTTGCCCTTGCAACTGGCCAAACTGGATCGTAAAGATCTTCTCCTTGATGCCGATCTTCACCCAGTCCATCACCCCATTCAGATCGGCGTCGGTCCAGGGAATATTCTGGCTGGTAAGGTACTTCTTGAACTCCGCCAGCACCGCCGCGTCCACCTGGAAGTTCTTGTCCACGGTGCGGTTGGCCAGATAAACCGGGGCGAAGTGGAAGAAGGCATCCTTGTAGAGCAGCGTCTCCTGGAAGTGGTTGTTCTTGGGGCTTTCGATCTTCTCGTCAGGCGTGATGCCGCCGCCGCCGTAGACCGTGCGGCCCGCGTCGGTCAGCTTGACCTCGCGGCTGGCCGTATCGGACGGCGCCGTGCCGCCGTGGCTGTAGTAGTCGTAGAGCGAAATGCCGGAGTAGTTGCGCTGGATCAGCCGCCCCGAGGGCGTGTAGTAGTGGTAGGTGGTCAGCGCCAGGCCGGTGTTCTCGCTCAGGTTATAGACCGTCTGCACCAAGCCTTTGCCAAATGTTGTCTCGCCGACGATGAGGGCGCGGTCGTGGTCCTGCAACGCGCCGCTGACGATCTCCGCCGCCGAAGCCGTCCCGCGGTTGACCAGCACCACGATGGGAAAGCTCTTGCCGCCGTTGCCGTGTGTCGCCGCATAATTCCTATCCGGAAAGGCGCGCCCGCGCTGGCTGACGATGCCCTGCCCCTTGCTGAGCAGATGGTCGCAGACCTCAACCGCCTGGTCGAGCAGTCCGCCGGGATTGCCGCGCAGGTCAAAGATCAGCCCTTTCAGGTCGCCAAAGCCGTCGATGGCCTCGCCCACTTCGGCGGCCGTCGTCTCCTGGAACTGCGTCAGACGGATGTAGCCCACGCCCGGGCGAATCTCATAAGCCAGGTCCACCGAGGGGTGGGGGATCGAATCGCGGATCAGATCGAAGACCAGCGGATTGGCCTGGCCCTCGCGCAGAAATGTCGCCTGCACATGTGTGCCCTTGGGGCCTTTGAGCGCCTTGGCCACCATGTCCGACGAGGTCAGCCCATCGGGAATCTTGCCGTCGATGGAGACGATCTTGCCGTCTACCGCATAGATGATGTCGCCGGGGTGAATGCCGGCGCGGAACGATGGTGTGCCTTCGAAAGGATAGACGACATAGACTTTACCGTTCTGCTGCTGGATGGTCATGCCCACGCCGTAGTAGCGGCCATGCTGCTCCTCGCGCATCTTGGCGTAAGCCTTGGGGTCGTAGAAGTTGGAGTGCGGGTCCAGCACCCGCAGCATCCCCGGAATCGCGCCGTCGTAGATGGCCGTGTCCGCCTTGTCGCCCTCAATCGGCTCGGCGTAGTTCTGCTCCACCAGCGCGTACACGTCGTAGAACTCCTTGAGGTTGTCGCGCACCTGGCCTTCGCCGGCAGCGGACTGTGCCCCCACCTTGCGCTGTAGAACACTGCCGGCAAAGGCGCAGACAACAAAAAAGAGAACCACAGTGAACAGGGCGCGGCGGGCGCGGGGAGTCATAGGCAAAAACGACCTCCAGACTGCGGCGCGGCTCACGCTTGAAAACGGCCTGAAACAGCAGTCTTAGGGCTAAAGTATAGCACTAAGGCATTTGACTCCCGGTGAAGCGTTCCGGTAGCCGCGACGGAGCAGGCGGGCGCAGTGGGCCGGGCGGGGCGTACAAGCTTCAGCGATACTATATACCCCATCTTTGTATAGCATCTGATTCAATTGTGAGAGACGACACTCTCAACAGGCATTTTTACAACTCGTGGCCCGAAGGGCCGTCTGCCCCACCGCAGGTGGTTAGGATAGAACCATGACACTCAAGGGAAAGATCGTCTTCGTTACCGGAGCCTCGTCGGGGATTGGCGCTGCTACGGCGCTGGCCTTCGCCGCCGAGGGAGCGCGGTTGCTGCTCGCCGCTCGACGCGCGGACAAGCTGGCCGCTGTAGCCACTAAGGCACTGGCAAGGGGCGCCGAGACCGTCCACGCCATAAGCCTCGATGTACGCGACCGCAAGGCCGTGGAAGAAGCCATCGGCGCGCTGCCCGCGGAGTGGACGGAGATTGACGTTCTGGTCAATAACGCCGGCCTTAGCCGCGGCCTGGAGAAGCTCTACCTGGGCAAAGTCGAAGACTGGGAAGAGATGCTCGACACCAACGTCAAGGGGCTGCTCTATGTGACCCGCGCCGTGGTTCCGGGGATGGTGGAGCGGGGATGCGGCCATGTGGTCAACCTGGGGTCAACGGCCGGCGAAATGACTTACCCCGGCGGCGCCGTCTACTGCGCCAGCAAGGCCGCCGAGCGGGCTATCAACGACGGCCTGCGGCAGGACGTGCTGGGCACGCCGATCCGGGTGACCACGGTGGACCCCGGCATGGTGGAGACCGAGTTCAGTATTGTCCGCTTTCATGGCGATACGGAACGCGCCAGCAATTTTTATAAAGGCATCAAGACGCTGACTGCGGAAGACGTGGCCGAGGTCATCGTCTGGGCCGCGAGCCGGCCTGCGCACGTAAACATAGCGCGGGTGCTGCTGACCCCAGTGCAACAGGCGAACTCCATGATGGTTCACAGGGAGTCGTTGCAACGGGCGGGGAAAAGCCCGTAAGTGGAGAAGAAAAAAGCCCGCTTGAAGCGGGCCCGCCTAGTTGATTGCCTGAATCTGCCCTTCGATCTGCGCCAGCGCCGCCGCCAGGGCCGCGCGCCGCGCCGGATTCGAGGTATTCTGCGAGAGGATATTCCCTCTTTGCAAAAGCAGCGCTTGTTTCTGGCGTTCGCGTACTGCGCGCGCCTGTTCAATTTGCCGCCGAGCTTCTTCGCTAACGAAACCACTGCCGGAACCGACCTCCGGGTGCTGCAAGGCAGTTGCCATTATTCCTCCAGGGAATTTCTTCTTAAAACACGACCTGTCTTGATTCTACGGCGCGTGGACCATGGAGCGTCCCGCCACGTGACGAGGTTTACCCCCGATTCGGGGCAGGATTTCTCTTGCTCGCCAGGTATAGTTCTTCGTTCGGCGTTGATTCTTTGGAGGTTGTCGAGCGGGCGACTCCCAAACTGACCCCAGCGAGACGCCATTCCGCATCCCTGCGATTTCCTTCAATATTCGCAATCTTCATGTTTGCACACCCCGCAAAATCGATTTAAGGTAAGTTTGCTACTACTTTTCGAGGTGCAGAATGCATTCCAGCTTCCTTGTCGCCGCTCTTCTCCTTGCCTTCACCGCCGCCACCGCGCAAATGCCGGATCCGCCGATTACACGTCCAAAGATCACGGGAATCTCGCACCTGGCCGTCTACACCTCGGACCCAGCGGCCACCGACCACTACTATCGCGAGATCATCGGCGCGGCCAAATTACCCGACCCGGAGAATCCCAAGGGCGTTCGCTATGCCTTCAACGCCACGCAGTTTGTGGAAGTGCTGCCTCTGCCCCCCGGCGCAGGCATCAACCGGCTGGACCACACTGCCTACAACACCAGCGACGCCGAAGCGATGCGCAAGTATCTCTCCGCCAAGGCATGGAAGACGCCGGCCAAGGTGGAGAAAGGCGCCGACGGCAGCCGCTGGTTCACCGTGCTCGACCCGGAAGGCAACAAGGTGGAGTTTGTCGAGCCCCCGCCAGATCCCAAAGAGATCGTCGCGCCCAACGTCATCGGCCGCCACATCATCCACATAGGCATCATGGTGCATAGCCGCGCCGTCGAGGACACCTTTTACCGCGACCTGCTCGGCTTCCGCCCATACTGGTTCGGCGGCATGAAAGAGGAAAGAATCGACTGGGTAAGTCAGCAGACCCCGGACAGCCACGATTGGATGGAATATATGCTGGTCCACGACACTGCAACTTCAGGCATTCCGCCCACCTTGTCGCTTCATGACCTGGGAGTGCTCGACCATCTCTCCATCGGCGTCAACTCTGTAGAAATGGCTCACATGACGCTCGAAGCCGGCAACCGCCTCACCGGGGTTCACGACGCGCATACCCAGATCGGCAGAGACGGCAAAGGCCAGTTCAACCTCTACGACCCTGACGGCATTCGTCTGGAACTGATGAACTTCCACGCCAGCGAAAAACCCTGCTGCTCACCGTTTACCGCCGACGATCCGGCGGAGTGAGGTAATCCGGAGTCAGGAAGAAGAAGAAAATCGGATTTTTGTGCTGAACGGGACGGGATTGCCGTTGCGGCGACGTTCCGTCCGTCTGGAAGCCACACGCATTCTTTGGGCTGCCCATCGTTACACCGCTTGCACCTGTGGATAATATTCGCCATTTGTTCGCCTATACTCAGTCAATGAGTTTTGGCTTCCCAAGCCCGGAGCGAAAACAGTTCGTTGTCGCCTGCAAACGGTGCCGGCGGGATCTCCCGGCTATTGTGAGCGAGTTCCCATTCCAGCCCATCGTGGTGACTTGCCCGCTCTGCGGAGAGCGGCGAAGGTACTTGCCCTCGGAAGTGTTCCTGGGCCAGCCTAACCGCCTTGTGTCAAAACAAGCACGCACGCGGGAGAGCTGAACGAATCAACGCGCTTCTGCTGCTGATATCTGCCAGAGCACGTTGATCACTCGCTCCAATTCTTCAACGATCCGGTTCGCCCCAGCCGGATAAGCCGATGAGTTGAGAGGGCGCGAATTCAGTCGCCGTCCTTGTTGCGTGCGCGTCTATGTATAAAGCAGCATCTGCTCGCCACAGTTCCGAGCGGCAAAAGGGTCGTGCTTCCAAATCTCAGTGATGAAACTGGAGATAGAATCCTATCGCGGCGACACCAGCGCCGATCGGCATCAAGGCCAGTCCGGAGTCCTTAGCTTCATTACAACCGCTGCTTGTGCCGTTGCAGTACGCGTGTTGCTCACCCGCATAGAGAGCTACGCCAGCCACGAGTGCCGTGGTTCCCACCACGGCAAGTGTTATTCCCAGCGCATGATGCGGAGGCTTGGTCTTGGTTGCCATGGTCTTGGGGGGAGTAATGGTCGCGGGCGCGTTCTGAGACGAACTTTGGTTGCTGTCCTGCCACGCCGCGAGAGCAAGGAACGGAATTCTCGGCGGGCTCGACAGGTTGGCTTCTTGCTGCGCCGGTTCTGGCACGGAGATCTCTGTTGGCAATGGAGTCGAGGGTGCGGCCGTAATTTGCTGCGAGCCGGTTGCCACCTGGGCCTGGTCAGTTGAGCTTCGGATGATTGGGTTCTGGGCGACCGCCTGCACTGCGAGAAGAAGCACGGCCAGGAACGGCGCGCTGCGGCTGACACATTTGCTGTTGAACTTGGCTGTTCGCGAGAGGAGATGCCATCTCATGAGTTGACCTCCTGATGAGTTTTTTCAAGATTAAGGGGAAGCTTACACAATCTGGAATATCAATTTCTTGCTTTCCGATGGCCACAGAATACCATCCGTTGCCGCTGCTGCTATATATTTCTGCATCCGTTCCAGAGCCAAAGAATCGGACACGCGTGCCGAACCGGCCGTCGTCAGGTCGGCAGTATCTTGAAGGCATAGGCGTAATGGCAGGGCGGCTCTTGCGGGACTCGAATACTGAGTCCATCAGCGGCTCTTGTCCATTGAACCTCACTCTTCGCGCCCAGCAATTCCACTTTTCCAATCTGGCCCTGGTAGTGCGGCGAGGCGCTGGCAAGCGACTTGATGAGCAACTGGCCGTCCGTAGGCCAGCCGAGAGCGATCGCGTAGAGCACATCGCCTTTGGTTGTGAAGCGTATATCCCTGTGATCGAAGCTGTGTTTGGAAAGCTGATAGGACGCAACGCCTTTGGCCTCCGTCGACGGCCCTTCGCCATAAATCTTCCAGGGGCGAGAGCCTTTGACGGCTTCGCTGTTCACCTGCTGCCATAGGGCGAGCTCATCCAGAAAAGCCAGCTCGTCGCTGTCGGGCTCTCCATGTCCTGGCAAGGGAATGCTGAGAAGCAAGTTTCCATTTTTGCTGACAATATCAACCAGGAGCGGAATCATCAGCGAGGCCTTCTGGTAGGTGTGGTTCTCGAAAAGCGAGCGCATATAGTGCCACTGCCCGATGCAGGCCTCCGTCTGCCACGGCTTCTCCTGCAAGCTGTCTGCCAGGTTCATCTCGAAGTCGCGGGTCAATGTGCCCCATATCGGCTCTTCGACCTCTTTGAGATCGACCACTCCTTCCAGATGGCCGGAGTGAGTCAGGATGTTCTTGTTGTAGTAGTAAGCCATAATCTGGGGCGCCAGGTCCGGGATGCCCAGCCAAACCTTCAGATCCGGAACCCAGGGGCCGCCATCGTCAAAGGTGAATTTTGCTCCGTCGTCGAAGTTGAGGATGTCAGGACTGTAACTGTCGATTACATCCTGCACACGCAACATGAACTGCTGAACGAACTCCGGACAGGGTGTGTTTTTCATGTGGGGCTTGCCGTTCAGCAACTGCGGATCCATACCCTCCCACCACTTGCCTTTGCCGTCGGCGATCGTCTGTATTCCGTCGTAGGAAACTCCGGCCAACGGCCCGGTGGCGTCGCTCTTGTAGCGGACCGGAAGGAACTCATCCCAGGTGCGATGCGGGGTTCCATGATAACTGACGCCAAACCGCAGTCCGTTCGCGCGGGCGGTTTTCGCCCAGGTGCCGACGATGTCGCGCTTCGGTCCGACATTCACCGCATTCCAAGGCTGCTGCTTCGAATTCCAGCAATCGAAGTTGTCGTGATGAGTAGCCAGGGAGACGAGATATTCAGCGCCGGCACGTTTGTAGAGCTTGACAAGGGCCTCGGGATCCCATCGCTCCGCCTTCCACAAATGGCAGATGTCCTTGTATCCGAACTGCGACGGGTGGCCATAGTGCTTGACGTGATACTCATATTGATGCGTACCCTGAATGTACATATTCCGCGCATACCAGTCGCCTTGCTCAGGGACACACTGCGGGCTCCAATGCGCCCAGATGCCGAACTTCGCGTCACGAAACCAATCCGGGCAGCGATACGCCTTCAACGACTCCCAAAATGGCAGAAAGGGCCCTTGCGGAAAATCTCCACGAAAGAACGGCGAGTCTCCAAATGCGTGGGCCAGGCGAGGCAAGGCGAGCATTGAAATCCCGCCAGTGAGAACAGACCTGCGTTTCATCGCCGCGTTACCACCTTTCGGAAATGTCTTTGTGTCAGGGGAAATCCAAATTGAATCAGGTCGCCTGCGCAACCCAATCCAGCGGCTTGTGCCGGCCAAGCGACAGTTGCACCCGAACCGGCTCGCCTTTCTTCAGGCGCAACTCGCACGAGTTCGCATCGGGCGGGGGCGTCTTCTTCAAGACTCCGGCCGGCGCAGAGATCTTTTCGATTCCGTGCCGGACAATCAACGTCATGTCCTGGTCTTTGAGCGATGTGATCGTGAGGTCCGCGGTCCTTGCCTGCATATTCCATGCAAGCGTGTCGACCCTGGCAAAGGTGCGCGCCAACATTCCTTTGATCGAACCCTTGACGAGCGTCTCCGGAAGAGCGGGAAGTACTTCGATCACGCCGGGGCGCGAGTACAGAAGCATCTCCATCATGATGGTGGGAATTCCGCCCTGTGCATCGGGCATGGGCCAGGCCCAGGGGTCGTGAGAACAGCGGAGCGTGGTGGCGACGTAGCCCTGCTCAATCAGTTGCCGCAGTTCAGTGTCCACCATGTAGCAGTCTTTGAGCCGCGCACCAACCAGGGCGCGATGGCAGCGGCCGTGAGCGGCCAGCCTCTCCGGCACGCGCCTGCGGTCGGCCATCATCGCTGACCTTGCCAGATTCGGCGTACGATCGGGATCGATCTCGTCGCCGGGCCAGACTCCATATAGATGCGAGATGTGCCGATGGCTGTAACGCTCTTGCAGCGTGGGCCAGGCCCATTCCTTCAAGGTGCCGTCGGGCTCCAACAGGTACGGCGGCAGCTTGGCCAGCATGGCCTTCCACTTCGGCACGCTGTCGCCGTCGGTATGCAAGAGTTCGCAGGCCTCAACCAAGTTGGCCAGCACCTCCCGGCAAACCGTGATGTCCATGGTGGCGTTGATCGCGATCATGGCCCTAGGGCCGGTGTTCGCGGGATTGTTCTCCGGCGAAAAAGATGGAGCGAAGACATAATTTCCGTCTTTATCCGTCGCCGTCAGGAAATCCTCGTAAAAAAGCGCCAGCTCTTTATAAGCCGGCACAATGCGCTCGCGCAGGAACTCTATATCGCCGGTGACCAGATAGTGATCCCAGAAGGGGCGGACGCACCAGCCTCCGGCGGAAAGCCAATAGGGATGAGGCCAGATCTCACCGGTCGATTCGGCCCAGGAGTAATGGAAGGAGACACCGACATTTTGTTGCGGGCAAAGGGAATAATGCGTGCCGCGCATACCGAAGATATTCTTTGCGTTCACGCGGAAGTCCGGGGCAAGGCTCTCCATCCAGTTGAAGTAGGCATCCATGCCTTCGCGCAGATCGGCCTGCACGCCGGGCGCAATCTGCAGGTTGATGTTGGCGTTGGTCTCAGCCGCCATCGTGCAATATTTGCCGCTGGTGTACATGAACCAGTAGCGTCCCATCTCGAAGATCTTCTGAAGCAGCGCAGGCGAGTAGTCGCGCCGCGAACGCTGATCGGCTAGTAGTTCTTCCGAAGACAATCCAAATTGAGATGCGCCGCCGAAGTCCACGGTGACGCGGCTCATCGCTTCCGACTGGACTTTGCGGTGGCGCTCGAGGAGCGCGGCATAGTCCGGACTCAACTGCTCTACGGCCTGCCACAGCGCATCTACCTGGTCTTCGCTATAGTCCGCGAACCACTCGATGCGAGTGAGAAGCATCACGGACGCCGCGTTCTCGACGACTAGAGTGTCTCCATCCATCCGTGCCGAGCCGCCGTTGCGAACCACGCGCACTACCCCGGCGTAGCCGCTGTTATCCGCGGAGGGATCCAGGCGGCACTTGTATATGAGCCGCTCTTCGTTAAAGTCCGTGTGAACTTCGCTCTCCCCTATATTTCCGCCGAACAATCCTCCCGGGGCGCGCCTTCCACGCGAGTATCTCTGAATCGCGATTCGGGCATTCACCTGTTGATCCTTCGGGGCGGTCAGCAATTGGACCACGACATCATCGGGCCGGGAGGTGAAGACCTGACGAACCCACTCGCCGTGCTCATCGCTCCAATGCACCTTCACTTCGCTGCTGTCGAAATTGACGGTGCGCAGATAATCCTTGACCAACGCGGTCTTCGGAAGATCGAGACGCATCAGGAAGGCCGGGACAACGGGGTGCGGCCCGGTGTTCTGCTTGATGGGACCCTTGTTCATCTCCTTGAATGCGAGTTCAATCGCATCCTGGTATTTGCCGTCCAGCACCATCTGCCGCACCTGCGGAAATACCTCCGCGGCCTTGGGAGCCTCAAGAGGCCTTTTCCACGGCACCAGCAGGCTTTCGTGATGGAAAAGTATTTGCTCCGAGTACGGATCGCACATCACCTCGATGTTCATGTGTCCATTGCCGGAGGTGAGCCCTTCGCTGACCGTCGTGCCGGGAAGCGTGCTGCAGAAGCCACGCCGCGGAACGATACCGCGCCGCAGCCGCTCTTTGAAGGTCATCGGCGAGAGCTTTACATCGGGCGACAGGCGCGATGCCGCAAAGAGCGGCGGCTTGGGCGGGAATTCGCTGACAGGAGTACTGCCGGCTGGAGCAACCGGCAGGCCCTGGCCGGGAAGGTCTCCCGCTATTTGAGTACCTTCGCCAGCCGTGGAGGCCTGGAGCACCTGCTGAGAACCGGCCAGTGCAAGAGCAGCCGCCGTGCTCGTCTTCAAAAAATCCCGCCGTTTCATTCTCCACCCTCTCTGCGATCAGATCATTTCTCCAATTCATGTAATACAGGCAGGCCGCACATCCGCTATTCGGGCAAGACAAATTGGCCATCGATGTGGAAGTGTCCGCTCACGCCGGGCGCTCCCGTATCAGGCTGGCCTCCGCCGATGACAAGCGTGTATTCGCCTGAGGCGATCATCGGTGTGCCATCCTCGGCGACCATGCCCAGATCGCGGTCCTTCAACTCGAAGTGAAGCTTCTGGCTCGCGCCCGCATCGAGATGAATGCGCTGAAAGCCACGCAGAGCGATTTGAGGCGCGCCCTTCACATCGGGGAATTTGAGATAGAGCTCGACGGCCTCATCTCCCGCGAGCTTGCCTGTGTTGGTTACAGTTACATCAGTGACAACAGGTTGTCCCGCCGCCACTGCCTGCGCCGGAAGAATGAGGCCGCTATATTGGAAGGTGGTGTAGCTGAGGCCGTAGCCAAACGGATAGAGCGGCTTACCTTTGAAGTACCGGTAGGTTCTGCCCTCCATCGCATAATCTTCAAAGTTTGGCAACTGGCTGACGCCCGTGTAGAAAGTAACGGGCAGCCTTCCCGCCGGATTGTTTTTGCCGCTCAGCGTCTCTGCGATAGCCGCGCCGCCTTCCTCGCCGGGGTACCATGCTTCGAGAACCGCATTGGCGTGGATACTGATCCAGTTGACGGCCAGCGCGCTGCCATTCACCAGAACAACGGCGAGCGGCTTGCCGGTAGCGGCCACAGCTTCAACCAGCGCTTCTTCCGGATCGGGAAGATCGATGCTGGTGCGATCGCCACCGAGAAATCCGGGCTCGGTGACCGGCATTTGCTCGCCTTCAAGCGCGCTGGTGATGCCTACAACGGCAATCACGGCATCGGCATTCTTTGCCGCCGCTATCGCCTCCGGCGAAGGCGCGTTGTTGACTTTGGCCCAGATCAGTTCGGTGCGCGGCTTGCCGTTCATGCTGCCGTACATGATGTTGAGCGCGGCTTTCTGGCCCTTCTCCAGATGGACGCGGCCGACTCCAGCGCCGGCTTCCGTGCCACCGAACATCATCGCCACCCGCTTGTCGTCGATAGTGAGCATTGCAAAGCCCACGCCACGCACGCCGACCAGGAAGTCGCCGGTTTCCGGCGATGTGATGAAGCCCGTCCAATGCACGCCGATGGATTTCTTTCCCGCAACTTCCGTAGGCAGATTGCTGTCAGTAAGTTTGACATTGGTTTCCGTCCGGCTGGCCAGCACGTTGGGGTTCGCTGTTCTGCCCGGCCTGCCCATGGACTCGCTGTAATCCGCTTTCAGGCCCGGCTTGCCATCGGGAGTCGTCAGCACGGAATCTGGAACCGGGGTTCCATCGGCATGCAGGAACTGGGTTCCCGGAACATAGGTGATCACCGCGTTCGGGAACTCCGCCTTCAGGCCTTCGAGCACGGAGACGATATGCGTTGGCTGACCGGCATAATTACCGATCAGCGGCCGGGTCTGGTCGGCGAGCGGGCCTATGACGGCAATCTTTTTGATTCCCTGTTTAAGCGGAAGCAGGCCGTCGTTCTTGAGCAGGACCATGGCCTCATTCGCCAGCTTGCGAGCCAGCGCGCGATGCTCGGCGCTGTCCAGTTCCTTCTCATCAATCTTGGTGTAAGGAACCATCTCCGCCGGATCGAACAAGCCTAGCTTGATACGCGCGATAAACAGGCGAATCAGCGCCGTGTCCAGCGTGCTTTCAGGCAGGTAGCCTTGCTGCACGGCGTCGATATAGGCCTTTTCAGCCGGTTCGCCTAACCTTGAAACGGAATCGACGCACTCGTTATCCATGCCGCGGATCACGGCGATGGCCACGCCTTGCGCCTGCGTCGGACGGTAGCGATGGTTTGTGGCAATGTCGCGGACCGCGTCGCAATCGGAGACCACATACCCCTGGAAGCCCCATTTCCCGCGCAATTGGTCTTGCAGAAGGAACGGGTTTGCGCATGCCGGCGCGCCATTGATGGCATTGTATGCGCACATCACTGAACCGGCTTTGCCTTCCACGACGGCGGCGCGGAATCCCGGCTCGTAAGTATCCACCTCGTCGTGCTTGCTCACGTCCACATCCGCAAAGTGCCGCGTCGGCTCTGGTCCGCTGTGCACGGCATAGTGCTTCGGCGTGGCAATCGCCATGTAGTACCTGGGATCGTCACCCTGCATTCCAGTTACGTAGGCAACGCCCATGCGGCCGGTGAGAAACGGATCTTCGCCGTAGGTCTCCTGTCCGCGGCCCCAGCGCGGGTCGCGGAAGATGTTCAGATTCGGGGCCCAGAAATCCAGGCCTCCCCCGATGCCCGTGTGTCCCTCGCGTGCGTTTTGCACATGCTTGATGCGTCCCTCAATGCCGATCTGGATCCCCATGGCGTGAACTCCCTGCGTATCGAAGGTCGCTGCCAGGCCGATCGGCTCAGGGTACTCCGTCACGCCCTGGTTGATCACTCCGTGGAGCGCCTCACTCCACCATTGGTATGCAGGAACATTGAGCCGCGGAACCGCCGCGGAATTGTTGTACATTTGCGAAGCCTTCTCCGCAAGGGTCATGCGATGCACCAGGTCAGCTGCCCGCTGCTCCGGTGACAGACTTGGATTCATGTAGGGGAGTTTCGCTGAATCCTGGGCAATTGCGGATTGCAGCGTGAGTCCAATAAAGAGTGCCATTGTCCACGCGGCAATGCGAGCGACGATTCGCGTCATGCATTTGTTCATGTCGTTTCTCCAGATAAAGTGTGTGTTGCCGCCAATCTCACTGCGCGGGCTGAGCGACCGGGAACTGATAAATGTTAATGCTGATCGGCGCAACCGTGATCGCCGCCGGAGCGTTGCCGATGGAAGACTCCTTGATCGCGAGCTGTGGGGTCTGTCCAACACGATTGAGGGCGTCGACTTTATTGGCTGTCAACTGCCACAGTGTCGATGGCCCGGCCAGATGCCCGCCAGTCACGCTGAGATCGACCTTCTGCTCGGCCTCGGTCGCATTCACGACGGAGAGGATCAGGTACTTGTGATCGGGAGTGAGCGCCGCAAACATATCGAGAGGATAGGTCGGACTGCCGGAGCTATTCTCCGGCTGATCGGGACTGCCGACAGGAAACCTGGGCGCCGGCTGAGGCGAATTACCCGTGAGGGCGACCGGAATGGCGCCGGCAAAGTGATCGCCGTACATCTTGTAGACGAGTCCCAGCCCGTTCATGGTTGAAGCAGTGCGGTTGAAGTCGATCAATGAGACGCCGGTGGTCTGCGCTCCCATCGTCAGCGTGTCGGTGTAGCGGGCCATCTCGTTGAGGATCATCGCATAGGCGAGTGCCTGTTTGAGATTCTCGCCTCCAAACGGGCCGCCGCCGCCGCTGAAGTTGAAGTAGGCGTACTCGTCAATGGAGAGATGGATTTTCTTCTCGACCATCCACGGGAAGCGCTGCTGGTATCCCTGCCATTCTTCGGCTTTCAGGCGCACGATATCGGCTGGAAAACGGGCAAACTGAAGCAGTGTCTGGTCGATTTTTACATTGGCATCGTCCGTGTTCTTATCCGGCGGAATCGTTTTTGCCTTCTCAATGTCCCAGTGGTGGCCTCCACCCGAGTACCAGTGCTCGGCGATGATGTCGAAGTTGCCCATGCAGCTCTTCAGGAAGCTGCCGTCCCAGTCGGAATCCGTTCCATACAGTGGCCCCAGGTTCCCTACATACTTGGTGCGCAGCTCGGGCGGCACATTATCGTTCTGCAGCATCAGGCCCGATGCAATCAGTGTGATCGTGGGATCCACGGCGCGCATCGCCTTGGCAAATTCATTGTGCTTCATCATGAAATACTTCGTATCCGTGCGGCCAAGCTGCCATGCGCCCCAGGGCTCGTTGCCGATGTTCCAGAATTTGACGTGGTATGGCGCGGGATGGCCGTTCTTCGCGCGCTTTGCTCCCATGGTTGTGTTGACCGATCCGTTCATGTACTCGACTTCTTCCGCCGCCGAGTGCGAGTCGCCGAAGCCCGCGTTGACGCTGATGTACGGCTCGACGTCGATGAGCTTGCAGAGCGTCATGAACTCGTCCAGACCCAGATCGTTAGTTTGCATCGCGCCCCACGCATTGTCGAAGTCGGGTGGACGCTTATCGATGTCGCCAACAATGTGATACCAGATGAGGCCGGAGGTGTAGTTGCCGCCATACCGCCAGAAGCCCATCTTGATCTGGCGAAGAAGAGAAGTTGTGTCGGGCCGGAATCCCTGCACGTTGTCGGCGGGCATCAGTGAGAGCGTGCCGATGTGGAAGCTGCCCGCGCCCGTGCCGGTGATTTCGATGGTGGCGTCCGAGGCATCGGCCTTCGCCGTGAAAGCCAGCGGGAACTTTTTGTACTCATAGGTGAGCGCCGGAATCGTGATGGTCTGGCGGCCGTTTTCTCCCGCGCCCCAGATCAGCGAGACCTTGATCGTGCTGCCCGGAGAACCGCGCAGATAAATCCGCCCGGAGTACTTCTTGTCTTTGACCAGGGCGAGGCCCGCTTGCTGAATGCCGTGCGGCGTGGAGGAGTCGAGCTTGATGCGCGGACTCTGGTCGCCCACAAACGGATGCTCCTTGTCCATCACAACCGCATCTTCGGGACCGACAGGATGCCATTCGCGAACCTTCATGCTGAATGGGCCGCCCTGCGGCTTGGCTGAAGCGTCGGGCTTTTTGGCAGTGATGGGAAAGTAGAATTTGCGGTCATCGAGCATCTCCGCCCAGAGACTGCCGTACATGGTGCCGCCAATATGCTCGATGAACTGACCGTACAAGTACTTTGAAATCGGCTGCGCCGTCTGACTGGCGTCGATGCTGGCCGTAATTGCCTCTCCGCTGCCGCCATGAGCTGCCTCCTGCGCCTTGCCGCCGCAGGCACAGAAGTCGATCAATACACAAACGGCCAGCACTACGCCGGGACTTCCGGCAGAAAGCGTTTTACGCAACAAGGTCATGAACATGGTTTTTCTCCTTCGCAGGCATCAACTTGACAGCGAATGGTCACGGGTTCTACTGTGCAGCACGGGTATACGTTTTCCTAACGAGGGCTGCCAGCGCGTCTTTATGAGCATATGCTAGAGCCGTCCTTCCCGTCACGTCCGCCTGTGTGTATCGTCTTGATCAACCAAAAGGAGATGGAATCTCTATGCCGCAATCTGGAAATCAGCATCTTATGAATCGTCGTGAGGCCTTGCTCTTAGGGGCAACGGCAGGTATGAGCGCCGCGCTGGGACCGGCGGCTCTTGCAATGGATAACACCAAAACCGCGGCCCACCAGCAGGAGCCGGGCTACTGCTCCACGCCTAAAACAGCAGTGGCCAACACAAAGTACGGCAAAGTGCGCGGCTTCGTTGATGGAGGCGTACTCACCTTCAAAGGCATTCCCTACGGTCAGGACACCGGCGGCGAGAACCGCTGGCTGCCGGCCAAGCCTCCCAAGCCCTGGAAGGACGAGTACCCCGCCCTGATCTATGGCCCCAACTGCCCCCAGCATTTGCACGACTTCTCGGGGCTTGAGCAGTCCTTCATTCAGGATTGGGACGACGGCTACCAGGGCGAGGATATGCTCAAGCTGAACGTCTGGACGCCCTCGCTCACCGGCAAGCGCGCGGTAATGGTCTACTTCCATGGCGGCGGCTTCAGCTTCGGCTCCTCCTACGAACTGCCCTCGCATGAGGGCGCGCAGATGGCCCGGCATCACGACATTGTGCAGGTCTCGGTCAATCATCGCCTCAACATTCTCGGCTTCTTCGACCTCTCGGAGATCGGCGGCGCGGCCTACGCCGATTCGGTCAATGTGGGTATGACCGATCTGGTGGCATCCTTGCAATGGGTTCACGACAATATAGCCAACTTCGGCGGCGATCCGGATCGCGTGATGATCTACGGCCAGTCCGGCGGCGGCTCCAAGGTCACTACGCTGATGGGTATGCCCTCCGCCGCTGGGCTCTTCCATCGCGCTTCGGTGCAGTCGGGCGGCGGAGGCAATCCTCCCAATTCCGATCAATCCAAGGCTCTGGCCAGGCAGGTGATGATCGAACTCGGCCTCCAGCCCAACGACCTCGCCAGCCTGCAAAAGATGGATTGGGCCAAGCTGAATGCCGCCGGCGATGCAGCCGTCAGGAAGATCAACCCGCCGATGAAGCCGGGGATGGGACCATTCTCCGCTCCGGGTATGCCGCCGCGCGCCGGCTTCGGGCCCACTGTAGATGGCCGCACCATCACCGTGCGCTCCTTCAATGAAGCCGCCCCGGATATCTCCAAGAACATCCCCATGCTGCTCGGCTCGGTCAGCGAAGAGGGCAATAATATGCGCTCCAAACCCACCGAAGCCGAGTGGATGGCCTCACTCACTCGCATCTACGGAGAAGCCAAGGCAACCGCCGTTGCGGCCGCGTTGAAGAAGGCGCATCCGAAGAAGAGCATTCGCACGCTCTCCTATATGTGCGGCGGCTTCATGCTGAACAGCATCTCCATACGGAACAATGTTGTGCGCATGGCCAAATTGAAGTGCGCGCAGAAAGCGGCGCCGATCTACACCTACTACTTCACCTGGCAGTCGCCGATGCTGGAGGATGCGGGCGCATGGCATACCGCTGAGCTGGCCTTCTGCTTCGATAACACCAAGCGTTGCGAGCAGGGCACGGGTAACACGCCCGAGGCGCAGGCTCTGGCAAAGAAGATGGCCACGGCCTGGGCCAACTTTGCCCGCACCGGAAATCCCAGCCAGCCGGGATTGATTTGGGAGCCAACCACGCCGGACCGCTGCCAGACAATGGTGTGGGACAATGTCTGCCGCATGGTCGATGACCCTGAGGGAGAAGTTCGCAAAATCCTGCTGAGCTGAGAAGATTCAGCCGGCATTCGTCAACGCAGTAACTGAAAACTTTCTCTGATAACAATTTGGTGCAAGTGTTGACTCGTTTGTTGGTTGACATCCCCCGGGTGCTCCCGGGGGATGTCAATCTCATGCCTCGCCATCATTCCATCCGACGCGTTGAGAGAAGGATTTCTCAACTCGGAGGCAGTTTAGCGCATGTTATTGACAACCGCACACCGGCCGGAGATAGCCTTCTTGACAGCGCCCTCTTGCTGGATATACCGTTCGTATTGATAACTTAACATGCATTCCATCGATGTTCCTTTTACTCGATTTCGCTGCAACCTCCAGCGCCTGATATGCTTCGGGCGTACTCGCTTTCTGTCGGCCGCTCCCTGGCTTCTGCTGCTGGCGCCAGTACTCTTCCCGCTGCACGTCTTGGCTTTAGGCCAGCCCCACTATGTGGAGACCACCCCGGACGCGAACAGCTTCCGGCTGGTGCATCAGAAAGCCGCGGCGAAGCTCTACATGGATGGCGGCGACTATCCCGGCGTCGCGCGCGCGGTCCGTGATCTGCAGGCAGACATCTTCCGGGTAAGTGGGTGTAACGCACTGCTTAACGAGGATGGGAAGTCTCTCTCTGGATACGTGGTTCTTATCGGCACGATTGGCAAAAGCAAAATCATCGACCGGCTCGTTCGAGAAAAGAAGATTGACGTAAGTCAGATCGAGGGCAAATGGGAATCGACGCTAATTCAGGTGGTTTCACATCCCTTGCCGGGCGTGGCCCGCGGCCTGGTGATCGCGGGCAGCGATAAGCGCGGGACAATTTATGGAATTTACGATCTTTCCGAGCAGATCGGAGTTTCGCCTTGGTACTGGTGGGCGGATGTTCCCGTGGAACACAAGGATGCGCTGTATGTGAAGGCGGGGCGCTGGGTGCAAGGCGAACCGGCGGTCAAGTATCGCGGCATTTTTCTCAATGACGAGGCTCCCGCGCTGAGCGGCTGGGCCAAAGAGAAATTCGGCGGACTCAATCACCAGTTTTATGAGAAGGTCTTTGAGTTATTGCTCCGCCTGAAGGCTAACTTCCTTTGGCCGGCGATGTGGGACAATGCCTTCAACGAAGACGATCCCTTGAACCCTGAACTTGCTGATGAATATGGCATCGTGATGGGTACGTCGCACCATGAGCCGATGCTGCGCGCGCAGCAGGAATGGAAGCGGCACGGTACGGGGCCGTGGGATTACGCGGTCAACGCCAAGACCCTCGACGCATTCTGGGAAGAAGGAATCGAACGCAACAAGAATTACGAAAGTGTGATAACACTCGGCATGAGGGGCGACGGAGATATGCCGATGGCAGAGAGTGAAAACATCGCTCTACTGGAAAAGATTGTCGCCGATCAGCGAGATATCATCGCCCGCCACCAGACTCCCACGCTTGCATCCGATCCCCAGGTTTGGGCTCTGTACAAGGAGGTGCAGGGTTACTACGAGAAAGGCATGCGCGT
>Ga0326727_10004426_pt1 | contig 42267 bp, 32 predicted proteins | sample MB2enrmetagenome_FD_207643 | JGI IMG/M metagenome (GOLD analysis project Ga0326727, IMG submission 207643) | Lab enriched peat soil microbial communities from McLean, Ithaca, NY, United States - MB29MY | ecosystem: Environmental > Terrestrial > Soil > Wetlands > Peat | place: USA: New York...
ATCGTTCGGAGGGCACGGTTCACCCGGCGCAGTTCCTGCTCCGCCCGTTGACGCTTCGAATTGTGCCAGCGTGTTACCAAGCTCGCGATCATACCCAGGATCAGCGCCAGCAGCACTCCAACAATTAACGCTGCGTCCGCAATCTTGGCGTCCACCCGACTCCGGGCGCGGCGATCCTCCAGCAACCTGCGCTCTTCCGCCAACATCGCATCGATGCCATCGCGCAGTTCGTTCATAAGCTCGAGGCCCTCGCCCTGGCGCAATATCTGGCTGGCTGGTTCAAATCCCCGCTCCCGGCGTAGTGCGATGAGTTCCCGGCTGAAGGCAATTTTGTGATTGATGATGGGCATAAGTCTGTCCAGGTTGCGCTGCTGACGGGGGCTATCGCCCGTCAGGCTCCGGAAGGCCTCAAGATGCCGGGAAAGGCGGGAAATTCCGGCCTCGTGCTGTCGCACGTAATCCTCGTCGCCCGTGGCGACGTACCCGAGGGCGCCCGATTCAACGTGCTCCAAGGCCGAGTAGATTCCTTCGGCCTCGGCCATCACCTCATGGGTGTGCGCCACCCAGAAGTCGGCCTCTTCAAGCGCCCGGATGGTTCGATACTGGAGCACTCCGACCAACACTAATGCCCCGAGTGCCAGCCCAAAGCCGACTTGAATCTTTACTTCCGGGGAGAACCGGTCCAGGGATTTCGCCCAGTTGCTCATCTCTGTCCCATCCTGGCGTCCCATTTTGGCGACTGATCACCCGCTGGGCAAGCGTCTGCGTTCATTGAAAGAACCTTAGTCCTGGCGATAATGCCTCGGGGCTATAGGGCCTTCAATCGGCATGAGCAGCAAGTGAGAACAACGCCGCGAGGTAGGTCAGTGCTTGTCAACCAAGCTGAGCGCAGACGACGTCCGGTGTCTAGCTACGATGGAGTCTCGTCCGAAAACGGCTCGTGCCAACCGTTGACCCAAAGTTGGAAAATCGAAGTATGGCCGAATTTTACTGCCACTTCAAGCGATATCGCGGTACGGTAGTGGTACAGTTTGATGTAGAGGCGGCTTTACGCTGCCATTTGGCGAGGTAAACTCGCCGCTACAGCATCAAGCTGTACCGCTACCCGCGGTACGGCAGTGTCCTAATTTGGATAGTTTCCTAATATGGGCATCATTCCCGCGAGGCCTGTCCTCGGCGAAGGCGGGGGACAGGCTTCGCGGGAATGACTGGTGAATCGAAAGGGATCCGACTCTGGCTATTGTCGAGTTCACGGCTTCATTTCCAGAACCTCGTGGACCTTCAGCAACAACGCATCCGGCCCAAAGGGTTTCTGGAGGAAGGGAGTGCCGCCCTCCGAGAGACCGAGGCGCACGACGGCATCATCTGTGTACCCTGACATATAGAGCACTTTCGTCTCAGGATGCAGGCTGGATAATCGTTTGGCCAACTCTTTGCCGCTGGTGCGAGGCATCACCACGTCGGTCAGCAGCAGATCAATCGGTTGTGTGTGTTGTTTTGAGATCTTCAGCGCCCGTGCGGCTCCTGCCGCTTCCAGCACCTTGTAGCCGTGCGCTGCCAGCGCCTGGCACACCAGCGACCGCACACCGGCTTCGTCTTCAACCACCAAAACGGTTTTTGAACCTTCCACTCGCTGGGCACGAACTTTGACTGTTTTCGCCGTGGGCAGGACTTCCTCGACGCGGGGAAAGTAAATCTTAAACGTCGAACCCCGTCCTGGTTCGCTGTAAACCCAAATGAAGCCACCACTCTGCTTGACTATCCCATACACCGTAGCCAGTCCCAAGCCCGTTCCGCGCCCTTCTTCCTTGGTCGTGAAAAAGGGCTCAAAGATATGCGCTTGCGTCTCCAGGTCCATTCCGCAACCCGTATCGCTCACCGCCATCATGACGTACTTGCCGGGTAGCATGGGCGCATGGCTGCGCACGTAGTCCTCATCAATTTCAACGTCGGATGTTTCGATCAAAAGCTTCCCACCCTGCGGCATCGCGTCGCGGGCATTCACCACCAGATTCATGATTACCTGTTCGATCTGCCCCGGATCGACTTTAACGCGTCCCAGGTCCGGCTGCAACGTCGTTACCAACTCCACGTCTTCACCGATCAGGTGGCGAAGCATGTTTTCTATATCGGCAACGACGCTGTTCAAGCCCAGGACTCTTGGTTCCAAAAGCTGCCGGCGGCTGAAGGCCAGAAGCTGCCGCGTCAGCGAAGCAGCCGTCTCTCCCGCCGTCAGGATTTCTTTGAGCTGTTCATGTCGCGGGTCCTCGGCAGAAGTCTGCCTGGAGAGAAGCGCGGCGAACCCGTTAATGATGGTAAGAAGGTTGTTGAAGTCGTGCGCCACGCCGCCGGCCAGCCGTCCCACAGCTTCCATTTTCTGGGCTTGGCGCAACTGAAGCTCCAGACGCTTGCGTTCGGTAATGTCCTGTAGCATCCCAACAGCGCACACAGGGCGTCCTTGCCTGTCTTTAACCAACGAGGTAGTTGTCAGCCCCCAGACCACATCTCCACCCTTCGTGAGATAGCGCTTTTCCATCTCGTACTTGTCGCGTTTCCCCGCCGCCAGCTCGCTGTAGAGCCATCCGCCCAATTCCCGATCGTCAGGGTGGGTAACCTCATTTAAGGTGGTGCGAATCAATTCTTCCTCGCTATAACCCAGTATCCGCCGGAGCGCCGGGTTGGATTTGACGGGACGTCCTTGCATATCCAACAAAGCCATGCCGACCCCGGCATTCTCGAAGGTGGCGCGAAAACGCTCTTCGCTCTCGCGCAGAGACTCCTCCGCCCGCTTGCGCTCTTCGCGCAGTCTTTTCTCTTCCAGTGTGTGCTGGACTGCGGCAGGAAGGCGCGCCAGCCGGTCCTTTAGAACAAAGTCCGCCGCGCCCTGCTTGATGCATTCCACCGCGGCTTCGTCGCCCAAGGTACCCGTCACGACAATGAGCGGAATATCCTTTCCCCGTTGCTTCAGAATTTCCAAGGCGTCGAGCGCAGTCCAATTGCGGAGGTTGAAGTCGGCCAGAATGACGTCGTATTCGATTGTTTCAAGGTGCTCGAGGAAAACTTCCACCGAGTCCGTGACCTCGAATTGCACCCTGTACCCCGCACGCTCGAGTACGCTCGCCACCAGCTTTGCGTCGCGCGGCATATCTTCTGTGATGAGCACCCGCAGCAGCGGCGGAGGGCCGGTTGTGTAATCCGGTTTTTCGGCATCCATAGTACGGACCCCCTTTCAGGGCTGAAAAGCCTTCGGGGGTGGGGGCTGGTTTATCACCAACCAGAACAACCCCAGTTGCTTCACCGCCTGGCGGAACGAAGCGAATTCCACGGGCTTCTGGATGTAGGCATTGACGCCCAGCTTGTAGCTTTCCACCAGGTCACGTTCTTCGCGTGAGGAGGTGAGTACCACTATGGGGATCGCATGGGTACGCGGGTCGCCCTTCACCGCGCGCAGGACTTCCAGACCATCCACTTTCGGGAGTTTCAAGTCCAGGAGCACCAAGCGGGGCGGGTTGTCAAAGGTGCGGCTGGCGAATTCGCCGCGACAGAAAAGCATGTCGAGCGCTTCTTCCCCATCCCGCGCCACCTGGACGGTGTTAACGAGGTTTTCCGCGCGTAAAGCATGCAGGGTCAGCTTGACATCGTTGGGGTTGTCCTCAACGAGAAGAATTTGCAGAACTTCTTGGGTCATGGGTTGCCTCCCGAGTCTGTTGGTTTTCCCGGTTGGGGACCGTCCGACGATCCCAAGGTGAAATAGAAGGTCGCGCCCTTATCAAGTTCAGCCTCCGCCCAAACGCGCCCTCCGTGTTTATGAATAATGCGCTGGACCGTTGCCAGACCCACGCCTGTGCCTTCAAAGTCTTCCGCCCGGTGCAGCCGCTGAAACACCCCAAAGAGCTTGTGGGCATACTTCATGCTGAAGCCCACGCCATTGTCGCGCACGAAGACGGCGCGGGCGCCGTCTTGATAGGTCACTCCCACCTCAATGACCGCAGGTTTCCGCGGGCGAGTGAATTTGACGGCGTTGGAGAGCAGATTAGCGAAGACCTGTTTTACCAGTGCCGGGTCGCACTCGACAAAGGGCAGGGTCTCAATCTTCCACTCGATCAGGCGCTCGGGGTTCGCGCGGTCTAAATCTGTCCTGACCTCTTCCACCAGGGAGTTCAGTCCTGTCACCTGCATGCTGAGTTGGTTTCGCCCTACACGCGCCAGATTGAGCAAGTCATCAATCAACGTGCTCATCTGGAGGACCGCGTCCCGAATCATCGCGACGTATTCTTGGGCATGCGAAGATAGCTCGGCACAATGCTCTTCGACGAGCAGCTTCGAAAACCCGTCCGCGTGGCGGAGCGGCGCCCGCAGGTCATGCGAGACCGAGTAGGTGAAGGCCTCCAATTCCTTGTTCGCAGCCTCCAGCTCTGCCGTACGCTCGCGAACCCGCCGTTCGAGTTGTTCGTTCAGTTTACGGACCTCTTCCTCCGCGCGTTTGCGTTGGGTGATATCGCGAGCGGCGGCAAACACGCCGGCTACTTGCCCGGCCTCGTCCCGGTAGAGAGACGCGTTGTATACTACCGGTGTGACCTGCCCATTGTGATGCCGAACTTCCAACTCGAAGTCGTGTACCGAGCTCTCCCGGAACACCTGCTGATAGCCCGCGCGGGCCTTCTCGGCGTCCGTGAAATACTCGGAGAAGTCCGTGCCGATGAGCTCCTGGCGTGAAAGGCCTGTGAGCCGCTCCGTCGCGGTGTTGAGGTCCGTGATCCTTCCGTCGGCCGAAATCGTCACCAGGGGGTCAAGGCTGGCCTCAAGCAGGCTGCGGTTGTAGGCGTTGGCTTTGCGAAGCTCCCTCTCCGCCCGCTTGCGCTTGGCGATATCGCGCGCGGCCGCGAACACGCCGGCGACCTTCCCTGCTTCGTCCCGGTAGACCGAAGCTGTGTAGATCACTGGTGTGAGGTGGCCTTCACGATGACGGATCTCGAGCTCGTAATCCCTCACGATTCCTTCGCGAAACACCTGTTGATAGCCCACCCGCGCCTTGCTCGGGTCGGTAAAGTAATTCGAGAAGTCCGTGCCGACAAGCTCCTGGCGTGAAAAACCTGTGACTCGCTCCGTCGCAGTATTGACGTCCGTGATCCTTCCGTCAGTCGAAATCGTCACCAGCGGATCGGGGCTGGCTTCAATCAAGCTGCGGTTGTAGGCGTTGGCTTTGCCCAGCGCGTCCTCCGCCCGCTTGCGCTCGGCCCTTGTGCGCAGTGCTTGGATGCCGTGCGCCAGGTCCCTGCTCAACTCCAGGAGAAGCTGCATCTCTTCGGTATCGAAAGCATCCGGCGACTCCGCGTAAATCGTCAGGGCGCCCAGGACCTGGTCGTTCAAAAGGATCGGCAGGGCTATGCTGGATGCATAGCCTCGCTTGAGCGCTTCTCGCCGCCAGAGAGCGACGCTCGGCTCGCTTTGAGTGTTTCGAGCTACCACAGGTCTTCCCGTGCGGACCGCTGTCCCCGTGGGCCCCCGCCCGCGTTCCGTATCTGCCCAGGTAATACTCGCCGATTGGAGGTATCCTTCCTCGAACCCCGCATGGGCCACGGGCCGTACTGACTTGCCTTCGTCGTGTTCGCCATACCCAACCCAGGCCATCCGGTAGCCACCCACACGCACCAAAATCCCGCAAATATCCTCCAACAAACGAGCTTCTTCCGTGGCACGGACGATGGTCTGATTGCACTCGCTAATCGTTCGGAGGGCACGGTTCACCCGGCGCAGTTCCTGCTCCGCCCGTTGACGCTTCGAATTGTGCCAGCGTGTTACCAAGCTCGCGATCATACCCAGGATCAGCGCCAGCAGCACTCCAACAATTAACGCTGCGTCCGCAATCTTGGCGTCCACCCGACTCCGGGCGCGGCGATCCTCCAGCAACCTGCGCTCTTCCGCCAACATCGCATCGATGCCATCGCGCAGTTCGTTCATAAGCTCGAGGCCCTCGCCCTGGCGCAATATCTGGCTGGCTGGTTCAAATCCCCGCTCCCGGCGTAGTGCGATGAGTTCCCGGCTGAAGGCAATTTTGTGATTGATGATGGGCATAAGTCTGTCCAGGTTGCGCTGCTGACGGGGGCTATCGCCCGTCAGGCTCCGGAAGGCCTCAAGATGCCGGGAAAGGCGGGAAATTCCGGCCTCGTGCTGTCGCACGTAATCCTCGTCGCCCGTGGCGACGTACCCGAGGGCGCCCGATTCAACGTGCTCCAAGGCCGAGTAGATTCCTTCGGCCTCGGCCATCACCTCATGGGTGTGCGCCACCCAGAAGTCGGCCTCTTCAAGCGCCCGGATGGTTCGATACTGGAGCACTCCGACCAACACTAATGCCCCGAGTGCCAGCCCAAAGCCGACTTGAATCTTTACTTCCGGGGAGAACCGGTCCAGGGATTTCGCCCAGTTGCTCATCTCTGTCCCATCCTGGCGTCCCATTTTGGCGACTGATCACCCGCTGGGCAAGCGTCTGCGTTCATTGAAAGAACCTTAGTCCTGGCGATAATGCCTCGGGGCTATAGGGCCTTCAATCGGCATGAGCAGCAAGTGAGAACAACGCCGCGAGGTAGGTCAGTGCTTGTCAACCAAGCTGAGCGCAGACGACGTCCGGTGTCTAGCTACGATGGAGTCTCGTCCGAAAACGGCTCGTGCCAACCGTTGACCCAAAGTTGGAAAATCGAAGTATGGCCGAATTTTACTGCCACTTCAAGCGATATCGCGGTACGGTAGTGGTACAGTTTGATGTAGAGGCGGCTTTACGCTGCCATTTGGCGAGGTAAACTCGCCGCTACAGCATCAAGCTGTACCGCTACCCGCGGTACGGCAGTGTCCTAATTTGGATAGTTTCCTAATATGGGCATCATTCCCGCGAGGCCTGTCCTCGGCGAAGGCGGGGGACAGGCTTCGCGGGAATGACTGGTGAATCGAAAGGGATCCGACTCTGGCTATTGTCGAGTTCACGGCTTCATTTCCAGAACCTCGTGGACCTTCAGCAACAACGCATCCGGCCCAAAGGGTTTCTGGAGGAAGGGAGTGCCGCCCTCCGAGAGACCGAGGCGCACGACGGCATCATCTGTGTACCCTGACATATAGAGCACTTTCGTCTCAGGATGCAGGCTGGATAATCGTTTGGCCAACTCTTTGCCGCTGGTGCGAGGCATCACCACGTCGGTCAGCAGCAGATCAATCGGTTGTGTGTGTTGTTTTGAGATCTTCAGCGCCCGTGCGGCTCCTGCCGCTTCCAGCACCTTGTAGCCGTGCGCTGCCAGCGCCTGGCACACCAGCGACCGCACACCGGCTTCGTCTTCAACCACCAAAACGGTTTTTGAACCTTCCACTCGCTGGGCACGAACTTTGACTGTTTTCGCCGTGGGCAGGACTTCCTCGACGCGGGGAAAGTAAATCTTAAACGTCGAACCCCGTCCTGGTTCGCTGTAAACCCAAATGAAGCCACCACTCTGCTTGACTATCCCATACACCGTAGCCAGTCCCAAGCCCGTTCCGCGCCCTTCTTCCTTGGTCGTGAAAAAGGGCTCAAAGATATGCGCTTGCGTCTCCAGGTCCATTCCGCAACCCGTATCGCTCACCGCCATCATGACGTACTTGCCGGGTAGCATGGGCGCATGGCTGCGCACGTAGTCCTCATCAATTTCAACGTCGGATGTTTCGATCAAAAGCTTCCCACCCTGCGGCATCGCGTCGCGGGCATTCACCACCAGATTCATGATTACCTGTTCGATCTGCCCCGGATCGACTTTAACGCGTCCCAGGTCCGGCTGCAACGTCGTTACCAACTCCACGTCTTCACCGATCAGGTGGCGAAGCATGTTTTCTATATCGGCAACGACGCTGTTCAAACCCAGGACTCTTGGTTCCAAAAGCTGCCGGCGGCTGAAGGCCAGAAGCTGCCGCGTCAGCGAAGCAGCCGTCTCTCCCGCCGTCAGGATTTCTTTGAGCTGTTCATGTCGCGGATCCTCGGCAGAAGTCTGCCTGGAGAGAAGCGCGGCGAACCCGTTAATGATGGTAAGAAGGTTGTTGAAGTCGTGCGCCACGCCGCCGGCCAGCCGTCCTACCGCCTCCATCTTCTGCGCCTGAAGAAGTTGCAGCTCCAACTGCTTACGAGCCGTTACGTCCAGCTTTGTGGCAATGAAGTGGGAGATTTCACCGCGCTCGCCCCGCACCGGGGTGATGCTCATATGTTCGGTGAAAAGGCTTCCGTCCTTTCGCCGGTTGATGAGCTCACCTTGCCAGATTCCTCCCTTGAGAATGGTCTCCCAAAGCTGCTGGTAAAGCGCCGCATCTTGCTTCCCGGATTTCAGGATCCTGGGGTTCTGTCCCAAAACCTCGTCGCGACTGTACCCCGTGATGCGAGTGAAGGCCGGGTTGACGTACTCGATGTTTCCGCGGATATCGGTAATCACCACTGTTTCCGCAGCCTGCTCGATGGCGGTTACCAGGCGGATATGCTCAGCCTCTGCCCGCTTGCGCTCGGTAATGTCTCTGACAGTGGCTTGCAGAAATGGTTGTCCACGATAGAACATCCTGGTTAGCATGACAGTGGCAAGGAACTCCTCGCCACTGAACCTCTTGTGGGTCCACTCGAAGAGATGCGAACTCCTCTCCGTGGCCAAGTCGATCATCTGGCGGGCCTTGACAGAGGAAAGCGCACCATCCGGTTGATATTCCGGGGATAAACCCCAGGGGTCCACGCTCACAAACTCCCGCTCATCTCTCGCCCCGAAAAGCGCGATGGCCGCTGGATTCGCGGCAGTAAATTTCCACTCCGGAGGGGTGAGCAGCATGATTGCATCGCGCGACGATTCATATAGAACCCGATACTTCTCCTCGGTTTCCCGCATCGCCTCTTCCGCCCGCTTGCGATCCGTGATGTCGGAGAGCAAGCCATCGGCATACCGGATGCCGTTTTTCTCGTAGGTGGCAAGAGCGCGGTCGTGTATCCATTTCCACTCCCCGTCTTTGCGTTTCACGCGGACCTCCACGTCAAACGGCCGGCCCTCGGCAAAGAGCGCACGAAGGCCTTCCGCCACCTTGGGAAGGTCGTCGGGATGGAGAGAGGCGAGATAGGGATTCATACCCTGTTGATAAACCTCATCAATGGAAAAGCCACTGAGTTTTTCGATGTTCTTGCTGATGAAAGTAAAGCGGTTTTCGGCGTTCATTGTCCAGACGACGTCGGGGATATTCGACACCAGCGAGCGGTATTTTTCCTCACTCTCGCGGAGGGCCTCCTCCGCCCGCTTGCGGTTGATGAACTGGGCGGTGGCATCCGCCACAGAGGCAAAAGCCTGCATGACAGCCTGGCTCAAGTGCTCGCGTGCGAACCCGGCTACGACGCCCGCCACGCGCCCTTCGACCATCAAGGGATAGCCTGCGAACGCCACCATCCCTTCCCGCCGTGCCCAGTCTTTGTCACCGGAAAAGGAGTCCTCGGCAACCTTGTTCGTCAGATGCGGCTCGCCGCTCGCGGCGATGTGCCCAATCTTGAATTCTCCCAATGGCACCCGCCCGTGCGGCCCGTCGGTATGGGTGTACATTCCGGCGCTAGATTGGAGTTCAAGCATCTTTTCGGATTCATTCAAAGTCCAGACGCGCGCAAAAGCCAGCCCAAGGTTGCGGACTAAAGCCTGCGCACACTGTTCCAGACCCTCGCGCAGGGTCTCGGCCCGGCCAAGCGCTGTGCCGACTTCTCCGATGAGCGTTGCCAAACGGGTTCTCTCGGCTACTTGGGCCTCCGCCCACTTGCGATCGGTGATGTCGCGCGAGATGATCGATACGCCGGTGACAAATCCGGTGTCATCCTTAATGGGAGAAAGGGTCAGCAACGCTTGCAGTCTCGATCCGTCCTTCCGCATATCCTCATGCTCGAAATGCACGAGCGCTTCGCCCCGCAAGAGCCTTTCTTCGACGCCGTCCAAGTCCGCGCGACGGTCCTGGGGGATAAAAGTAGAAAAGTGTTCTCCCTTGATTTCCTCTGCCGTGTAACCATACATGCGCTCCGCGCCGGCATTCCAGGTCTCGATGAATCCTTCGCGTGTAGTACTGAAAATGGCATCATCCGACGAATTCACGATGGCGGCCAAGCGCGCATTCTCGGCTTCCGCGAGCTTACGCTCGGTGACATCCTGATTAACGCCACGGGTCCTAATGGTCACACCTTCGGAGTTCTTGATCACCGAAATGCGCACGACGATGTGCCGCGTCTCGCCGTCCCGGCGGCGGATGCGGTGCTCTAGCGCCCAGGCTGCATCCGGGTCTCGGGTCGCGAGCGCTTTGGCGACCTCGTCCGCAACAAGGTGAGCATCCTCTGGATAAAGGAACTCGCGGGCGTAGGCCTCTGCCGACATGTGGTAGCCGCCCTCGCGCTCCGCCGTCGTGCCATAAAGCGCATAAAACCGGTCATTGAAAGTGAATATGCCGGTGGCCGGATTGAATTCCCAGTGCGCCAACATAGCCAGGTCCATTGCCTGAGCCAGTTGGTGCTCGCTCACTTGCAGCGCCTCCTGGGCTTGCATCCTTGCCGTGATATCCCGGGAAGTGCCCACCAACCCTACCACCTGCCCCTGGTTGTTCTTGAGGGGCACTTTCGTGACCAAGTTCCATCGGGCCTTTCCGTCGCTCTCGCTGATCTTCTCGATCTTTCCGATCAGCGGCTCGCCTGTCTCCAGGATTTTTTTCTCGTCCTGATAGGCTTCCCGTGCATCTTCTGGGGAATGGACATCGAAATCAGTCTTGCCCACGGCCTGGGCGGGATCTTTGAGCCCCAGACTCTCCGCGTGGGCGCGATTGATCCTGACAAAACGACCTTCCGCGTCCTTGAAGAAAATCTTGTCCGGAATGTTATCCATAAGGGCGTGGAGCAGGTCCCGTTCCCCCGCCAGTTGCGCTTCCGCCAGCTTTCTTTCAGTAATGTCTTTGTTCACTCCCCGATAGCCCATCAAATTTCCCGTTTCGTCCAACACCGGAACACCCGTGGTTTCCATAATCGCCATCGTGCCGTCTTTGCGGACAACCGACTTGACCAACGGGTGCAAGGGCTTCTTGTGGGAGAACACTTCCGAGGCGGCGGCCTGGTGCTGGTCGCGCATTTCGGGAGCCAGCAGGTCGTAGAAGTGCACCTTGCCGACCACTTCCTCGGGTTTGTACCCCAGGATCTGTTCGACAGCCGGGCTGGCGTAGCGGTAGAGACCCTCGGCATCAACTTCCCAGATCCATTCACCGGCGCTCTCCGCCACCTGCCGGAATCGTTCCTCACTATCCCGCAGCGCCTTCTCTGCCCGCTTGCGTTCGGTGATATCCTGCAAAACACACGCTACGCGGTCGACGCCATGTTCACCTTCGATGGGGAAGTACGACGCAAGGATGTCCCTCTGCCTAGGCTTGGGATGATGGGACTTCGCTTCAAATCGGACGACTTTCCCCTGGAGGCACTCGTCCAGCTTCGGCTTGACTACCCTTGCAAAAAACTCCTCGCCCAACACTTCTGGAACTGAAGACCCGACCACATCTCCTCGTTCCAATCCGACGTGGCCCAGGAAAGCACGGTTTGCCAGCAGATATCGGTATTGATGGTCAACAACAGAAATCCGTTCGTCTGAACCCTCGACGACCCTTTCGTACTCTTGCAGCATCTCCTCAGCCCGTTTGTGCTCGGTGATGTCGCGAGAGACGCCGAAAGTTCCAATGATGTTCCCGTTGGCGTCACGCAGGGGCATCTCCGTGGTCGAGGCCCAGGTCACATGACCATCCGGCCAGGTTTCCTTCTCCTCCTTCCCCACCAGCGGCTGGCCCGTTCTGATGATCTCCTGCTCGTCGGCGAAGGCCGGTTGGGCATGTGCTTCCGTGAAGAAATCAAAGTCCGTTTTGCCGATCGCTTGGGCGGGGTCGTTCAGCCCAAACTTCTTTGCGTTCGCCTTATTGTGCCGGGTAAAACGGCTCTCCCGATCCTTGAAGTAGATCGCGTCAGGGAGGTTGTCCATGAGGGTGCGGAAGAGATGCCTTTCCTCCATCAGCGCATCTTCCGCCCGCTTGTGCTCGGTGATATCGACAAAGCTCGTCACCACAGCATACGGAGCATTCTCGCGCTCGTGGAAAATGGGCGCAGTATTGGCGAGGACCCAGACAAGCGTGCCGTCGGGTTTGTGGAAACCAATGCGCACATTCGACTGGGACTTCCCGGTTCGCAGGGTGTTTATATGCGGAAGGTTCTCCGCGGGAAGTGGCGACCCATCCTCGTGAATTGCAGGCATACTCGGATCGGGGCCTATCGTCCCTTTGAGCCCTTCCGCCGTGCGGCCCAGGATCCGCTCCGCGCTGTGGTTGGAGGCCACGATACGTCCGGCGGCATCTTGGAGCAGGATTCCTTCGGCCACGGAGTTGACGACGGACCGGTAGAGTTCTTCACTCTCGCGCAGCGCTCTCTCCGCCTGTACGCGCTGCGTAACATCGTGGGCCATGCTGCGCACGATCGGCGCCGGGACGCCCTTCGTCCGCAGCGTATTGCTGTACTCCCAGATGCGTCTCTCGCCCCCCCGCGTTTGAAGAACCATCAAGCCCCGGGCTGAGCCCTCCCTCCCGATTGTTTCCAGATATGCGTCGAACTGGTCCCGAACTTCCGGAACCAGGAACTCCCGCACGGGTATCCCCAACATTTCATCCGGATTGTAGCCCATTGACCTTGCCAAGACCTGGTTGACAGAGAGAAGCCTGCCGTTCAGATCGTGGGTGCAAATCAAGTCGCTGCTGTGCTCGACGAGATCCCGGTAACGGTCCTCGCTCTCCAGGAGCTGCTCTTCCGCGCGCTTGCGCTCGGCGATGTCACGCTCCAGTTCGCGGTTGGCCTGCTCCAATTGTTGCATCTTCGCTTCCAGCTTGCGGATGAGCGCCTCGTTGTATTCCTTCAGATAGCCGGCTTCCTCTTTTTGGGGGACTTGCACTGGGCGCGGGGACGGCGGGGCGGGCGGGCGTTGGAGTTGCTGGATGACTTCCCGAATGGTTCGTATGAAGACCTCCGGTTCCTCCGGTTTAACGAGGAATCGCTCCGCGCCAAGACCGAGCGCGAACTCCCGATCGCGCTCATCGGTGTACGTCGCGGTGTAGAAAACAAACGGGATTTGCCGCAGGCGTTCGTCCTTCATCCATTCACGGCACAAGGTGAACCCGTCCATCACCGGCATCAGGATGTCGCTGATGACCAGGTCCGGCGGGTTCTGCCGCGCTTTGGCGAGCGCCTCGGCTCCATTGACGGCGGTGACGACTTGATACCCGCTGCCGCCCAGGAGAACCTGGAGTTGATAGAGGTTCGGCTCGTTATCGTCCACGATGAGGATAGTCATGGTTCGGTCCCTCCGCCCGCGGGACGGGCTTTCAGATACTTTTCGATTTGGCTTCTGAACGTATCGGGGTTGATGGGTTTCTCGATGTAACCGTCGCAGCCCGCCTCCAGAGCTCGCTCCCGGTCGCCCACCATGGCGTAAGAAGTCACCGCCACAATGGGCACGTCCTTCAGGGCCGGGTTCTGTCTCAACTCGCGCGCTACGGCGTAACCGTCCATCTGCGGCAACTGGATGTCGAGAATGATGAGGGCGGGCTGAACCCGGCCGGCCAGTTCGATCCCCTCGGGCCCGCTTCGGGCCGGTACCACATTGAAGCCGTTCTGTTCCAGCAAGAAAGTTGCGAGGTAGAGGTTTTGTTCGTTGTCTTCAATGAGAAGAATAGTGGGCTTCATGATTTCCTTTCGGGATGGATCGGCAGCGTAAGTTGGAATGTACTTCCCTTGCCCCACTCGCTCTCGACGCTAATCGTGCCGCCCAACCGCTCCACCAGCCGCTTGCAGATGGCCAGCCCCAGCCCCGTCCCTTCGTGCCGGCGCGTCAGTCCGGTGTCAAGCTGGCGAAAGGGTTGGAACAACATGCCCAAATTCTCACGCTTGATGCCAAGACCGGTGTCGGCTACGGAAATGCGGACGGCGGTACGCGGGACGTGGGGTGTGCCGGGCTCGATTTCCACAGTCAGCGTCACTTCGCCTCGCTCGGTGAACTTGATCGCGTTGCTCAACAAGTTCAGCAGGATTTGCTCCACGCGCCGGCGGTCGCTGCTGATCCGCCCCACGCCCGGCGCGATCTGCGCGATCAACAGCAACTGTTTCTTGTTGGCCAGCGGTGTCACCGTTTGCACGACCTTTTGAATGGACTCGGGCAGGTCAAAGGGCGCGTTGGCAATCTCGATTTGGCCGGCCTCGATCTTGGAGATGTCCAGCACGTCGTTGATGAGGGCCAGCAAATGTTGCCCGCTGTCTTTGACCATGCCGAGTTGCTTGGCTTGTTCCGCGTTCAGCGGCCCCGCCAGGCCCTGCAACAGGAGGCCCGTGAAGCCGATGATCGAGTTGAGCGGCGTGCGCAGTTCGTGCGACATGGTGGCCAGGAAGGCGGACTTCACACGGTCGGCGGATTCGGCCCGGTCCCTGGCAGCGGCCAGTTCCGCGGTGCGCTCGATAACCCGCCGTTCAAGACTGGCTTGGATCGCCCGCAACTCTTCCTCCGCCCGTTTACGCTCGGTTATGTCGTGTACCGTCCCGATCAGTTGCGTGCAGTTTCCGCGCTCGTCAAACACCGGGGCAACGGCGACTTCACCTGTTTTCCGGCCGGCGGGATAATCGGAAACTTCTTCCCAGTGAACCGGCTGCCTGTTTTGAATGGCAGCCTTGTATTTCCCCACAGCGAGAGCGCGCGCCGGTCCTGGAATAACTTCTTGGATGAGTTTGCCGACAACCTGGTCTTCCCGCAAACCGGTCACTTCCGTGAATCTGTGGTTGACCGAGATGAACCGAAAATGATCGTCGGGTTCTACGCCAATTGCGAACATGACGTCGTAGCTGTTGTCATGAATCAGTGAGAGCTGAGCTTCCCTGGCGCGCAATGCTTCTTGCGCCTGTCTACGCGCTGTGATGTCCGTGCCGATGCTAAGAATTTCAGCCACCTGGCCTTGCTGGGTCAGCACCACCTTGTTGGTCCAGGCGATCCAGGCGCGCTCGCCGCTGCGGCGCATGTTCTCATTGACGTTTTGCTCGAACGCCGCCGGGTTCGCGCAGATCCCGTCCATCAGCAGGGTCAGGTCCCGGCCGCTGGTCTCGGTTTCCGGGACAATTGTGCCGATCACATGCCGGCCGCGAATCTCAGCTTCGGTGTAGCCGAAGAAGCGCTGGCCAAACTCGTTCAGGAAAAGGACACGCCCGTCGCGCGTCCAGCGCAGGATGATGCTGTTGGCAAATTGCACCAGTTCGCGATACTTTTGTTCGCTGTCGCGCAGCGCCTGTTCCACACGTCTGCGCTCGGTGACGTCCCGGACAACTTCAATCGCGCCGCAACGACGGCCCTCCCGGTCGAACAGGGGCGACGCAACTCCCCAAAGATGCGCTCCCTGGCCTCCATTCAAGTGCGGGGCAAAGGTCTCAGCAAAAATTATTTCACCCTTCCGCTGCACATACTTGTATGTGACCTCCACTTGCGGCGCGGACAGTTCCAGCAAATCAATCAGAATCGGCCGCCGCTCGCCGAAAAACGGCTCGGCATAGGCGTAATCTCCCCGGCCTAGCAGCGCCTGCTTCTTCACGCCGGTCAGGACTTCACAGGCTTGGTTCCAAGCGATGATCTTCTTGTCGTGGTCAATCACAAACGTGGCATCGGGCAGAAACTCGATGATATCCGCGAGCCGTTGCTCGGCCGCCTGGCTCGCCGCTTCAGCCCGCTTGCGCTCGGCCCTTGTGCGCAGTGCTTGGATGCCGTACGCCAAGTCATTGCACAACTCCACGAGAAGTTGCACCTCCTCGGTATCAAAAGCCTCCGGCGACTCCGCGTAAATCGTCAGGGCGCCGAGGATCTGGTCGTTCAAAAGGATCGGCAGGGCTATGCTGGATGCATAGCCCCGCTCGAGCGCCTCTTCCCGCCACGGAGCGGGACCGGTCTCGGTCTGAATGTTTCGAGCTACCACAGGTTTTCCCGTGCGGATCGCTGCCCCCGTGGGCCCCCGCCCGCGTTCCGTGTCTGCCCAAGTAATGCTCGCCGATTGGAGGTATCCTTCCTCGAACCCCACATGGGCCACGGGGCGCACTGACTTGCCTTCATCGTGTTCGCCATACCCAACCCAGGCCATCCGGTAGCCACCCACACGCACCAAAATCCCGCAAATATCCTCCAACAAACGAGCTTCTTCCGTGGCACGGACGATGGTCTGATTGCACTCGCTGATCGTTCGGAGGGCACGGTTCACCCGGCGCAGTTCCTGCTCCGCCCGTTGACGCTTCGAATTGTGCCAGCGTGTTACCAAGCTCGCGATCATACCCAGGATCAGCGCCAGCAGCACTCCAACAATTAACGCTGCGTCCGCAATCTTGGCGTCCACCCGACTCCGGGCGCGGCGATCCTCCAGCAACCTGCGCTCTTCCGCCAACATCGCATCGATGCCATCGCGCAGTTCGTTCATAAGCTCGAGGCCCTCGCCCTGGCGCAATATCTGGCTGGCTGGTTCAAATCCCCGCTCCCGGCGTAGTGCGATGAGTTCCCGGCTGAAGGCGATTTTGCGATTGATGATGGGCATAAGCCCGTCCAGGTTGCGCTGCTGACGGGGGTTATGGCCCGTCAGGCTCCGGAAGGCCTCAAGATGCCGGGAAAGGCGGGAAATTCCGGCCTCGTGCTGTCGCACGTAATCCTCGTCGCCCGTGGCGACGTACCCGAGGGCGCCCGATTCAACGTGCTGCAAGGCCGAGTAGATTCCTTCGGCCTCGGCCATCACCTCATGGGTGTGCGCCACCCAGAAGTCGGCCTCTTCAAGCGCCCGGATGGTTCGATACTGGAGCACTCCGACCAACACTAATGCCCCGAGTGCCAGCCCAAAGCCGACTTGAATCTTTACTTCCGGGGAGAACAAGGAACTGTCTGGCTTAGTTTCAGCGTATGCGTTCATTGAAAGGACCTTAGTCCTGGCGATAATGCCTCGGAGCTACAGGGCCTTCAATTGGCATGAGCAGCAAGTCAGAACGACGCAGCGAGGAAAGTCAATGCTTGTCAACCAAGCTGAGCACAGACGACGTCCCGTGTCTAGCTACGATGAAGTCTCGTCCGGAAACGGCTCGTGCCAACCTCTGACCCAAAGTTGACAAACCAGAGTATGGCCGAATTCTACTGCCACTTCAAGCGATATCGCGGTACAGTACCCGCGTGCCATTACCCTTAGGCTATGGACCCGGCGCATGGCCATTGCTAGGCTCTTCTTGCGGTTGATACTCTTTGTTCGGCTGGCGTGGTCATGGCGGGAAGCTTATCGCAGCTCTGTTTCTAGCGCGGGCTCGCCTGGTCGCCTCCCGAATAACTTAATCTCGAGGATGGAAGGTCATGCAAAACAATTCCACAAGCTTTGCTCCTCCCTCATTTCCGGGGATCTCTGCCCCGCCGCAAATGGGTTCCAGCCTGGGCAGAGGACGCATTCTGATTGTGGATGATGAGCGGGGGATTCGCCGCTTCTTGAGCTATGGACTTGGGCTGGAAGGCTTTGACTGTAGAGATGCCGCAGGCGTCTCGGAAGCAATCAAGCTGCTCGAAACCCAACCCTTTGATGCCGTGATCTCCGACTTGCGGATGCGGGGAACATCAGGCCTGGAGCTCCTCAAAGACGTTCGTGAGAAACATCCGCGAGTGGCCTTCTTGATGGCCACCGCCGCGGACGATGCGGGCGTGGGTGTTCAGGCCATGAAGGAGGGAGCCGATGATTACCTGCCAAAGCCGTTTCTGATCGAGCCGGTCCTCACCGCCCTGAATCGTGCAATCGAGAAGAAACGCCTGGAGAGATGACCTCGGATCGCCCTGATCGGCGCGCGGCCAAGCCTAAAGCGGATTGTCCTGTTTGCGACCCCTCAGAAACCCGCCTCGCTCGAAGAGCCGCCCGCCATTAAGATCGGCGGGCCGGACCGCGGGCCCTGCGCCACAAGCTTCGCTCCCCTCAGAGTGACGGCGAATGGGCTCAGGATGACAGGTAACCGCGCGTCTGCGGAAGCGCCAAACGGCGGCATCCCGATCAGGGCGGGACGAGTTCCAGCGCCTCTACATCAAGCCAACTCAATACCCCGCGCCGGGTATTTGCGTCATCTGCGAGACATCGGCGCTCCACGCTGCCGTCATTCCCGCGAAGGCGGGAATCCACTCCGCAAACGTTCGGGAACGTCCCTTTCCACGGGCTGGATTCCCGCTCCCCCGCCTCCGCGGAGGACAAGCTTCGCGGGAACGACCAGTGGTTCGTAAGGGAGGTGATTCCAAACGACGCCACTATCCCGGGCCGACTTGGCTTGACGCTACCCGGTGGCTCAATTAGACTTGCATCAATGGAGCTGCGCGCGGAAACCGAATGAAAAAAGAAACGATAGTTACAGCAGTGGTATTTTTCGTGGTGGGATTTCTTGCGGGGTACATCACGGACGCACAATTGAGCTGGAGCGGGCGGCAGAAAACCGTAATGACGGCGAACTCAGGCATGCCTTCCGAGATGCCCAGTGGGGGATCTGCCGGGGCAGCGCAGGGAAGCATGCCGGCGGGATTACCCGAGGGGCATCCTCCCATCGACAGCACGTTGATTATCAAACAACTCCAGGAGGAAGCAAAACAGAACCCCAAGGATCCGGACATTCCTCTAAAACTCGCCGACTTCCTGTACGACCAGCGGCAGTATCAACAGGCCATTGAGTGGTACCAGAAATCTTTGGCCCTCGACCCGAAGAACGTCAATGCCCGCACTGACCTGGGTACCGCATACTATTACATTGGCCAGAGCGCGCAGGCGCTTAAGGAGTACAAACAATCCCTGGCTATCGATCCCGACCACAAGCCCACCTTGCTGAACGTGATTGTGGTGAACCTGGAAGGGACTCACGACCTGAAGGCCGCCCAGCGGGCGTGGGACCGCCTGCACACCTTGGACCCTGCCAATCCAGCTCTTCCAAACCTGAAGCAGAAGCTGGAGGCGGCGCAGGGCTCGGCAGGTGGAACGCAGTCCATGCAGTGAGATCGAGGGCATCTCGCGGGCCGGTCGAGCCGTCTGACAAATGGGGGGCTGGAGCTTGGCTCGCAACCGACCCCTCACCCGGCCCGTGACGGCTGATGAAAGCGCCGTCGCGGGTCACCCTCTCCCCTGGGGAGAGGGCAAAAACCGTTTGGGGGCGGGTCGAGCCGTCTGACAAATTATGGGAAGCTTGCTCTCCTATGTTCTGGAATTAGTCTTCTTCTTCATAGTGGCGAAGATGTTGGGCCGGGCTTTGCAAGGACTCTTCGGCCCCTCTCCGTCACGCGGGAGAGTATCTGGCGCGCCGAGGGTCAACTCTTCCCAGGTGCGCATCGGCAAGACCGAGCGCGATCCAGTTTGCGGCATGTTCGTATCCACGGAACTCTCGCACCGTCTGGTGCGCGGATCGGAGACCCTCCACTTCTGCTCGAATGAATGCCTGGAGCGATACCAAAAGGACACGGCGAATGCATCGGTTTGACTGGAAAGACCTTGTTGTAGGTACACGAGGGCGACCACAAGGGTCGCCCCTAATAGTTGGCGTCCTGGCAATGCTCAGCCTGTGGGCGCCCAGATCCGCTTGGGCGTTGGGCGACGAGGTGAAGCTCACGCGGCGATATCGAAGCGGCCAGAAAATGGTTTACACGACCAAGATGCATACCAAGGCGGTGATCCACTCGGAGCCGCCCGAGCTGCAGAATTTTCTTCCTCCCCTGCCCACTGACTTCACGATGCGGCAGCAGAACACCGTGACGGTGAAGGGGGTCAATAGCGACGGCAGCGCGGATATTGAGAATCACTTCGACAAGTTTGAATTCCAGTCGGACCTTGCCCAGCGAGCGCCGGAGAGTTTTCGCGAGTCCGCAGTGAACGCGCAGCAGGAAATCAGCGAACACGTAGTGGGCCAGGATATCGTCGCCCACTACGACCGCAACGGCCGGCTGCTGGGGTTCGAAGGCGGCGAGGGGTTGTTCGAGCAGTTGGATGTGGCGTATCGGGAGCCGCTACGTCAAGCGTTGCGGTTTTTTCTCGAGCAAGTGGGCGGCGACACGGTCTTTCCGGGCTACCCTGTGAAACCGGGTGCGACTTGGAAGCGCAAACTGGACACACGCGCAAGCGCTGCCTACCCCTATGACGTTGAAGGGGAGAACACCCTGCGCTACGTCGGCAAGACCAAGGTCGGGGATATAGAAGCCGCAGTGGTGGAATTCAGCTTCGTGAACGTGGTGCGGCCCGCGACGAAGGCCCTTGGGAAGGCGGAACCGCTGTCCCAGCTTGCATCCCATGGGATGGGAGTCGACATGCGCATTGACGGGAAAGGCCAAGGCCGGGTGCTGGTGGCGCTCGACGACGGCAGGGTCCTCGAGAACCATGCAACCATCCATCAGACCTTGAGCGCCCGCCTCGAGAACTCCGCCCCGCTTCCCTTCAAGAACTCACAGCCCTTAAAGCTAGAAGTGCAATCAGACTCCGAAATGGACGTGGTGGGCGCCGGCCGGTGACCGCGTGCCCTCACGGTGTCATTCCGAGCGCCCGGATGACGCCACGGCCCGCGCCGAAGGGTAGTGTGTCAGTTTGAAGTTGTCGCGGCGAGGTGAACGCTCCACCATAAGACCAAGCCGGCTTCTGCCTTGATTACCAAATCGCTCCTGCTTCGTCTAAATGTGATAGAGTTCGCACTCGAGTTCATGGAGGACAAGATGAGCCGCAGGATTGGTCTGGGTTTGTGCTGTTTAGCATTTCTACTCGCCGCCGGGTCTCGCGCCTATTCGCGGTCACGCATTGAGAAGGACCTGAAGCTTGATCCGGGCGGCAGGCTGATAGTCGATGCCAGCTCGAGTGACGTGTCGGTGACGGGGAGGGCGGAATCAGGAGCCCATGTCGTGGTCACTTCCAACCGGGATGACCTGGAGGATTTGTTTGCCTTCCATTTCGACGAGGAGCCGGGGGCAGTGCGCCTCGAGGTGCGAAAACGCAGCCTCGAGCCCTGGCCCAAGAGGCTGCAAGTACGCATGGAGGTGCAAGTTCCGACGAAGACGAATGTCGAGATCCGTACCGGTGGCGGAGACGTCAAGGTGACTCACCTGGAGGGCGAAACCAATCTCGAAACTTCGGGCGGAGACGTCGGGGTTTCCCAACTCACTGGTAACTTGACCGCTCGCACTTCCGGCGGGGACATGGAGTTGCGCGACCTCGCGGGCGACATCAACGTCAAGACCTCCGGGGGAGACATCACCCTGGTAAACGCCCATGGGCGTGTTGAGGCCCGCACCTCGGGCGGAGACGTGAAAGCGGCGTTGGCGCGCGGGAACGATCGAGGGGGAGAAATCGAAACCTCGGGCGGCGACATCAAAATCAATGTTGATCCGGCCGTGAACCTTAGCCTCGACGCGTCGACCTCGAGTGGCGAAGTGAGCGCCTCAGGCCTTTCGCTAAAAGTGATGGGAGAGATTTCCCCGTCGCGGCTCCACGCCACACTGGGCTCTGGCGGAGAGACCCTGCGTATCCACACCAATGGCGGAAGCGTGCACATCGGCGCCTTGTGAGAATCTGGGGCGCCAAGCGGCCAAACTCGCGATTCCTCTCCTCCATGTTTAGAACAGTCGCTCATGCCGCCAGCAGCACCCGGAAACCATGAAAATGCGCAAAGCGCCTTGGAGTGCGGTAGCAGCAGCTACTCGTTCCTAAAAGCGCAACATGCAGGGGGGAGAGAATCACAGCCCCTCCCCTCGATAGAGGGTGGCCTGCTGCGGCCGCTGAAGTGGCACAGGCACTCTTGCCTGTGTTCAAGGCTGATATACTGTAGCCAAGCCTCGGGAAACGAACGGCGCTCCCCAGAAATTCTCGGGAAATCAAATCGCAAATCTCAAATGACCAACCATTTGCCCTTTGCCATTTGAATTTTGAATTTCTTTTCCCGGCCGCGTGAGGAGTCTCGGTCGTAATCCTATCTTCCGTTTCTGATCTCACAGGGACATCTCCGAAAAAACAGGGTCCGCGCCATCCCCCTGCGACCTGCGATCCGAAATCTGCAATCTGAGATCTGAAATCTGGAATCTGAAATCGGCAACCTGAACCCTGACCCCCTGACACCCGACCCCTGACACCTGCCCTTTCTGGCCTACCAAAATAAACCCATACTCGGACACCTTGCCATCTTGACAGGCCGCGCCTCTTATGCTAGCCTATCTCTGTGCGAACCTTGATCCCCCGGGGAAGCCCTTTCCCCGGCATGCCCATTTCCCGTCACAGGAGTTACTATGCCTTTACGTAAGTACCAGGAGCTTCTGGGTCTGCTGGATGAGGAAATCGCCCGCGTCGGGGAACAGTTCGAGTACGCCGAAAAGGTGAATGAGGAGAAGGCTGCGGTGGAGCGGGATGCCTGCCTGGCCCCGGTGGGGGACGACTGGCGCACCCTGGTACGCCTTGAGGCCGCCCTGGACCGCTCCATTGATCGCAAGGTGAGAATACTCCTGGCCATGCGCAAAGCGTACCGCGATGATCCGGACATATCGGCCGCTCCCCCAGACCAGCCAGATCAGAAGGAGGAGACGTTCGCGGAGAGCATCAACAATATGCTGGGAATGCACCTTCCCTCCCCGAGCGGTAGCGGCGAACTTACTTCGCCATCAGCATGATCACCCGCAGCACAAAAAACGAAAGAACGAAGCTGGAATGTCATTGAAAACAAAGGACGCCTCCTCAATCGGCAATCGTCAATGGAGTAGCGGGAGTGACCCCTCACCCGGCCCACGACGGCTGGTGGAAGCGCCGCCGCGGGCCACCCTCTCCCCACGGGGAGGGATGTCCGTCTCCTCCTTGAGGGAGAGGGCCGCCCCTCTGGCCGTCGACTCTTAACTCTTGACTGTCGACTGTCAACTGTTCTTGAAGGTGTATTATCAGAGGGACGGCGTAAGGGTTGTTATTCCGGATCTCCGCGGCGGCGCCCGGAGGTTATAGGAGCGCAGTGCGAGTATTGGCAATCGATTTCGGCATGAGGCGAATTGGTCTGGCGGTGTCGGATGCTTTGGGAATCACCGCTCAGGGCCTTCCCACTCTCCCGCGCACCCGCCTGGAGGATGACCTGCGAAAGCTCCAGGAACTGACTGTGGAGTACTCAACCGAGCGCGTGATCGTTGGCAATCCCCTGGGGCATGGCGGAGGCGAAACAGCCATGTCGCGCAAGGTTGCGGAGTTTGCGGAAAAGCTCCGACGGCGAGTAAGTTGCCCGGTTGATCTCCGGGACGAACGCTTGACGTCCGTGCAAGCCAACCGTGCCCTACGCGACTCTGGTCTGACCCTGGGCAAGCGCCTGCGCGCGGTGGATCGCGTGGCGGCGACGCTTCTATTGCAAAGCTACCTGGACTTCCTCTCCAACGAGCGAAGCCGTAACGCCGGGACGGCGCCATGAGACGGCAACTCCTTCTTCTGGTTCTTGTCACAGCCGCATCAGCGATCTCCTGGCTGGCTTTCGCTTTACTTTCGCCCTATCGCGGTTATACCGGAAACAATTTGCTCGAGATCCAATCCGGGTTGCGGGCCTCTCAAATTGCGGATTTGCTGGTGGCTCGCGGAGTGCTCAGGCATCGTTGGCCATTTCTGCTCCGCTACCTGGCAGGCCGCCCACGTCATTCCCTGCGCGCCGGTGAGTACTTGTTTGACCGCCCCCTCCGTCCCATTGATGTTTACCGCAAACTGGTGCAGGGCGATGTTTACCTTCATTCCATTGTCATCCCAGAGGGTTCGGATCGTTTCGACATGGCGCGGATTCTCAACCAGCGGCTGGGCATCGATCCCGCGCAATTCCTCGAAGACACTCAGCGAGCTGGGGCGATACGCGATCTCGATCCCGAAGCCCCTTCGCTCGAGGGCTACCTCTTCCCGGACACCTACCGGTTTCCCCGCAGCACCAGCGCCGAAGCCGTGGTCAACGCCATGCTGGCGCGTTTTCGCCATATCATTGCCACGCGGTTTGCGGACCAAGGCCTTTCCCCCACCCCTGACCCTCCCCAGTCGGGGAGCGGAGCCGGCACACCCACCGCTGATTCCCCTCTCCAATCGGGGAGGGGAGCAAGGAGTGGGGTGAAAAGTTGGCACGATGTCATCACGCTGGCCTCGCTGGTAGAAAAGGAGACACCGGAGGCCTCGGAACGACCCCTCATCGCCGGTGTCTTCCTGCGGAGGCTCAAGAGCGGAATGCCCTTGCAGTCCGATCCTACGGTAGTCTATGCGGCGCGCTTGGAGAGCCGCCCCATCGGCCCGATCACCGAAAGCGACCTCGAGCTCGATTCCCCCTACAATACTTACCGCCACGCCGGATTGCCGCCCGGGCCGATTGCGAATCCGGGCGAAGCCTCAATCCGCGCAGCGCTTCACCCTGCGGGCGGGGACGCGCTCTATTTCGTCGCCAACAACCAGGGCGGGCACGTCTTCTCCCGAACTCTTGCCGAACATCAACGCAACGTGGCACGATATCGTAGAGCATTGGTGGCGTCGCGTCGCAATCAGGCGGTCAGCACGAATTCGAGCCCGCCCGCGAAAGAAGCAAGCCCGAGCTTTGACCGAGCGCAAAAACGTGCCAGAGACCAAAAAGCAAGTCATCCTTGAGTACTGCCGGGCGAAGGCGCTGGAACGAATCGGCCCCGAGGAAATCCGCGCCCTCGAGAATGAGTTGCGTGCCCGGCTGGGATCGAATATCAAGACTTCGCCTTCCTACATTGCGGGCGTTTTGCGCGAGGCAGGGAAAAACGTTGAGTACCACGATCGCTTTGCCGGCCCGCCTATCGAGGAGCCCTACGCCAGCCGCCTTCGCAACCTGCTTCAGTTTCACGACTTCGTAAGCGCCGAGGCTTCGCTCAGGAAGCTCGACCAGGTCTATCGGGAATATCTCGAAGCCTCGGACCGCACCGGGACGCGCCTTGTCCGTTCCCTGCTGAAGAAGGGGAAATTGCGCGCCGGAAGCATGGCCGCGAACCCTCGCGTGCATCCCGATAAGAGGGCGGAAAAAGCCGAGATCGCTGCTTGGTTCCGCATCTGGCTGGAAACGCCCGACCTCTTTTTCGACTGGCTGGAACTGCGCAAGGCCTCCGAGGAGTTTCGGAGATTGTGTCTCCCTTGACCATTTTTCTGCCGATGGTACAATGGGTGACTCTTATACGTGGACTTTAGACTCTCCTTAGCGAAGTTCACCCGAAGAAATGTCGTCGGAGAATCCTGTCTCAACCTCGCACGGGACAGGCAGCATAAGGAGATTCAGCCGGAGGAAAATCGATGTTTCATCTCGTAATGATGAGTATCAAAAGAGTCAAGACGATTGCGGCCGCCCTTGCGTTGACGTTAATGGGAACAACCGGGGCCCTTGCCGGGCCCCAGGAGGCGGCTCCCAGCGGCGAAGCCAACCTGAAGCTTCCGGACCTCCATCAGGTCCAATTCCTGGGCGTCAGTGGCCACAATCTGCTGCTGATCGGAATTCTGTTCTGTATCTTCGGGCTGCTCTTTGGCCTGGTCAGTTACAGCCGCTTGAAGAACCTGCCCGTGCATCACGCCATGGGAGAGATGTCCCAGTTGATCTGGGAAACCTGCAAGACCTACATCATCCAGCAGGGCAAGTTCCTGCTGCTACTCTGGGCTTTCATCGCCGTCATCATTCTGCTGTACTTCGGCGTGCTGCTGAAATATGAAGCCCTGCGTGTTGTCGTCATCCTGGCATTTAGCGTGATCGGGATTTGCGGCAGCTACGGGGTCGCGTGGTTCGGCATTCGCGTCAACACATTCGCCAATTCGCGCACGGCGTTTGCCAGCCTGCGGGGCAAGCCATATCCCGTCCTTCAGATCCCTCTCATGTCCGGCATGAGTGTAGGCATGATGCTGATCTCGGTCGAACTCCTGATGATGCTCATCATCCTGCTCTACATTCCGGGAGACTACGCGGGACCGTGCTTCATCGGCTTCGCCATCGGCGAGTCGCTGGGCGCGGCCGCGCTGCGTATCGCCGGGGGCATCTTCACCAAGATTGCGGACATCGGCTCTGACTTGATGAAGATCGTCTTCAAGATCAAGGAAGACGACGCGCGCAACCCGGGCGTGATCGCCGACTGCACGGGCGACAACGCAGGCGATTCGGTGGGACCGACCGCCGACGGTTTTGAGACCTACGGCGTTACAGGCGTGGCGCTCATCACCTTTATCCTGCTGGGCGTGAAGGACCCGACGATTCAGGTGCAATTGTTGGTGTGGATTTTCGTGATTCGCACCATCATGCTGGTGGCTGCCGCCGCGGCCTATTTCATTAACGGCGCCATCACCAAGGCCCGGTACGGGAATGTGAAGAAGTTTAACTTCGAGGCGCCACTTACCTCGCTCGTTTGGATTACCTCCCTGGTTTCGATCGGGCTAACCTTCGTCGCCTCTTACCTGATCATTCCCAGCTTGGGCGGCGATGCCTCGATGTGGTGGAAACTCTCGACGATCATCTCCTGCGGAACGCTGGCCGGCGCCCTCATCCCGGAGTTAGTGAAAGTGTTCACTTCCACCGAGTCGAGGCACGTCAAAGAGGTGGTGGTCTCGGCAAGGGAAGGCGGCGCATCGCTGGACATCCTCTCGGGTTTTGTGGCCGGTAACTTCTCCGCCTACTATTTGGGGCTGACGATGATGGTGCTCATGGCCATCGGTTCCTGGGTTAGCCTCCAGGGGCTGGGAAACTTCATGCTGGCGGCGCCGGTATTCGCCTTTGGTCTGGTGGCCTTTGGATTTCTGGGCATGGGCCCGGTGACGATCGCAGTAGATTCCTATGGCCCGGTGACCGACAACGCCCAATCGATTTATGAGCTGTCCCTCATTGAGCAGGACCCAACCGTTGTGCAGGAAATCAAGAAGGATTACGACGTGGACGTGAACTTCGAGCACGCCAAGGAGACGCTCGAAGCCGCCGACGGCGGGGGCAACACGTTCAAGGCCACAGCCAAGCCCGTGCTGATCGGTACGGCGGTGGTCGGAGCTACCACCATGATCTTTTCGATTATCATGGCCCTCACGGGCCGCCTTACGGCCAACGTAGACAAGCTATCGCTGTTGCACGCTCCGTTTGTCCTGGGCTTGGTCACCGGCGGCGCCATTATTTACTGGTTTACCGGGGCTTCGACCCAGGCGGTGACCACCGGCGCGTACCGCGCGGTGGAGTTCATCAAAGCGCACATCAAGTTGGAGAGCGCGGAAAAAGCGTCGGTCGCTGATAGCAAGAAGGTGGTCGAAATCTGCACGCAGTATGCCCAGAAAGGCATGTTGAACATCTTCATCGCGGTGTTCTTTGCCACCCTGGCATTCGCTTTCGTCGACCCGTTCTTCTTTATCGGCTACCTGATCTCGATAGCTATTTTCGGGCTCTATCAGGCCATTTTCATGGCCGACGCGGGCGCGGCGTGGGACAACGCCAAGAAGATTGTCGAAGTCGAGTTGAAGCAGAAGGGCACTCCCCTCCACGACGCGACTGTTATTGGCGACACGGTGGGCGATCCGTTCAAAGACACCTCTTCAGTGTCTTTGAACCCCATCATCAAGTTCACTACCCTTTTCGGGTTGCTGGCCGTCCAGCTTGCGGTCAAGCTGACCGCGACCAGCGGCAGCGGGCTGACGCACGTATTGGCCGCGGCATTTTTCATCGTATCGTATTTCTTCGTATACCAGTCGTTTTACGGGATGCGGATTCGCGGCGGCGGCGCATAAACTTCTAAATTATGAATTATAAATTATGAACGGTGGATCATAACTTGTGAATAGGCAACAGAAGTAGGGAATTAGGTTGCGGGTTGGTGCTGGTTGCCTATTCACATCGGCGGTGTGATCTATAATTTACTATTTGTAATTTACTATTCACTATTCACCACTCTTAAAAGCCCCTCGCCGTCCCCTTGATTTTCCTTGCCAGCTTTTCAATCTTCTCCGCCTTGCCGACAATGTTCAGCGAGAGGATATTCTCGTTGGACTTGTCGAGTTCGTCCTGGAGGGCCTTGGCGAGGTCGGCGAGCTCCTTGGCATCGCGCTTCATCTTGTCAAAGTTAGACTTCATCAGGTCACGCTTCTGTTTCTCCGAGAGTGGTATTCGCTGCCCTTCCTCGTTGGGTTGGTTGGGGACCACCACCTGAGGTGCGTCTGCGCCGACGGCCGGAGTCCTCGCCTGAGGAGGCTCAACCGCAGAGGCAGAGACTATGCGCGGAGCGTCCAACATTTGACCTGCGAAAGTCAGAAAAAGCCAGAGCAGAATTGCAGTCCGGGTGAAATTTGATCTGCGGAAGAAAAGCGCCATGCTGGTTTCCTTTCGAGCGTTCTGACCCTACAAACCAATATCCCCCAGGGCTTTTCCCACGTCATCGAATGCTGATTTCGTCACCTCGCAGGGCAACGAGTCGGTGGCAAGACGAGCGTAAACATGGTCGCCAGCTTTTGAGACCTCCACCGTCTCCGTCTGGTTCTTTTCACCGAACCGCACCGTGAACCGGTACACGGGTTTCGTCAGCCCGAGTTGTGCAAGGTCCGACCCCTTGGGAAACGTGGACGCGCGAAGGTCACGGAGCCGGGAGAGCAAGGTATCCATTTTGGCGGAAGGAATGGTCTTGGACCCGCCTTCGGTCTGCTTCCACTGATTGTCTTTCTGTTGTTCGAAGACGCTGTGGCCCTTGGGAGAGTCAATCTCGAGGCGCTTCGCGTCGAAGCTCGAGTAGGAAAACAGATCCTTGGAGCGAAGGTCAGCGGGGTCCTTTTCGAAATCGGTCAGGAAGGAGGAATTGAGCGTGAAGACGGGAAGCAGCGCGGAGTTCATGGCAAAGTAGCGATCGCCCTCCTTGTCTTTCTTGCCGATCTCGAGGGTCTGCGCGCCACCGGGCCCTGTCAGCTCGAGGCGCAATTCCGGAGAGCCGAACCCATAAGCTGCCAGACTTTTCTTATCCTCTGCGGCGATGGACTGCATGCTGAGGCCGCGCAACTGGTTGATCAGGCCATCCACGGCAAACCGGTCGGCGCGCACCGGGGGCGGCAAGACGAGATCCCAGACGCCTTCAGGATTCTTCGCCAGAGTCCACTTCTTTCCCTTCGATTCCACTTGCATTTTCTGAAGCTGGTCAGCCTCGAGAGTTAAGGCCCGGCGGTCGCGGAGGTCGAAGAGGCTTTTCTCGAGGTTGGACTTCAAGTAGCTCGCCAGCGTGACCACGCGGGGATTGCCTGCCACCTGCGCGTAGATCCCGCCGCTGGTCGGCGTGTCATCGCCCAGCAGAAGGGTGAACTTGGGCGGGTTGGAGTCGGTCGAGAGTTCCAGAGAATAGACAGGAGGGTTGAGGCCGAATTGTTTCAGGTCGGAAGGGTGTGCATCGACCACCTCGTCCACGGTAGCCGTTGTCAAGTTATTGAGGACGGTCGAAAGGGTGCCCTGATCGGCGGATAGCTTTTGGGGTTCGGCAATCGCCCAAGTGTTCCCCTCGTGCTGGCAGGTCACAGCCTCCCCCTCGCGGGGACGGAAGGTGATGGAGGTTATATGCTTGCTGTCCAGCGTAAAGAGTTTCTCTTCTTTGGGTGTTTCAACCTTCGAGGCTTCGCGGCTCTTGTGCCGGTCGTAGTAAGTAAATGCGCCGTAGAGTCCGCCAAGCACCACCAGTGCGATCAGCGTATTGATGTATTTCTTCCTCATCGGCGTTCCCACCAAACCAGAGTTCCCGCCACGACAATCAGGAGGGGCAATCCGATCACGCCCAGCCATAGGAGCTTGCCCATCTGCGCGGCGGTCAGCATCAGGTGCTGCGACTCGGGCGGCTTGGGCCGAATGGAAATCAGATCGACATCCGCCGAGAGCCAGTTGATCATGTTCATAAACAGGTCACGGTTGGCCTGGAATCCCAGAAAAGCATTGGCGGGAAGAATGGACGTGCCCAGGGCAATAAATCGGCCCTCCGCCTTTTTCTCGCCCTCCCCGCTCAGCGTGGCCGAGAGCGCCACCGTTAGCGGGCCCTTGAAGTCCTTTCCGGCGCGGAATGAGACCTGGTGCATGTTGGGATTGAAATCAGCCACCCCAAAGCTTGCATCGGAAGTGTCGCAGACCGACTCGACATTTACACCCGGCTTGGACTCCTTCTCGATGGCAAACGAGCGCGTAAAGGGAAATAACGATGCCTGGCGGGAAATCGGCTGCACAATGGGGCTGGAGCCATACTTGAGAATGAGCGGCATGGTGGGCTCCGTCCCGAAAATCCGCGCCAGCGGATTCTCATCGATCACCAGATCGTTCCGAACCGTCACATTCCAGTCGGCCAAGAGCTTCGAGAGTTCCGGCAATTGCACAGCCGGGTCGAGCATGAACATGGCCCTGCCGCCGGCGGTCATGTACTTTCGAATGGTATCGACTTCCTGTGAAAGGTAGTCGTTCTTGGGCCCGGCGACGATCACCATTGAACAGTCCGAGGGGATCTCCATCTTCTGCAAGAGGGTGACGGTTTTAGTCAAGTAGTTCTCGTTCTCGAATTCTTTCTTGATCAGCGAATAGCCGGTGCGGTCAGTGTTGTCCAGGTCACGCTCGCCGTGGCCCCCGATAAAGCACGCGGTGCGCTGTCCCTTGAGTAACCGAATCAAAGCATTGCTGATAGCTTCCTCTGAGTCGGATTGGGCCTCGAAGTGGCGGCCACCCGCAGCCACCACAATCGTTCCGTAGGTCCGCACTGCGTACTCCCTGGCGAGAGAGGGTTGCCGGTCGACGTCGACGTAGCGCACCGTGACGCGGTGCGAGGACGAGCTGAAGAGGTTCAGCAAGTCACGCCTCTCCCCAAAGCTGCGCTCCCGGTCGAACACGTAGATCGTCACGTCCTGGTTCAGGTCCTTCACCATCTTCACCGTCTGCGGTGACAGGCTGTATTTCTTGTTGGGCGTCATGTCCCAACTGTGGTCGTGACCGCTTACAAACCAGTTGGCGAGGCCCAGAATAGCGATGACGATCGCCGTATAGACGACAACATTCGCCCCTTCCAGGATCTTCCGCCCGCTACGTCCTCCGAAAAAGTCTTTGAAAGGCATGATTACGGCCTCCCTTTCAGGGCGTCGACCGAGCGCGCTGTCATGAAGATTCCGAAAACCACCACGGACAGGTAATAAACCAGATCGCCCAGGTTGATAACGCCTTTCGAGAAGTTGTCAAAATGCGTGGTAAGCGCCAAATAAGACATTACGCGGCCAACCGTGCCGGTCGAGTAAGCTGTGACCCAATCGAGCAGAAAGAGGAGCAGGAAAACAGCCAGCCCGACCGCCCCCGCAATGATCTGATTCTTGGTGAAAGTCGAAAACCACATGCCGAGGGCCAGCAAGGCGGCTCCGAAAAGCAGGAACCCCAGCGCCCCCGCAATGAGCGGTTTGGCGTTAGGGTTGCCGTAAATGAACAGCACCGTGAAATAAAGGAAAGTAATTGCTTCCAGGACCGCGAAGAGAGCCAGCGCCCCCAGGAACTTCCCCAAAATGATTTCCATATCGGTAAGCGGAGAGGTGAGCAGCAACTCGATGGTGCCGGAGCGTTTCTCCTCCGCGAACAACCGCATGGTGATGAGCGGTATGAGGAATAGCAGCACCACCGTCATGACGCCTGCCAGGATGGGGCGTATGATGTTTTCATTCAGGCTCATGGGCGGGGCGCCCATGCCTCCCATCGACTCCATGCGAAACGTCTGAACGATAAAGAATGCCGTTGAACTGTAGAAAACATAGCCGCAGATCAGGGCATAAACGGTCATGACGAGGTACGCAATGGGCGAGTGGAAGTAAGCTCGAAGCTCCTTGCCTGCAACGGCGAACACATTACGCATATTCGATTATCCTTTCGATAAAGCAGAAATCAGAAAGTAGAAATCAGAATGCTCACGCGCTCTCTTCTGCTTTCTGCTTTCTGATTTCTAGTTTTGCCTTCGACCTTGCCATCTTTATCAAAGCGACGAATATCGCCGTCAGCTCACAGGTCTCGGCCTTAAGCAACTCCAGTCGCGAGGCGGAAACGATTCCCGCCCGTTCCATCAGTTCGAGCCAGTACAGCGTCTCCTCGAGTTCCATCAACCCGATATTGAGTTTGGCAGCATACTCGGATTTGGAGCGCGCTCGAAGGCCTTCACGATAATTAGCGCCCACCGCCGTGCCTGAACGGAGGACTTGCTTCCCGATAATTTGCGATTCAGTTCTCTTCGGCAGAGCGGTGTACAACCTGATAATCCGAAGTGCGAAGTCTCTTGTTCTCTCCTTCAGGTCAGGTGGAGTTGCTCGTCGCCCGGCCTTTTTCTCGGTGATTTCGAAATTCGGAGGTTCCGCACCAGTGACGTCGACTCGGTTGTCCAGCCTTCCTGGTCCGTCAGATTGCTGATTCATGCGCCTAAACGCTGTTGTTTCTAGCTTCTTTCTTCTGATTTCTGCTTTCTGATTTCTAGTTTTCTTCGCTAAGATCCTTCGTCGTAAGTTTCAGGAAGATGTCCTCCAGGCTCAGCCCGCTGCCCCGCAGCTCAAAAAGCTTCCAGCCGGATTCCACCACGGCGCGCGCCAACTCGGCGCGCACATCCTTGCCTTTTTCCGCGTGCACCTCGTAGGTCACTCGCCCGTCGGTTGTTTCGCGAGCTTCGACCAGGTTCACGCCTTCGACGCGCTGGAGTTTATCCGTCACTTCCCCCGCCACGCCTTCGACGATCATCAGGATGGTTTCGAATCCTTGCAGGCGCCGAGTGAGTTCGTCCGGAGTTCCCACCGCCACGATCTTGCCGGCGTTGATCACCACGACGCGCTGGCAGGTCTTGGACACTTCGGGAAGAATATGCGTGCTGAGGATCACCGTATGCTGCCCCGCCAGGCCCTTAATGAGCTGGCGCGTTTCGATGATCTGTTTGGGATCGAGGCCCGCCGTCGGCTCGTCGAGGACCAGAACTTCGGGGTTGTGGATCAGCGCCTGGGCCAAACCCACGCGTTGCCGATAGCCTTTCGACAGTTTGCCGATCTGGCGATGGCGCACCTCGGTGATGGCGCATCTCCCCGCGATTTCATCCAGGCGGGACTTTAGCTCGCGGCGCGATATACCTTTAATCCGCCCCACGAAGGCGAGGTACTCCGTCACCGTCATGTCCGGGTAAACGGGAGGAGACTCCGGCATATAACCCGTGCGGCGCTTGGCCTCGAGAGGTTCTTCCACCACATCGTATCCGGCCACGCGCACGCGTCCCGCGCTGGGCGGCAGGTAGCCCGTAATGACACGCATGGTGGTTGTCTTGCCCGCTCCGTTGGGTCCCAGAAAGCCCAAAACTTCACCCTTTTGGGCCTGGAAAGTTACGTCGGAAACGGCCAAGGTCGGCCCGTAGCGCTTCGTCAGATTTTCAACTTCGATCATAGGAGATCCTTCCTCGCCGGGCCCCGGCGGTCCGGCATCGCATACAAAGCAGAGCCCCTTAATATATAACGAATATTGAAAATCGCACAAGGTTGCCAATGCAGCGGCGCTTGGAGTGCGGCAGCGGAGCTTGCGGAGCTGCCGCCTTGGTGATGCATACGAACCTGTGAATTAATTCATGGACGAACAAACCGGTTTCACGCAGAGGCGCAAAGTACGCAAAGGTCGCAAAGGAAAGAAAGGACTTCCGCTTTGCGTTTCTTCGCGACTTTGTGACTTTGCGTGAGCAGTTTTGATTTTCTTACACCTTCATACGCTTTTTCTCGGGACTCCGGGTTCAAGGCGGCAGTTCCGCAAGCTCCGCTGCCGCACTCCAAGCAGGTTCACAGCCTCCGGCTGATGGGTTATGATCTGGGACGGTGGGTAGTTGAGACGGCATAGATATTAGGAGGCAGGCATGCTTTTCAAGGATCAAGTGGCGCTGGTTACCGGCGCATCCAGCGGCATCGGCCGCGCGACCGCAGAAGCAATGGCCAAGCAGGGCGCGCGAGTGGGAGTGAATTATTGCAAGAATCGGGTCGGGGCGGAACAGGCAGCGGAGACCATTCGCAAAGCAGGCGGCGAGGCGCTGGTCGTTCGCGCGGACGTCACGCGCGCTGCCGAGGTGCTCGCCATGGTAGAAGCGGTGCGCAAAGCATGGGGGCGAATTGATATCCTGGTCAATAACGCCGGAGACCTGCTGGCTCGGCGTACCCTCGCCGACATGAGCGAAGATTACTGGGACCAGATCATGGCGCTCAACCTCAAGAGCGCCTTCCTGTGCGTCCGAGCGGTGTGGGAGGAGATGGCAGCCCGCAAGGCTGGGTGCATTATCAACGTCTCCTCCATCGCTGGGAGAAACGGCGGGGGGCCCGGCGCCGCCGCCTATGCTGCCGCCAAAGGAGGACTTCTGACGTACACCAAGAGCCTCGCCAAGGAACTGGCGCCGCATGGAATCAGGGTAAATGGAATCGCGCCGGGTGTAATCGCTACGCCTTACCATGAGCGGTACAGCCCCGGTGAGGTCTTTAAGAAATTTGTGGCGTCGATTCCCTTGGGTCGCGCGGGTACGGCTGAGGAAATCGCGGACGTGATCGTGTTTCTGGCCTCGCCTGCCGCCCGCTACATCACGGGGGAGACCGTCGAGGTCAACGGCGGGATGCTGATGGACTGAGCGGAGAGCAGGGAACAGGGAATAGGGAACAGGGAACAAGTTGGGCTTCGTCCTATTCCCTGTTCCCTATTCCCTATTCCCTGTCTTAATTAGTCCAGACCTCCCAAGTACGCCACATCCAGGTGACCAGTCCTATTGACGCCGCATGCCAGAAGGAAGCGGGGCCTCCGGCGCCGGATCTCGAGCTCACGCTCCAGAATTCCTCGCTTTCCAAACTCGGCACTTCTTTGAGCTTCACCACGATCAGATCAAAGTGTTCCGAGTCCACGCGGGACAAGCCCTCTGGGAAAGAAGCGTAGGCGCGGACGTCGTGCCCTTCACGTCGAAGACTGGCGGAGCGAGCCTCCAGGGCCTTCGCATTATCGTCGATAAGCAGGATTCTTCCGCGGGTAGAGCTCTCACGCTCCTGCTTTGTGGTGAAATACAACTCCCCTGCCTGCATGGGTCACCTTTTGATCTAAGCTGATTCGCGTCCTGAAACTGGCCGAACTACCGATCGGTCACTTTTGCGAGGAACCAACTGTCGTCGCCAAGGGCTGCCCTGGTCCGGATGAAACAGAGCCGCTGCTTGGCCTTTTGCGCGCGGCCTTGGTAAATTCAGAATCGCCGTCTGGGTCCTTTGTAGCTACAAGGACGGCAAGCATCATAACGATAATGACTACTAAGATATAAATGCCCATCTAGAACGCCCCTTTCCAGCGATTTGGTTCTGACATGTCGCCACCATGAACGCTTCTGCCGGCCATCGGCAATTCCCTTCCTCGAGGTTTCCCGGAGTCGTCGAGTGCATAACAATACCTATTAGTAGACTCGCATCCAGTTTGCCATTGCGGGTAGACTCCCACAATCGGGTCAAACCCCGTAATTGGCACCTATTAGCCCGTAAGGGCTCTTAAGGGTTTTCCCTAATAATTTCCTTGCAAAACCTGGCGGGGCAGTCTATAAGCGAGTTGAGGTCTGGTGCCCCATCAACCTGACCTTGGGACCCATCCAGCAAGGAGTGATAATGCCGGACAAAGCGCAAGCGGAATTTCTGTCCTCTCAGTGCTTGCGGGCCTTGGTCCTGGAAGATGACCCATGGGACGCCGAACTGGTCGTTACGACTTTACGGCGGGCAGCTCCCGGCATGAAGGTTGAGGTTTTGAAGGCCGCGGAGCTCTTCCGGCAACGGCTCGAGGAAGCCGATTTCGATATCATCCTCGCCGACTATGACCTGGGTGGCTGGACGGCAATAGACGCGTTGAATACCCTGCGGCAGTTAGGCAAGGATATTCCCTTGGTGGTTGTCACGGGCGCACTAGGTGATGAGGCTGCGGTAGAGTGCGTTCGGCAGGGCGCCGCCGACTACGTCCTTAAGGATCGGCTGGAACGAGTGCCCATGGCGGTCGATCGCGCCGTGCGCCGCAAGGCTTACCTGGACGAAGTAGCTCGGCAGCAAGAGCAGATTCGCCGCGCCAAAGAGGAGTGGGAGTTAACCTTCAACACCGTCCCGGACCCTGTATTGCTCTTGGATGACCAGTATCGCATTCGGTATGCCAACCGTGCCACGGCGAGGCTTGTGGGGACGGACCCGGCGCAGTTGACCGGCAAGCGATGCCACGAAGCGCTGCATGGTTTGTCCGAGCCGCATCCCGATTGCCCTCGCACTCGCGTGCTGGGAACGGGGCAAGAGGAACGCTCAGATCTTGTGGACGGAAAGGTGGGCAAGATTTTCGAGGCCACGGCCGCGCCTTTGTTCGACCCTTCGGGGAAAATGAGAGGCTCGGTCGAAGTCCTACATGAGATTACCGACCGTAAGCATGCCGAAGACGCCCTTCGCCAACTCTCCGGCCAATTGCTATGCGCGCAGGATAACGAGCGACGACGGATCGCGCAGGAACTTCACGACAGCACGGCCCAGAACCTAGCTGCGCTGGCCATGAACCTGGCGCGGATGGACCTTCAGGTGGATGGCTTGGATGCTGCCAGCCGCCAGGTGCTCTCGGAGAGCATCCAACTCGCCAATCGGTGTATGCAGGAGATTCGGGATTTTTCCTACCTGTTGCATCCGCCCACGCTGGACGACTACGGTCTGATCTCTGCCTTGCAGGGGTACGCGGACGGTTTTGCCCGCCGCACCGGGGTTCGGGTGGAACTCGACTTGCCAAGTGACCTACCGCGCTTGCCTCGAGATGCAGAAACAGCCTTGTTCCGCGTCGTGCAAGAAGCCCTCACCAACGTTTACCGGCATTCCGGAAGCCCGGTGGCGAGAATTCGGCTGCTGCGGGAACCGGACTCCCTGGTTTTGGAAATAGCGGATGAAGGCCGCGGATTCCAGGCTGCGGCTCTAGAAAACGGACGTTCAGGCTCCCGCCTTGGCATGGGCCTCAAGGGGATGAAGGAGAGAACTCGACACCTGGGTGGGTCCCTCGAAATTAAGTCGGACAGCCACGGCACCAAGATCAGGGCAAGCTTGCCGGTTCGGGAGGCTGTCCGATGAAGACCGTACGCATACTAGTAGCTGACGACCACGAAGTTGTGCGTCAAGGACTGCGCAGATTGCTGGAGGCCCGGCCGGGCTGGGAAATTTGCGGGGAAGCCGGCACGGGCCGGGAGGCCGTCGAGAAAGCCAAACAACTGAAACCCGATGTCGTAGTGCTCGACTACAGCATGCCAGGCCTAAACGGAGCTGAGGCAACGCGGCAAATCGTCGAAAGGGTTCCCCGCGTGGAGGTTTTGATCCTCTCCATGCACGGGTCGGAAGAGTTGATTCGGGGGGCGCTCGAGGCCGGGGCGCGCGGGTATGTCCTGAAGTCTGATGCCAGCCGAGACTTGATCTCGGCTGTCCATGCTTTGACCGAACACAAAGCGTTCCTGTCGTCCAGCGCCTCCGGACCGGTTCTGGACAGGTATCTCAGAGGTGCTCGGGCGCTAAGCTCGCAGCAAACCTTGACGCCTCGCGAGCGCGAGATCGTTCAGTTGGTGGCAGAGGGTAGGAGCAACAAGGAAATCGCGTCAACCTTGAAAATAAGTACTAAGACCGTTGAGGCCCACCGGGCCAATATGATGCATAAGCTGGGCCTGACTTCGGTCAGCGAACTGGTGCGTTACGCCATCCGCAATCAAATCATTGAGCCTTAGCGCGAACCTGAAGCACTGGTCCCTAGGTCGGAACTGAAAGCGGTGGCAGGTGGGGGTTGGTTAACAACCAGCCAGTAAAGACCCAGTTGCTTAATCATCTCTCGAAACTGCACGAAATCCACAGGCTTCTGAATGTAGCTGTTGACCCCCAGTTGATAGCCATTGACCATGTCCCTTTCTTCGCGTGACGAGGTCAGAATCACGATGGGAATGGCTTTGGTGCGTGGGTCAATCTTGAGCTGGCGAAGCACTTCCAGGCCGTCCACCTTAGGCAGCTTCAGATCGAGCAGGACCAGGCGGGGCGGTTTGTCAAACCCGCGGTGGTTGTGCCCGCCGCGACAAAAGAGGAAGTCAAGCGCTTCTTCACCGTCGTGGGCGACATAGATTTGATTGGCCAGATTATTGGTGCGTAGCGCGTGGATGGCCAATTCTTCGTCTGCTTCATTGTCTTCCACCAGCAATATTTCAACTTCGTTTGAAGTCACTGAGCACCTCGATGCTCTCGAACGGCGCCATTCCGAGGCAAGCGGGGAATCTCGCTCCGTCAACGATGGACTGATCGTGGCGAGATGGCTTGCTTCGCTCGGAATGACAGCGTAGATGGTTTCTTGGCATCCTGCCTGCCAACATTTTACTTCATTCCAGCGCGAGATACATTCGGATTTCACCAAGCACCTTCTGAAACATCGCCGGCGTAAGGCGCCCGGTTTGAGTATTCTGCTGGCTGGGATGGTAGGAGCAGAAGACCCGAGGCAAGCCGCCGGGCAACGAGAAGCTGGCGCCGTGGGCGAAGGTGAATTTCGAACGGGGCGGGAAATCTTTGCGCTGCGAAGACACCACTCGCAGATAGGTTTCAAACGCGATTCTGCCCAGGACTAGCACGGCCCGGACTCGAGCCAGCAGGCGCAGCTCCGTTTCCAGGTACGGCTGGCAATTCCGCGCCTCGGAGGGCAACGGCTTGTTTTTTGGAGGCGCGCAGCGTAACGAAGCCGTGATGTAGCAGTTCTGAAGCTCGAGACCGTCATCCCGCGAGAGTGCGGCGGCTTGGCTTGCGAACCCGGCCGCATGCAGGTGGCGGTAGAGAAACTCCCCCGAGCGGTCGCCCGTGAACATCCTTCCTGTGCGGTTGGCGCCGTGAGCCGCCGGGGCAAGGCCCAGGATCAACAGCTCGGCATTGGGATCACCGAAGCTCGGAATCGGCTTTCCCCAGTATTCCCAATCCCGGTACATCCGGCGCTTTTGTTTGGCGACATTACGGCAATAGCCCACCAGCCGGTCACACCGCGTACAAGCGATGACCTGTTGTTGAAGCAGTTCAAGTTTGCGCGCATTATCCATTAAACTCGCACCTGACCTATAGCACACTCGAGCATAGTGAATCAACGGACAACGGCCAACTGACCACGGACGACGGCCCCCCGAGCCCGAATCCCTTTGCTGTTTGCATCATCTAATTTCTTCTGGCAGGACGCCAAGTATCAGCTTGCCATCGTAAGGATCTTGCGAACGTCATTCCCGATTTCGCGTGAATGCCTGCGGCTGAATGGCAAGCCAAAGTGAGGAGCCTGCTGAGGAAACGAAGGAGAGGAAAATGGGAGATATCTTACACGTTCAGCAGGGCAACTGGCAGGAGGTGGAGTCAAGCGCCAGGCCTGTCTTGGTGGATTTCTGGGCAGAGTGGTGCCCCCCCTGCCGCATGCTGGCCCCCACATTCGAGAAACTGGCCGCCAACTATGGTCACGAAATCAGTTTTGCCAAAGTAAACGTTGACGAGCTTCCCGAGGTCGCCTGCCAGTATGGCATTCGCTCAATACCAACCCTGCTGCTGTTGCGCGATGGGCAGGTGTTGGAAGAGCTTGTGGGCGCTCGTCCCTACCAAGACCTCGCCCGCATATTGGACCGGCACCTTACTGCCATTGCAAAGCCCACTGCGAAGTCCGCTGAAGAGTCGCCCCCGCGCGTGGCTCGCATGGCGAATTGACGGGAATTGGATGCTTAATCCCCGGTCGGTATAACCCCCGCCGCTTCCATCATGAGAACTACAGTGCGTTCCGGGGCGCGGGTGCGGTGCACGACACCCTTCGGAACGACAAATCCTCGTCTTGGCAGCAGCTCAACTGTCCGGCCTTCCAAGTCAATCAAGAAGCGCCCCTCGACCACGTAAAAAAACTCGTCTTCCTGATCGTGCCTGTGCCAGTGGAACTCGCCCTGCACAATGCCCAGTCGCACCACGGAGTCATTCACGCGGCAGAGCGTCTGGTTGTACCAAGGCTCCTTGCAGGCATCGACAAGTTTCTGCACGTCGATGAGTTCAAGCGGGCCGTACCGCGCCTGCAGCTTTATTGAGTAACTGGTCTCCATGCTAGCCTCCGCGTCTGAGAATTCTACCTTTTGGGTTCCCACTTCACGAAGAAATCTCGGATGCTTTCGTAGCTCATGCTGCGGGCGTTGGAGAACTGGCCCTGATCCATAGCGTAGAGGAGGTTGCCGCCGGAATCGAGCACCGCGAGCGCGGGAATCCCGTGCCTGAGGGGAACGTGGTACTTTTCGCCGATGTCCTGGTTCTTGTTGAATCGGCCCACATCAATTTTAACGACTTCATAATTGGCCGCAATCAGGGTGGCCAACTCATCCTTGTGCATCTGCTCATTCAGCGCTCGACAATCCCCGCACCAATTGGCGCCAAACACCAGGACGATGTTCTTCTGCGCTTTTGAGGCCTCCGCGATCGCTGCCGCGATCTGCTGGTGTGCGTCGGCCGTTTCATCATAGGGCGGTTGGTCAGCGGCGAAGGTCACGCCGGCAAGGAGAAATAGGGGCAGAAATCGCATAAGCATTTTAGTGTGTACCATAGTGTCTCCTTTCGCCTTCATAATACCCGATTTTCGCGGGAATGACCTCGCCTTATGGACTACCTGGCAAAGTACCATGGCGCGCCGCGAGACACGAAAGGCCAGAAATCACAAAGCACCATTCATAATCACAATTCACCGGCTACCCACCACGGGAAGGACTGTGATAGCATCGCGAAGTAAGTGGAAGCCTAGACTCGCCCAGGAGTGAAGGCCTTGAACGAACCTTACGCCCGACAACCTGCTTCCCGGTTTCGTTTTGAGGAGATCCTCTACGAAAAGAGAGATTCGGTAGCTCGTGTCACGCTGAACCGCCCCGAGGTTTACAACGCCTTTTCCGCCCAAACCCTGCGCGAGATGGCCGAAGCCTTTCGCGACGCCTCCTGGGATGATTCCGTGGCGGTGGTGGTCTTGACCGGGGCCGGCGAGAAGGCATTTTGTTCGGGCAGCGACGCCAAAGAGTTTTCCGAGCAATTCCTGCGCCGCCCGCGAAATTTCTGGAAGCACCAAGGCTTACTGCTGGAGGCATTGGAGCTTTTCCGCCACGTGGGCAAACCCACCGTGGCCCGCCTGAACGGAGTGGTGGCAGGCGCGGGCAACGATTGGAATCTCGCCGCCGACCTCGCCATCGCGGCTGACCATGTGCGTTTCATCCAGGTTGGCACGCGCGTGGGCCTGGTGGAAGCCTGGGGGACAACCCAGTGGCTTCCGCTGGTGGTGGGCGAGCGGCGAGCGCGCGAGATGCTCCTGAAGGGCGAGGAGATCACCGCCGAGCAGGCCCTGAGTTGGGGCCTGGTGAACGAGGTGGTGCCCTATAAGCAATTGGACCGTGCCGTGAATGCGCTGGCGGCCAGGCTGGTCCAGAACCTGCCGGAGTGCGCGCGCTACACTCGTCAACAATTGGGTTTTTGGAAGGACTTGGCGTGGGCCATGACCGCCGGGCATGCGCGCGATTGGTTGACCATACACTCCACAGCCTGGGAGCCTTTCGAGGGCGTCCAGGCTTTTATCGACAAGCGCCCAGCCGATTACAAGTCCATCCGCAGCCGCGCGGCCGCAGGAGCCTCCAGCGAATCCCTCTGGGGCGCGCCCACAAAAACGTGCCAGAACTGCGGCGCCAAAGGAATACCGGAAGGGTTTGATTACTGCGGGAAGTGCGGCAGTAAGTTGTGACCATTTCTGCACGAGTCGTTGGAATGGGGTAGTGGCGGCGTTTGGGATTACCTCCCTTACGAACCACAGGTCATTCCCGCGAAGGCGGGAATCCAGCCCGTAGAGAGGGACGTTCCCGAAGGCTTGCGGAGTGGATTCCCGCCTTCGCGGGAATGACGTCTTGGGAACGGCTGCTTGTGGCATCCCACCCGTCATTGTGGTAGGATGTCTCAGTTACTGTGCCTTGTTGTGAGAACCCCAAGAGAACCACTCTCTATGGGGTTGTGCACTGATCGAACCGAAAGGAAAGTCTTGTATGTCAGGGCATTCTAAATGGGCGACAATTAAACATAAGAAAGGCGCCTTAGACGCCAAGCGAGGGAAGATCTTTACAAAGATCATCAAGGAAATCACCATCGCGGCGAGGATTGGGGGTGGCGACCCGGACGCCAACCCCCGTCTGCGCACGG
>Ga0326727_10004428_pt1 | contig 42261 bp, 50 predicted proteins | sample MB2enrmetagenome_FD_207643 | JGI IMG/M metagenome (GOLD analysis project Ga0326727, IMG submission 207643) | Lab enriched peat soil microbial communities from McLean, Ithaca, NY, United States - MB29MY | ecosystem: Environmental > Terrestrial > Soil > Wetlands > Peat | place: USA: New York...
AAGCCTTATCATTCCAATAGAAGACATCGGTTATGTAACAGACGTCTCCATCCTTGAACTGAGCGTAGGGCTGGAATCATGATTCAGAAAGAATTGTCTGTGCGCGTGCACGACCCGGTCTGCCTATGGCTGGGAGTAATCCTGGGGATTTGTACAAGCGTTGTCCTGTACCTCGTGCTGGCCAATACAGGCATTCTTGCCCCGTGGCTATTAATTGCGATGGCGGTTTTCGCTGGTGTTGATTGTTTTATCCTGGTGGGAAACTGGTCTAGCAAGAAATTGAGCGCAGAGGATCGGGGACTTTCGCTGGACGGATGGAGTTTTTCCGGTCCAGCCGGCACGCCGAGGATTGTGAGACTTGGGGAATACGCCTGGTCCAGCGTGCACGAGGTATGCGTGCATGTGAACGGCAAGGACGCCATGTCCGGCGCAATAGACAAGGTGATCGTTACATTGCCGACACCCTGGGGCCAGAAACTGGGTTCCGGCCCCGAGTTTGAGATTGAAGTATTGGACAGCCCCGGCCGAATGCAGGAGTTTCTGGATTTGTGCACGAACAAAATCCCAGACTCCATTAAGTATCTGCCGTCACTTCCATATTAATCGCAGGCCCTCATTCTCATCTCTGCCAGTGTCTTTCCGTTCCTCCACTGCACATGCGGGCGATCCTTGAATTTCCCCTTGAAATCCCCGCCCCATTCCAGGCCGCATGACCTGGCGATCGAGCCGAAAACGTCCCACGGGCCGTTCCATGTAATCGATCCGTCCGATTTCACGAACGCATAGTCGGCGGCAAGGCCGTAGTTGTGCCACGACTCCCCGCCCGGCGCGTTGGTCACGATCTTCCCCGGAGCCGTCCGGCCCTGGGCATACAGCCGATTCTGCTCTTCAATCGATCTGTAGCCCTGAACGATCTTTGCGTGTATGCCCGCTTGTTTCAGCTTGGCCTCAAACGTCTCAATCCTCGTCCGAAACCCCGCCTCTAACCCGGCATATTTATCCTCAGTCATTTCTCCTCCTTCAGAAAACAGGAACTAGGATTTAGGATTCAGGATTTAGGGCCGGAATCAGGACGCATCCGATCCGGCCCTCCCGGTCCCTAAGTCTCACAGTCTCCTCGTCTTCGCTCTCCCAGTCTCCACCCGATTGCCCTGAGTGGCCGTGTACCCCTCCTGCGGACCAATGCAAATCATGAAGCTAATGCATCGCCAAATATAGCCCCCTCTCCTGCTCCCTGGCGGGAGAGGGAGGGGTGAGGGCAATCCGGATATGCTCCCCACACTTCCCGACCGGGCCCGACGAATGGCGCCATATCGAAGGGCAAGCCCTCCCTACAGCTTCATCGTGACAGTGGAAAGATACTGCTGGGTTATCCCGATCACCTTGTCCGCGTCATCGGACGAAATCCCCGCCTGCACTATGCTGTTCTTGAGGCTGTCCCAGGGAATCTGGTTGATAACCACTGCTCCCAGCACCGCCTTCACCGGATCATCCGATCCCATGCTGATCGTCAGCTTTCCTATTTGCAATCTCATGCCTGTTTCTGACCCTCCCTGTACCACTTCTGTACGAATTCTATCGCCAGATAAGCCACTCCCGCCAGCCCGGCGGTCCTGGAGTTGCTCTTCAACGCCTGAACGATGATGTCCGGCCCCTGATTCGCAAGCACCGGAACCACTGCCGCCACACATAAAATAAGGGCCCGTCTTGCGACGGCCCCCAGCGCGATTACCCACGGTTTGTACTGATTCACGATCGCCTATTCTCCTTCCTTCTGCTCTAAACGGAGTAATGGAGTACCGGAGTGTTGGAGTAATGCTCCGGAATCCCCAGCACTCCATCACTCCAATACTCCACGTACTTACGGAACTCTTCCATGTGCCCAGAATGATGCGATCGCGGCCACGACAGGCAGCAGGATCGCGAGAATCCCCAGCATCCAGCCGATCAACCTGACCGCCGAATCTGCGACGGCGCGGGCATCCGCGCCGACCCGGTGCGCCGAGTCGATCTTGCTGTTCCCATCCCCATCCCAAAGCTGACGGGCCACGACTTTATGGAATGCCTCGTTCTCTCGCTGCATTGCGATCACCGTCTGCATCTGCGGAAGCATCGCATCAAGCTGTTTGGTCAACTCATCGACCCTCTGCCTCAGCACGGCCGCCGTGACTCGAGTGCCGGTGCTATCGACCACCGGTTCCTGATTTATCGCCATGTAAACCCTCCTACGAATCCAAACTCCACGTCTTCCCGGAATCGCCGCTGTGGTATCGGCTCACCGTCCCATCCGCCGCCGAAAGCGCCATGATCCAAAGATGCTCCCGCGAGTCGGCGATCGGTGCGATCGCCGCAATCGAGGCTGTTCCCGCCTGTGCCACCTGAATTTCAGGCCCGTAAGCCCCATCCCCAAGCTTGCGTATCACGCAGGCATACCCGTTCCTGATGTACGAAACCATCTCCGCATTATCGAGCGCAGAATACCCGATCTGTGGATTCGCCGCCCCCGAAACAATGCTCATCGGTGTGCTCCAAGTCTTCCCCTCGTCGGTTGTGGTGATTGCATAGACATTGTTGTCGCCGGCCTGATAATCTTCACGCAGTCCAGCCGGCTCTCGATCATCGCAATCGAACCGTTCGACTGCACGCTTATCCCGCTCATCGGACGATCGACATACGTCGTGTGATGCTGGTCATAGATTCGCAGTTGAACCGCGCCTGCGCTATCTATAAAGGAAACATATGTTCGCCCCGTTCTCGTGGAATTGCAAGCCCCGATGATTCGAGCGTTCGCAATCTGAACGAACGTACCGAACCTAAACCATGCCGAGTTGCGTATCGGCGTCAGCCCCGAGTAGCTGTTCTCCGCATAGATATTCGCCGTGTCCTGCTCATCCGACGTCCGAACCCACCCGACAATATCGCTCACGGCGCTCGTCATGCTTGTACGGGTGCTGTCCACGCCGACCGAATAGCTCCCCTTGCCGTTCATGTCCGGCAAATCGAGGTTATCCGCCGCAAGCATCCCCGTGAGCTTCCCCCTCACCACCTTGCGAAAATATGCCGTGATGTGGTTCCCGAGGCTCGATCCATCGCCCCACCATATCGGAGCTTGTAGCTTGTCGAACACCGGCTTGCCGGGAATGGTGGCCGTCTCCGTGTAGCTCCCTGGAATCGCAAACCAGAGCGGCATGTTATCCGGCGCAAACAGCCAACCCTCCGGATAAGTGCCGTCATTCGAGTCAGGTGGGAAGCTGGCTCGCATCGCCGAAATCGCAGAACAATTCAGCACGCCATAGTCATCGGCAGGCCACGCCGCGGCTCCGCTCACTAGCGTGCTTTCGATGGTCTCCGTGGAGTCGATGATGATTTCCCCTGCGCTCGGACTGTCATATTTCGTTCTGAACCGGCATGCATACTCCTGCCCATATTTACCATTCAGAAGAAGGATCGCCCCACGGTCACACGAGAAGGTTCTTGGCGGTGATTCCCCGTCTATTCCAAGCGGTATGTAACCGTCGCCGCCACCTGAAGGAACTGCCTCTCGCCATATTTCCAGCGAAGGTGCGGTTGCTCCCAATTCGGTTTCGAGGACGCCGGAAAGCCCGGTGAAGGTGTAGTTTTGTCCGACGGTCAGGCTGGTAATCCGGACTTCTGCGAACTTGCCAATCCCCATGCTCCATCCGGCGGGACTGCCCTCGGTCGGATTGTATGGAAGCGCTCCAACATTCGTCACCGGATCACACATATAGGACTGTATCGTATCTATTCCGCTTGCCCCGTCAGGAAAGCACGTATCGAATCTCATGGTGAAAGACCCGTCCGAGCCGACCGAGCCTTTGGTATGCGAGAACGTTTCCCTGGCGACCAACTTGCATCCGAAGGTTCCCGCAGTATCATCGCTGACCTTCGTTATCTTGCCAGACAAGTCGGCAAATCGAAGTAACGGCCAATGCTTGGTGAAATCCGTTCGGTGAATGTATGCACCGGTCTGAACATTCGTCACGCTGATCCCGCCAGAAATCGCCGTCACCGTGCAGTTCACGCCGACCCACTTTGTCGCATCGGTCATCGGGTCAATGGTTGCGCTGCTATTCACCCCACACGAAGCGATATTCGACTGCCTCGGATAGAGCATCTGCACGCGCCGATCATCCGTCGCCGCGTTGAACGCCTCCGGATTCTTGAGGATCATCTGAAGCGTCGGTGGCCCCTCCTGCAACGTCCAGTTACACAGTGCGGCGCTGCTGTAATATGTACCGCCTGTGCTGTATCCGCTTGCCGATGTAGTCGGGCTGGCGGAGGTTGTTGCGGAATCCGATTCAGCTTCATCCTGCCAACATGGCCAAAACGTGATAACAAAGTCTCCAAGCCTGTTGTACGTCGGCGAGGTTGTCCCATTCCAGTCTGCAATCTCGCCCCGAGCAGTCGCAACCAGCATTTCATTTGTGAATATAGCGGATGAAGTTAGATCGTTGCCGTCCATGTCCACCACGCTCCCGGAGTAGGAGTATGAGCAAGGAGCGGCGTTCCAGATTATCTGCGCTCGTATTCCGTGACCATTTGAGTTCACGGATAGCGATTGACCCGACGCCGTGAACGTCTCGTTGTAGCCGTTCGTCATACTGACCGAAGCGGTTCGCGTCAGACCGTCAAGCAAGTTGTACGAGACGCTTCCCGCCGAAAAGCTCTGAGATACCCATGTGGTAGCCGGTACGTTTGGGTTTGGCCCAGGCCCCTGTACGGCCTCTCCAGTCATCGTGATCTGTGGATCGGGAAGCGGTTGAGGCATGACGGCAACCCAGGTTCCACCGACTTCACTTCCCCAGTCAATCGACGCTGTCTGGGAATTTCCCCCGATCGTAATTGTGTAATCCGAGTACCGATGAAGGCAACCATCGGGGGATGCTGACGCCTGCACCGTTCTTACGAATGGCATAAACCCGAACTGCCCCGTCGTCTCTCCCATGCCGGTTTGTTGCCAATTCGATTCGTAGAAATAGGAATTATCTCCCGCGTCGGAGTCAGGGTTCTTGGCCCCTTTAGTCCACTCCTGGATTGAAACAACCTCCGACCCCGGTATCGAAATCCGGCAGGTCATATTCCATGAGCCACCGAACGCGGAAAGCCCCCTTGTAAAGCCCATGTTGTTTTCCGCGATAAACACCTCGGTACTGACGCACGGCCCAAGCCAAAACCCGGTGGCTCCCTCTATCGGCCCCGGTCCAACCCACGCGGCCCAGCGCCATCCGAATGCGGGATTATCGGTTGTAATCGGCCCCAGTGCTTCACTTGCCCCTATGCCGGCTGCCGATGTGCTCGTGTACCAACCGGACGCAACATCCTGATAACACCAAAATGCTCCTACAGTGACGGTCATGCCTGCCATTCCCGCCGAGACGATAAACTGAGCATCACCCATCAGGCCGAAAAAGGAGTCATAAGGCCCCATGCCCATACCGCCGCTTGGAGGAGTGGAGTATGATGCCGCGTTCAGTGCGCATTGCCACTGCCACTCAAGATTCGGCAGACCCCTGCCCGTCCGCACCCATGCGCCTGTGTTGTAAGCCATCTCACCCTCCGAAGAATACAGAAGTCAGAAGTGGGAATGCGGAATGCGCATGGAATCCGCTCATCCTTCGACCCTATAACCCTAAAACCTTAACACCCTGAAACCTTAGCGCTTATAGCCCCACCGTCGGCAGCCCATTCTCATCCAGCACGTCGAAGATCTGAGTGATCTGCCCCATCCCGGACGACGAGTCCGCGTTCTCAGGCGCCGCCACTCCGCCCTTCGCCTCGACCGGTATCCCGCCGGGCCGATTCTCCCAAACCCGCCGCCTCTGCTCCGCCAACCTCATCCGAAGATCGTATTCAAGCATCACAAACCCCTCCCAAAACCAGGCAAACAAAAAGCCGGAGAGGAAATCCTCTTCCGGCTCAACAAATCATACATGCCAACAATAAAGATAGCAGGTGCTACTTCGTATTCTTGCCTATCCCAGGTGCCACAGGCGAGGTTAGATTGCGTTCAAGTAGCTTGATAATAGCGTCTGATGCCTCCCTAGCTTTCTCCTCTGGAGATGAAGAAGCCTTTGGTTTGTCCACGCGAACGGAGTAAGGCAAACTAGTCAATCCCCCGCCACATAGCAAGACCGAAGGTTTATTTGCATTCCTTGTGTAATCCACTTTGATACATCCTCGCTCATTTGTAGTAATTGGAGAAGAAATGGTGATTCAAATTTGGGTCGAAATAGTGCTTTCGCTTGATCCATACAAAGCCGTCCCCACGTGAGATAACTGCTACATCAATCGGACCACCGACAGTCTCTGTTACAAGAGTAATTCTTCGCTTGAAAGCGGTTAGATTGACAAGCGTTTCCGCCATAACGGCCATTTCGTCCTTAGACATCATTCCAACGGTATTTACAATGGGTGATACATGGTTTTCCCGCATGTAAGATATTGAGCGGCTCGTAATCTCCTCTGAAACGCCACGCATAATATTACCCAAATTACCTCGAAGTTTCCCAATGTCACAGCCCGAATCTTGCAGAGCAGTGGATACCATTTCGGGTAATCGGTCGAAAACTTGCATCAAAGTGCCAAGTAGAAACTCATGATAGTTCCTATCGATGCCCTCCATGAAAAGGCAGGCCATATCATCCTGCCCAAAGGGTACGACCACTGCTCTGTTACTAAGAGACACGCAGTGCTCTTTTGAACTATCTGATTTGTAGATAAGCCTATCACATACCACGCCGTCAAACATTAGGCATTTTAGCGATGGAAAGATCTCCTCCATGCCATACCCGGCAAAAACAATACCTGAGCACGAATCATTCATTGGCTCGCGAGAAATGGAATTCATAACAAGCCGCTGAAAGTTAGCCATCGTGCTCTCGCCTATGAACTCCGGCTTAAACCACTGTTCTACCACGCCCTTGCATAATTGGCCATAAACATGGAGAATTTGCTCAACAAAGCCCTCATCTACGCTGCTAATGAACGGATGAGCCTGCACCTTCTGCAAGCGATTTGAAACTTCATCGAAAACCAGATTTCGGCTCCGCGTTTCGTCAACCTGATCGCCTGCTTCTAATATCTCAACAATATCAGCGTTAACCTTTTCTGCAAGCGATTTACATTCCAACGCTGTTGCCGCTTGAATGTATTCTTGCTGAGCCTCCGATGGGAAGAACTTCGCCATATTATTCGTCAAAAAACTAACGAAGTTATCTACATATCCCTCCAGGCTGACGAAACAAGAGTCCGCAAGGCTCTCGCGATAGCTCTTGATGATAACCTCCCAAGGCACACCAAGTAACTCCGCGTTGCCGAATATCATGACACCAACGGGAAACCGTTTTGATAACATGAAGAGCTTGTTTGCTGAGTTGTAGACTTTCAGACCATCGGGTGACGAAATTGTCACTGCACTATCGGCTGCTAAAGCGACCGCATGCCTATTAAGAATGGCAATTTCCGTAGTCAACGAAATACCCCACGTGCTGTCAGAATCTCCCGAGCATCCGGCCCGAGCAAATCTACGTGCTAAAAAGCAAAAATCACCTTTGATCGTTATCCTACTGAGTAATACCCTATCTTACCAATGGTAACATAATTGCTGGACTCTGGCAACATACTTTCTTGGTTACCCCTCCCCAACCTTCACCGCCTCATACACCGCCGTGCGCCGAGGGGTGTCCGCGAACTCATTCTCGAACGCGATCTCCCGAATCCCCACAATCCGATACAGCGACTTCCCCGACGGTCCGATCCCCGGCTCCTTCTGATTCGCATCCGAGTCCCAGACCGTCACCACGTCATACTTCCAAAGCTGCTTGTCCGCCGGATACTCCGCACGAAAGACCGCAAAGTCCCGCCGCTTGCAAATCTCCAACCCCGCTCTCAGCGCCATCCTCGAAAGCCAGTCCATGTCGCGCTGAAGCCTCGTTTCATGCGCGACCACCCGTCTCGTCCCAAGCCAGTTCGGCAGATTCGGGCTGTCAGCCGAGGGTTGTGTCGGATTCTGGCTCGTTCTGTCCCAGTATCGGGCCGCAATCCTGTTCCCCCGCTCATCAACCGAAATCATGTAAAGCTCATTCGCCTGAGGCTCGATGCTGTACGCCTGCCAGCCGAAGATTCGCTGATAACCATAGCTCCCATCGGATTCGGCGCTCTCATTCGTCGCCTGCATCACAAACGTGTGCTTGCTCTGGTTGGTGAGCGTATATGGGTCGAAATATCGAAACACGAAACTGCCGTTGTTATACCCATCCGTAAAGGTCCAGCCGGTCTGTTCGCAGATGCGCTCGATCCAATCCAGCGGTTTATCTGCCGGGTTCGGCTGAAACTCGCTCCTCACGATCCCTCCGCTGTTCTGCCTGCGAGTATCGGGAAGAGGAGTCTCGTCATCGCTGAAATCGAGATCAGACGGCAATAGATTCCCGGCATAGCAAAGCCGCTTGACCGCCTCTGAGTGGGACACGCAATCGAACTGCATGGAAGCGATCAGCGAATGGCCCTCCAGATCCTTACTGAGAGTCGCCGCTTCACATTCATAAAACCGGTTTCCGTTCTCTTCGCGAAGATATTTCGGCGGATTCCTGAGAACGCCGGTGAACAGTATGCTCCCGCCGAGTTCCAGTGCCACCAGCCGATTACACGCCCCGAATATCGCATGATCGTCCGGCAGTCTCAGCGTGAACCTGCACACCGTTTCGCTGACACGGTCGCCCGTGGAGAGCCGAACTGCCATCACATCCGCCGTCACATCACCCTGTCCCTGAACCGGCGAGGCGTCGATTGGATCAACGGCCACGGTGACGCGCTGAAGCATCGGCGAGGATGTCTGCGTGTGATCCGGCGCAAGCACGACCTTCACCTGGTATGCCGTATCCGTCCCATTCGGGGCAAACGCCGAGCCATCCGGTTTCTGGATTTGCGCCGTGTGCCCTCCCGTGGACGGAATATCATCGAGCACATCCAGGCTCACCGTCTGTCCGCACATCGGCGGTTGCGCGAAGTAATACACGGGGGCGGTGAAGGTATAATCCGCCTGTGCGCCGCCCGAGTTGTATGGAAACCAAAGCTGCGTGAACTCGAACCTCGCCCGAATGCCGTTCGTGCCGTCACCAAACTGAAGCTTGAAGGCGGTGGCCGTTCCCGGCGCGCTCCCCGGGATCACGACCGGCGATTCTCCCTGCTGAGCAGGCGTACCCAACTCATCCGCCGGAACTTTGTAGCTAAACCCCGCAACCCCGTTCCTGCGGATGAGGATCGTGCCGTCGCCGACGGGCATGACCGTCAGCTCGAGGACGTCACCGGCGATCCGCTGATGTCCCGGTCCGGTCAGATGACCCGCCGCCCTGTACCCCGTCTCGCCAACCCTGCTGAGTATCGCATACCCGTCCGACAGCACGACCAGACTCCAAGGCCCGAAGGTGATGCTGACCGCCGTGAACAGATCGTCCCTGCTTCCCATCACCAGGAACTTAAGCACAAAACCGTAGTTGTCGGGGAGCGTTCGCTTGTTCTCGATCGTCTCACCCGTACCGTCGGAGAGCAGCCATCGCTCCTGCTCCCGCTGAACCTCATCCCAGTGAGCCGTGGTCAGATTCCACTGATCCACGCCGTTCCTCGGAATGGTAGCATCCAGGTATGAGTTCGGATTGAACTGCAACGGGCGAATCATCAGCGTTCCCGTAAACGGTTCGTAATACAAATTGTCAGTATATACCGCCTGCGGGTACGCGTCCGCAACCGAAATCGTATGATAGAACGCGGTGTTGATCCGCCCCGGCAGCGTCTGCCCTGTATCCAGCCTTAATAAAACCTTGTCCACTGACATGTACCCCGCACCCCCTGAGAAAGTCCCTCTCTCTTACATAACCGAGTTCCGATTGCCCGAGTAGCGAGTGTGCTGCTTTTGGCGAGCCAATGTGAACCAGGAAGCCGCCGGACCACCCTCACCCTTGCCCTCTCCCGCCAGGGAGCAGGAGAGGGAATTCGGCTCGGCAGGCTAGAATACTATACAGGCATCGGAATCAGAAACACCTTTCGGAAGCGGCGCTTCCTGACGAGGCGACCGTTCAATCCTGAGTAGCCCGGATGAATGGCCGGGCGTATCGAAGGGCGGCGCCGTATCGAAGGAGCGGGAGAGAGGGCTGGGGGGCCGTCCGGATTCCCTATCCAATATCTGATATCCAATATCCAGCATCGAATCCTCACCCCGAACTCCCCACGTGAATCTGCTGGAGGACCAGCGGCGTCACCCCGAGTTGTCCGATGATCTGCCTCGCCGTCTCCTCGGCCGCCCTCCTCGCAATCTCCGAGTCCCTGTCACTGCCAAGCCCCGTGAAATCGATGTTCACCCGCATTCTCCGTCCTATTCCACTGGCTGGAAGCTCGGTGGTTGGCTGCCGGCGATTGGCATCGGCCAGCCGGTAGGGGAGGGCCACTGTGCCCTCCCGTCCCACTGCGCCCTCCCGTCGGGCTGCCGCGGGAAACACACGGAGAGGAGGCGCCGCGCTCTCCCGAACGTCCCGAACGGCAGATCGAAAGTCATTCACCACATTCCGCCCAAAAGAAACCGGCCGGGCAATGCCATCTCCCCGCCCACAAAATGATGCATTGTAAGCTGATGTGAGCGCTGGTGAAAAGGAATCTCGCGCCTGCCGAACATCGGCCTGAGCACCTTCCATGCCGCCAACAACGGACGACCTCCGAGCAATCGGCGCACTCATATCCAGCCGCATCCCTCTGACCCTTGCCGCCGCCCGAACCGCCTCCATTACCTTGCCAACTACCCCATCATCCCACATACTTCCGCCTCTTCCTCACTACCTGCTATCTGCTACTTGCTCCCCAAGGGCCGCCAACTCCCAAAGCGTCTCCCAATGAACGTCGGCACACTCCTCCGGCGCTCGGCGAAAGTTCTCCACGCAAACACGGAGGACCAACAATCTTAGCCGATCCTCCATCAGGCGTTTTTTGCCGCTGCCCTCGACTCAACGGTATTGAAAGCGTTGAACTCACGCACGATGAGCGCCGACGCCGCACCCGCCACACGGGTGAAGACTGCCGCTTCCGCCCATGTCATCGCTGGGCTTTCCAGCGCAGTCTCGAGGTGGGTCGCCGTCACCACCTCTGATTCCGTCGTGAGGAATATGCTTCCAGTGCCGCCATCGGATTCCTCGAAGTCCGGAAAATACTCTGCCAATCCATCGATCATCCGTCGATCGATACCTACGGAGAGCCTGCCTTTCCCCATCTCCAGAGCCGCCATTCGCCCCTCGATCTTCCTGCCCATCTCATCGAAATCCCTGATGGAGTGAAACCGCCGAATAGCAAAGACGTGCTCCTGTCCGCTCTCATCCCGTACCGTGATCTCCTTGACCCTCGCCAACGGTGCAAACCGCCTCGTCAAATCTCCAACCGCCATCGCCGTATCCAAAACACCACCCATCTATCTACCCCTTCTGAGATAGCCAAATCCCATCCTCTTAATCCCGTAATCCCTTAAATCGTGTTCAGACTTAGCTCTCCGTCACATCCCCATTGCTCGTCATTCGAACCGTCCAGCGCATTGCATCGGCGCTTTTGAGCGCCGCCGAATCCACGCCGAACTGCCCGGTCACACTCCCGCCATTCGACGTAAAGGTGAGAGTTCCGAACGTGCCGACCCGCGTGAACCAGTTGAGCCGACCGGCCTCGCCCGCCAACTCGCCTACGAACGTGTAAGTGTAAGGTCCGTAGTAATAATGACCCGATGAATCCTTCACAGCCTTGTTCTCAAACTTTGTGACCTCTTTGGTCAGCGTGCCTTCTCCAAGCTGCGTCAGCATGGACGTCTCGGTATCGAAACTGAGCACTGTTACGTGCTCTCTTGTGAATAACCTGTCGCCTGTCGCCATTATCTATTGCCTCCGGTCGTGCGCTTTGCAAACAAACGTTATCTCAGCCGTCCGAACCAGGCTTCCTCCCCTGGTACGAACGCCGGTAATCTTGCTCGAAATATTCCTAACAACATCGAAGGCCGTTCCCTGATAGTCCTCGAGCGAGGCACAGACCTTCTCAACCAAAACCTTGAACTCCGTAGCGTTCTCAGTGCGATCGAACCCCGCCCGTCTGATAATGCACAGGATCGGAATATCGTACTCGCGATTGGCGTCCATTCGAGTCCCGTGGCCCTCCGCCGAAATATCCAGCGCCGGCATGTCGCTTACCGGAATCGCCTGCCGAATCCGCCCGCACTCCGACGTGCAGAACCCATCCGCCGCCCCGATCTGAGCGGCCAACTCCCCCTCAATAGCCGAAAAATCGATCATCCACAATCCCCCAGAAACAGGGACTTAAGGTTTTACGGTTATAAGGTTTTAGGTGAAGGATCTATATCTCATAATCCGGAAATCGATCTTGATCCAATCAAGAATCATGAAATATAAATCAGTCCCCTGGTGCCTTATAACCCTAAAACCCTAAAACCCTAGAACCCTAAAACCCTAGAACCCTATAAACCTTCAAGCGTCCCCGCTCCTCCAATCATCTCACCCGACGCATCCCGAATCGTCTGAGTAAACACCCTCGATCTACCGTCCGCTGTCGTGGAAAGCGGCATATCCATCAGCACAACCGCCTCCTGGGCGTCCGTCAGCTTAAGATCGCCCCGCTCGATTGCGCGCAGCAAATCGTCAGCCCGCCGATAATTGATATCGACCCACTTGCTCTCCGAGGGCAGTTCCCCCGCATAATTCGGATTCAGGATGTACGCCTTCGCCAGATACCGCGCGATCACCCGAACCACCGACGGCGTCGGGTCGAACGGCACCACATACCGCCTCTCAAGCCGGCCGTCTATCTCGTCCTGCGCATATCCGATCAATTCCTGGACCCACGCCTGTGGATCCAAACCATCCGGCGCAAGCTGGTCCAGCTTCACCGTGCCGGAATCCATCAAGTGCTTTAATTCATCATAAGTCGTATAGTTTGCCATAACTTTAGGGAGCAGGGATTAGGAAATTGGGAATTGAGTATCGATCGGAATTCCGATTCATCCGGATTCTATTCCACACTCTGCTCCCCACTCCCTATTCCCTATTGCCTCTCTCCCTACTTCCCTTCCGATTTCTGCGATGGAGGCGCCTGCATCTCCAGCGTCATCGCCACAAAGCTCGAATCCGTCTTCGCCGCCTCGAAGCTGGCCGTCGCATCTGAATCCGCCACTATCTGAGTCGTCACATTACCGCTCTGATCGACAATCGTTATCTCCGCCATTCTCTCTTCCTCTTCCCTTTCGCGCTACCTGATCCCTGACACCTGACCCTGCTATATCACCTCTACCAGCCTGATCCACGACTTGAACGGCACGTTGTAGGTAGCGGATGTATCGAGCGCCAACACCAAATCACCGGCCACGAATATATCCTCCATCGGGAACGCACAGCACACCTGGCCGACATAATCGATCCCTGATTCAGTCCACGTCACCGATCCATCCGTGACACTCGCCCCCGAGGTCAGAGGCCAGTTCGGTTCCGTGCCGCCCGTTGTGCCTGCCTGACCATTGTTCACATAGATGTGCCCGTTGTAATGTGCCGGCGATGGCAATATCACCCCTCCATGAGCCACTGAGCAGGAGGCTGTCCAGGGAACAGTCGCATCGCGAGCGCCCCCGGTATCGTAATAATCGCCGCGTCCCGGCCAAGGCCAGTCGCCTTGCGCGATTCCGTTCGGCGAGCCGATTCCCATGGAAAACGGCAGTACTCCACCGTTACCGTCAGGCGCCAACTGCCACCTGGGCGGCTGCATCGCGATCAGCGAGCTTCCATCACTCATCGTCAACGCCGATCCAACCCGCGCCGTCACCGAGCACTCCTGGCTTGTACTGCTCAGCACAAGAAGGTACCTGCTGACCGGATTTGTCGGCTTGGCGATCCGGACTATTCGGCTGACGAACGGATCGGGTGCAGGCCAGTTGATCGCTATGTCAACCCCGACCTGCCTTCCCCGAACCGCGTTGCCGTTGATAGCCACCACAACCGCGCCGTCATCGGTTCCCAGCACTCCCTGAACAAGCTTACTGTTTTGATTCTGCACTTCAATCATTTTTTCTGGCCGTTAGCAGGTAGCCGTTAGCGGTTAGCGTGAAATCACCAGTGCGAAATCCGGCTAACCGCTAGCTGCTAACCGCTAACAGCTTCCTCCAATCTTACCTGCCCGTCCCGACTGCCACATATGAAACCGACCCACCGGTCGATGCCGCCGTGACTCCATCGGATTTCCATGTCTTGAGTGTAACCGCACTGCCGACCCAACCCGCCGAAACATGCGCGCAATTAGCAACCGGATCGCTCTTCATGCAGACGGCAATGCCATCTATCGACGTGAGCGAGCCGCTCAGGTCAAGCGTGGTGACGCCGGTCGCACTCGTCGCGACCGTTCCCGCCACCACAACCTTCCCTGCGGAGGCGCCAGCCATAACCGGCCTACCGCCAACGCTGCACGCACCTGCAATCGAAGCGTCTCCCGTCAAGATCAAATTAGTGAGATTCGTATCTCCTGCTGCCATCCTCAACCTCCTTCATCAGCTGTTAGCGGTCAGACTGTACTTGGGATCCCCTGCTAACCGCTAACGGCTATCAGCTCACTTGACTCCCATACGCAAGCTGCCAGATTCCATAGCCCACGTTGTACCGGGCGCGTACTCCATAGATGAACTGATCGCGCATGAATCCGGTATCCGTATAACCCTCCAGAGACGCAAACTCCACCGGAACCCTGTTCTGGAAGATGATCGGCTTCACGAACCGCTTGGTGCAAAACACATACCAATCATTCGTATCAGTGAGATACGGATCGACGATCAGCTCCAAGGCATTGTGCAGCACATTGTCCGCCCGATTTGCCGTGTCCGGGCGACCGTGAGAGTGCAGTATCTCCATCGCCAGCCACTTCAGGTCCGGCGGAACGACCAGCGTATCGGGAATGATTCCCATGGGCTTGCCCTTGTCGTCCTTGAACTTCATCATCATGGTGATCGCCGCCTGAAGACTCCCCACCGAGAGATCGTCGCTTCCCAGATTGGACTGGACGGGCGAATCCCCCTCCTGATGGTCGGCGCTAAAGAACGTCTGACCATCATAACAGGCCTGGGTGAATCCGCCCATGAGCTGACCGATCACCAACTCCTGCTGATGCCGTCTGGTCTCCTCAGCCAGGTTCTGCACCCTTAACTTGATCTGCCCGTACTGATCGTCCTCAAGCGCGGTTCGATCCACCGATATCGAAGCCTCCCACGTGCGGTTTCTAATCGAGTAATCATGCTCCAGCAACCCCGCCGGAACCCTCTCATCCTTGAACTCTCGCATCTTCGGTACCGAGCCTAGCCACGCGTAACGCTCGGTATCCAGCGAAGACGGCACCTCCGTCGCAATCTGCGGCCAGGTGATGTCCGGCACATTGTCATACGCATGAAAAAACGTTGACTTCAACCCCGGCAGCAATAACTGCGGTATATCTGACCTAACAATCGGCATACTTCCTTACCTCCTATCTTCTCTCAAAACAAACTATCTTGTAGGGACGCCGCTTGCTGCGCCCTCCGGCTCCCCTCCGGTCCGGCCCCAGCACTCCAATACTCCATTACTCCAACACTCCGTTGCTTCCTAGGCAGCAGGCGTCACAAACGGCGCAATCCTCACCCGAACCTGCGTCGAACTCACCAGATCGGTCACATAACCAATCACCACCGCGTGAGCCCCCGCCGTCAGTGTCACCGAGTTCGGGTTCGCCGTCTCGTCCAGATAGACCGCCTTACCCACCGCCAGCGCCCGCGTCGTCGCCCCGATCAGGAACACATGTTCGCCATCCATCGAACTGCGAACGTACAGGTCACCCGGATTACCAGCCGAGTTATCGACCGTCTCATACGCGACTCCGGCGAACACATCCCCGGTCGATGTCGGTGAATACGCCGGATACGCATATCCGTCGCTCCCCTTAATCAGCAAAATATCCCCCTGGTTCGCCTTAATGTGCCCAAGAGGAAACGCATCGATCTTCCCATCCTTACGAAGCGTCTCGTAAGCAATACTACTAGCCGCAAAAGCCATTACCAATCACCTCCAATGTATTTCTCAGAGAATTCCCCACCTGCTAAGGAGGGGCAAGGGGGGGTTCCGGAAACCAACCTTCCCCACCACCAACCGTTGATGTCGCCGGATTTGCAATCCGGTGACACAGTTCCCGGGGATCTCCGATCCCATCTCTTTCTCCCCGTCTTCTTGTCTTCATGTCATCCAGTCATCCCGTCTTCCGGCATCCGCCGCTCATCACTCATCACTCATCGCTCATCACTTCCGCCGCTACCTGCTTCCGTAAAGCGCCAAATCCTCGACCGCCTTCTCCCGGCTGCACTGATTCAGCTTCATATACACCGCGATCTGATCATCCTGGAAACCGCCCGGCTCAGCCGCGCCCTTACGCCCATGCTCGCCGAAATCCACGATCACCGGAATTGCCGCCAGCAGCCGCGCGCACAGTTCCGAAATGCTCAGGCTCTCGTTATCACTGAACCGAATCGTCTCCCCGGTCGCATGAACCATGATCGCCCGGGCAAACGGTTCCATCGCCGGGGTCAGCTTCCCCGCCCGTTTCAGCGAATCCAGGTCCTTATCCACCTTCTCAGCCCTCAACGAAAACTCCAGCGCCTTTGCCTTTTCCGCGTTCGCCTCCGTCTCCAGCCTCAACGCCTCGTTCTCCCTGCGCAGCCTCTCCATCTCAGCCGCGAAATCGACCGTCTGACCATTTGCGTTCGTCTTAACTTCCACGCATCCATCACCTCCATTCCCCATCGCATTGTCGCTATCCGACCGGATAACAATCTCCTCAAAATATACAAGCCCCTGTGCACCCGGCATCTCCGCGTCCCCGCGTGAGGCTCCGGTAGCGTCCCCCGAAAACACCTGCGCCGATGCCACCCTCGGCGTGCTCACCAGCGAAACCTCCGCGATCCCCGATTTGTCCCTCTTCAGCCCCACCGAGAGCTTACGCGCCCCCGCCGACTCCGCCAACTCCCAGGCCGGCTTAGGAAATACCAGGTCGGCCCACAACTCCCGACCCTTACGCCAAATCCTCCGAGCCGTGCCCAGAAACCCATCGAACGGCGTGCTCGTATGCTCGATCTTGATCGGAACCTCCGTGAAATCCCTAACGATCCGATCCAAATCCTCCTCGGTAACGGTAATCCCCTTATCGGGATAATCCCCCGCCTCAAACAACCGAGCCTCCCGCTCCACAAACCCCTCACCCAATTTCTCAGCCATCTCTCAATCCTTTCACGCTGTCGTTCCGCGCGGATCGTTCCGCCCGGATTTCCTTATCCGGGCGTCAAGACTCATCGCCCATCATTTCGGACTTGCTCCGCCCAGGCATTCCCAGGTAATCCCTCACCCACGGCTCACCGGCCTCGATCTCACCGCATGTCACCAGCTTGAAGATCGCATCCGAAAGTCCCGCGATGTCCTTATCCTCAATCAACAAAGTGAAGTTGGGATACAGCGGCTTCTCGAAGTTGTAATCGCACAGGTCCCGAATCAGCTTCTGGTCCACATACTCTTCCATCTGCCGCTTCAGGTGCTTGATGAACCCCACCATCACATCCTGATGCACCCTCCCAAGCGACAGGCTGCCCGACCGGTAGCCCTCGTCGGTCGCCAGGGTCTGTCCAAGGATCGCACGGATAATCTGCTTCCCCGATGCCTCGATCGCGGATTGAAATGGACTCTCGCCGCTCGCGCTCCTGGCCTCCAGAAGCTCCACGACAACATCATCGGGCACCACCACCGCCGTCTCCTGCTGGATGCTGTCCAGCACCTTCAGTAACTCTTTCTGCTGATCCAGCGGCAGCCCGCGCCTGTACTTCCCGACGGCAGTCGGCGTCCCGAACTTCTCCAGGTACATCGCCCAGAAATCCCAAAACTTGTACTTGAACCACCAGTGCTTGTAAGCCGCTCGCAAATCGGAGGTGCCCCACGGCTGACCGTATTCCGATTGGAACGCGAACACCGGGAACTTCCTCGGATCGAGTTCCTTCTGCAAGCCGATGCCGATCAACCTCAGATTCTGCACGTTGTTGTAATCGTCCAGATCGAACGCGTACAGTGCCGGGTCCTTGGGCTTGATATCCCGATAAATCACCCGCCCCAACTCATCCAGAGCAAAAACCTTCTCAGCGACGCTCGTACCGAACGCCAACCCATCCCGAGCAATCGCATACAGCCGCTCATCCAAACTTCCCGGAAGCCCCTCGAACACCCCTCGAACAAACTCCGCCTGATCGAGGGCCGAATCATGAGATCCAGTTGCCGCAAGCAAAGCTTTTCGCCTGGCGCGTATCACCTTCCCTCCGGAATCCGACCCCAATGCCTGACGCCCAACACCTAACGCCTCCCCGGCGATAGCCGGGGAAATCTCCCATCCCTTGGTCAGCACGCCGCCGATCTTGATGAACAGCCCCGCCTTCACATCCGGGTCGTGGAGCATCTGCCGATAAACCTGATAGCCCTCCCGAACCGTCAGGTCATCCTGAATCGCCGGCAGGTTCTTTCGAATCGAACCAAACAGCGCCCCCAGTACCCTTCCCTGCTCTCGCATGTCCGGTCGTCGCCCAAATAAAGACCGAAACCGCCTCCAAACCCTCTCAGCCACTCCGATTTTCATACTATTCTCCACTCTTCTCCCAGGGGTTTCCACCCGCTCAGCCGAAGTAATCGGCCCTTGCGCCCCAATCCGGGTCCGGTTCCGGACTCCCCACCTGCTAAGGGGGGGCTAGGGGGGGGTTCCGGTCGAGCCACGACCACAAAATTCGGCGCTATGAACTATCGACCACCGCCTGGCCTCCGGAAACGTGGGCGTCTCGCCCACCCAACGTTCGTCCACTCACGATGTTCCGCCCGGATTTCCTTATCCGGGCGACGGTAACCACCAAGCCAAAGCGACGTTCCGCCCACCCAACGCTCCGTCCACTCACGATGTTCCGCCCGGATTTCCCTATCCGGGCGCCGGAAGCCGAAACGCTACCACCACGCCCGCTGACGTTTCGCCCGGATTTCCTTATCCGGGCGTCCGGTAGGCTCCGAAAAAAGCTACCGACCGAACTGCCGTTTTCGCCCTGATGCCAGCATCCCGACCGGCCCACCCGTCGCCCCATACGCAAGCACCACCGCGTCCGCGCAATCCGGCGATCTCCCCAGCCGCTTAATAATCTCCTCTTTCGATTCCACCTGCACCCCGCGCACCGTCATCTTCCACCTCGCCGCCGTCAAATCAGCCAGAAGTTCCGTGTCCGATGGAAGCGCCAATCCGTCACCCGTCGCTGGATCCAGCGCCTCCCGAAACTTCCAGTACATCTCCGCCCGCTTATTCACGAACCGAAGCCGTCCCGCCCTGTCCGTCCTGTCCGAAGCCTCCGCGTTATTCACGCCAACCACGGAGAATGAACGCCCGGCTCCCGTCCTATCCACTCCTGACACCAACACATCGTAAACCGACGACCCAACTCCGCCGATATCAACGTTCACAGCCGTTCCCGGCTGTGCCGCCTGAATCACCAGCGCCGCGACCGCCGGTCCGTCCGGTGTGCTCGATCCCGGATGCTTGGTCAACTCCGCGAACCAAACCCCATATCTTCGGGCAAGCACCGTCTTATCCTTGCCCCCACGCGCCACGTCAACTCCCAACCCATCCAGTCCGGTCCCAATCCTGTCAATCCTCAAATCCTTGAAATCGTGTTCAGACCACCTGCTCATCGCCGCACGAACCCACTCCGTCGGAATCACCTGCCACGGATCATCGTCCTGCCCCACCGAAAAATCGCCGTTCAGAAGCTGACTCCTCAGCGGTTCCGGCAAACTCTGCAACTGACCTTTGTACCCCGAAGCGACATACGCCGGATTATCATCCACCCGAGCCGGAATAAACGTCCTGCTCCGAGGACTTATGAGTTCCCCACCTGCCAATAGGTGGTTAGGGGGGGTTCCGGAACCGGCCATACAGAATTCCCCACCTGCCAAGGGGGGGCTAGGGGGGGTTCCGGAATCACCAAGGCAGAAAGGCCTCCCGTCAGGCCGCTCGATCTCCCTGCCGTCCACCATCGCGTACCAGCGCAACTCCCCCGGAGCCGCCGGATTCGGATGATTCGGATCGAGCCACGGCGCATACCGCTCAATTATCCACAAACCATCCGCCGAAGTCGGCGGATTCCCCGTCAGCAGCACGGTACACTTCTGATTCGGATCCTCCGTCCGAACCCACGCCATCAGCGCAATCGCCTGATCCTTCATGAACTGGGGGGCCTCGTCAAGCACCAGCAGGTCCCGAGGCCGACCCGCGTACTTCTGCCAGTCATCCGGCCCCTTGCACCCGCCCATCTCGATCCGCCGACCGTCAGCCAGCCTCCATATCCCTCGCACGGAATTGAATAGCCCCCGACGCCCGATGATCTCCTTCGATCTCTCCACAATCGCCGTAAGCTGAGTCGATTCCCGCCTCAGAATCAGCGATCTCCGATGCCTGTTTATCGCCAGCCCGAGACCAAGATCCGTCTTTCCCCCACCTGCGGCGCCACCGTAAAATATCTCATCCGCCTCGTGGTTGTACGCCAGTTCCTGAGGCTTTCCGGGATACGGCGACCAAAGCGGCTTCTCATCCTCCGTCCCCGCCGGCGCGACCTCTTTCTCCACACCATCAAGGCAGGCGTTCGCGGATTTCCTTGAGAAAAAGCCTTCTTTTGTTCTTATCAGGGATATATTCATTAATCAACTGGCTGATAACCGACACCACGACCTTAACCTCGGTGACAGTGAGCGCCGTCTCCTTTCGCGCCTTTACCATAAGCGAGGTCTTTCTCACGATCTCGCCCGTAAGGCGAATGATCTCCCTCACATCCTCGATCTTCGCCGACCCTCCATCCGGAATCTTTTCCAACTCCTTCAGGAGCAACGCCCTGTCCACCGCCAACTCTCCCAAAGTATCCAACGGATTGGTGAGCGCGCGAGCCTTCCGAAGTTTCCGCTGAAACTCCTTCCCCATGCCCTCATCGTAAAACTCGCTCTCAGGCGAGGAGGCGGATTCAACCTTGACTTCCTGATGCGCCCTACACCTTCCGTCCGGCATCAAAATCCGGCTGCTACACACACCGCCGTCCTTCTTGATCGCCCCGCAAACCCGTTGAACCTCAACCATACTTCAAACTCTCCACCACCAGGAAAAACCATGGGCTGCCGAGGGAAAAGGGGCAAAACCTCAACAGCCCATGCACAAAAACCACCAGATTAGTTCAGGTTCCGGCACTCATCACTCAGCCTTCATCATTCCGAAAAACCCCGCGTCCTCTGCAACCCAGCGCCCCTGCGTGAGGCCGTTCCCTTTAACCAAACATCCGTTCGATTTGCACTCCCATATATAAACGCACGAAACCCTCCAAATATTCCATTTTTCTCCCAAACTTTTTGGTGTTTTTTTTCAAGCCTACCGAACCCACCTTCAACATCCCTCTCAACGCCTGGTTACCCGCTTCCGATAAATCAACCTCCACTTGTACGCTATCTCCTCCCAAAACAGGCGGGTTGCCCAGTCCGAAGGCTCACGAGTCTCCAACTCATGAAACGCCCTTAGAATCCGGGGATACGCCCTGCACAACAGCTTCGATACCGTCCCCTGCCTCAATCCCATCGCCTCAGCCACTAACTCCTGGCGCACCCGCCCATGCGCGTCGCACATTCTCTGCATCAACCGCAAGGCCTGCCTCTGTTGGGCCGACAACCTGGCATGGTCGATAGCCTCACCCCACGATATCCTGCTCTCCTCATACCGAGGAACCACGCCTTCCTCCCAATCTTCTTCGCCATACCACGAGCACTCCCTCGCCGTTCGCCGGTCGAGATCGCGCTCCCTGAAGATCCCATTCTCGACACCAAGAAAGCGATGCTCCCTCAGCAGCCGATCCGCCTGATACTCCAACTCCTCATCCGAATACATATCCATTTCCTCCATCTTCTCAATACTCATACTCGACTCCTCCTGACTCAACCGCGTACCCTGAGTAGGCTTGATGAATGACAAGCCGTATCGAAGGACAACACCTCCCCTTCCTTCCCGAACGCATGTTCGATACACACCCCTTAAACACGCAAAAAGGGCGACCCCTCCAGACCCATATAGATCAAGAGAGACCGCCCCTCGGCATCGCCAATTCAAAGAGAGCGCATCTATGAAAATTGTACGGTAATTATACCATCCCCACCCAATTTGTCAAGCACTATTTTAGGAAAACGCATCAAAACCTACTTACAAAGTCAGGCCCATCGAGATTTTGCCAACACTAGCTTACATAGCTTGTAGTGGAGGGCTTCAACGTCCTCCCTCCCGAATCCCATTCCGGTCCCCAGCGCCTGATACCTAACGCCTCCAGGTTCCCCACCTGCTAAGGGGGGGCTAGGGGGGGTTCCGGTCCCCAGCGCCTAACGCCTAACGCCTCCAGGTTCCCCACCTGCTAAGGGGGGGCTAGGGGGGGTTCCGGAAAACCCAACACCTAACGCCCTCCCATCAATTCTGCAAAATCGGCATCCACTTCACCCAAACCGGGTCCGCCGCCATCGCCGCCGTCGGGAACATCTGACCATAAGGAAACGGCGTGGTCGTCATCCACTGATTCGGCGTCACCGCCTTCACATGCCCGTCAACAAACAGCATGTTCGCCATGTTGCTGTGAATCGGGTTCGGCGTCCCGAATCCCTGACCGTGGTAAGGCATCACCACCGGCATGATCGCCCCCGCGCCCGAGTCATCGAACGAATGTGTATCCGAAACAAACGGCGTGTCCGAAGGCATCTTGATCGACGCCAATGTCGTCGTCACCGGAATACCGGGTATCTGCCAGTCCACACTGAACACAAACATGTTCGCCCCGTAAGCCCCATCGACCAAAAGGCTGGGATTCGTCTTTCCTCCCGGATATGACGTATACCCTCCCTCATACAAGTTGGGGCAGTCCGGGCAGTTGAAGACATTGTAACTCTTGAGGTAAGGATTAAGAATATGATACCAGGTCAGTATATTACCGCCGTACGCAGCCGGATCACCGTTGGGATAACTGACCAATCCTGGGTCGTAATAATAATACGGCGGCATGATCTCATCATAATCCTGAACGTACATGTTCACCGCCGTCCCCAACTGCTTCAAATTACTCGCGCAGGTTGTCTGCCGAGCCTTCTCACGCGCCTTCGCGAACACCGGAAACAGAATCGCCGCCAGGATAGCTATTATCGCTATCACCACCAGCAACTCAATCAGCGTAAATCCTCTTCTTCTCAACAAACTGTTCCCTTTCATTCTCATCGGATTGGGTCCGTCCGATCGGTCCGATCCGACTGATCTCACCGATGACAACCTCAACCATTCACCAGCATGATACAACCCGGAACACCGCTTGTCAACAAAAAAATCGGCGGCTCTGAATCACTCCAGAGCCGCCGATTTCTTATCTATTTACCAAACGAGAACACTACTTGTCTCGTTCCGCCGCTCCACGTCCCTCGATCACCGCCTGAGCCGCCGCAAGGCGCGCGACCGGCAGCCGCTTGGGTGAGCAGGACACGTAGTCCAGCCCGATCCTGTGGCAGAACTTCACGCTGTCCGGATCGCCGCCGTGTTCGCCGCAGATACCCAGCCTGATTCCCGGGTTAACGGCCTTCGCATCCTCGACGCATATCTTCATCATCCGTCCGATGCCCTTCTGGTCAATCGTCTCGGTCGGGTCGGCCTTGAAGATCTGCTTGTCGATATACACCGGCAGGAACCTGCCCGCGTCGTCTCGGGAGATACCGTAACCCATCTGGGTCAGGTCGTTGGTGCCGAAGCTGAAGAAATCGGCTTCCTTCGCGATCTCGTCCGCGGTCAGCGCGGCCCTCGGAATCTCGATCATGGTGCCGATCTTGTAATCGACCTCCACGCCCTCCTCGGCCATCGTCTTCTTCGCGACCTCCATTAATTGCCTCTTCAGGAAGGTCAACTCGTTGACGGTACCGATGAGCGGGATCATGATCTCGGGATGAACATCCACGCCGGTCTTCTTCAATTCGCATGCCGCGCCGATGATTGCCGCGACCTGCATATTGACGATGCCGGGGAAGTAGATGGAGAGTCTGCATCCTCGCAGCCCGAGCATCGGATTGGATTCATGCATCTCCATAACCTTCTTGAGCATCGCTTCCTTCTCGATAAGGCTGGGATCGTTCGGGTTCTTGCACCGGATTTCGGTCACTTCCACCATCAGGTCGATGTGGGAGGGAAGGAACTCGTGCAGCGGCGGGTCGATCAACCGGATGGTCACCGGGAGGCTGCCCATCGCCTTGAAGATACCGACGAAGTCACCTCTCTGCAAAGGCAGCAGGATGGCCAGCGCCTCCTCGCGAGTCCTGTCGTCTTCCGCCAGGATCATCGCCCGAACCGCAGGTACGCGGTCGCCAAGGAACATGTGCTCCGTTCGGCAAAGTCCGATTCCCTCCGCGCCAAGCTCCAATCCTTCAGCCGCGTGCTCAGGGGTGTCGGCGTTGGCCTCAACACCCAGCGTGCGAACCTCATCCGCCCATGCCATGAAGGTACCGAAGTCGCCGGTCACCGTCGCGGGCATGGTATCCAGCGCAACGTTATATACCAGTCCAAGCGTTCCGTCGATGGTGATGACTTCGCCTTCTTTGACGGTCACGCCGTTGGCGGTGAAACACTTGTTCCCTTCATCGATCGAAATCGCGGTACATCCGCAGATCGTTGGGATTCCGTACTGCCTTGCGATCAGCGCCGCGTGGCTGGTTCGGCCACCGCGCGATGTCAGAACGCCCGCTGATGCGAGCATGCCGCCCAGATCGTCGGGGTTGGTCTCTTCGCGGACCAGGATGACCTTCTTGCCCTCAGCCGCCAACTTGATGGCTTCCTTGGAATCCAGTGCAACCACTCCGGACGCGCCGCCGGGTCCCGCGTTCAGTCCCTTGGCGAACTCCTTGGCGCCGCCGGTGTTCTTGATTCTGGGATGCAGAAGCTGCTCCAGCGCCTCAGCCGGAACTCTCACGAGAGCCTCTTCCTTGGTGATGCGTCCCTCGTTCACGAAATCGACCGCCGTCTTGACCGATGCAACGCCGGTTCTCTTACCGGAGCGGCACTGAAGGATGAAGAGTCGGCCCTTCTCGATCGTGAACTCGATGTCCTGCATGTCGCGGTAGTGATCTTCCAGCTTGTGCGCGATGTCAACGAACTGCTGGTGGATCGCCGGGAACTCGTTCTCCATCTGATCTATCGACTCAGGAGTTCGCACGCCTGCGACCACGTCCTCGCCCTGCGCGTTCTTCAGGAACTCGCCGAACAGGTTGTTGTCGCCGGTTGCCGGGTTTCGGGTAAACGCAACGCCGGTGCCGCAGTCGTCGCCCATGTTTCCAAAGACCATGGTCTGAATGTTGACGGCGGTTCCCAGATCGTGGGAAATCTTTTCACGGTTGCGGTAGATAACTGCCCGATCGTTGTTCCAGCTCTTGAACACCGCCTCGATCGCCAGTCTGAGCTGCTCCAGCGGATCGGTCGGGAAGTCGAAGCCGGTCACTTCCTTGAAGTAAACTTTGTACTTCTCGGTCAGTTCCTTGAGGTGCGCCGCATCCACTTCGGTATCGACCTTTGCGCCGAGTCGATCCTTCATCGCCGAAAAGATCTTCTCGAAATGCTCTTTCTTCAGCTTGGGATAATCACTGGAGAGAACGATGTCGGAGAACATCATCAGGAATCTGCGGTATGCGTCATATCCGAATCGCTCATTGTTTGAGGCGGAAATAATACCCTTGAGTGAAGATTCGTTCAATCCCAGGTTCAAAACGGTGTCCATCATGCCAGGCATGGAGAACTTCGCGCCGGATCGCACGGAAACCAGAAGCGGGTTATCTGATGCCCCAAGCTTCTTGCCCATATCCTTCTCGACATCCGCGAGAGCGGTCATCACGTCTTCCCACAGCCCCTCGGGAAGCGCACCGAGCTTGGTATACTCATTGCATGTTGCGGTAGTGATTGTAAAACCGGGAGGAACCGGCAGACCGATGTTGGTCATCTCCGCGAGGTTCGCGCCTTTTCCACCCAGCAGGTCCTTCATGTCCTTGTTCCCCTCTCGGAACAGATAAACACGCTTTGCGTCAGCCATAATACATATCTCCTTTGTGATTCATAATGCAGGGCTTCCGCCCCACGTCGATAGTCGATTTGGAGGGCCATCGTCCCCTCCGCAGTCCGGCTGTAGGGAAGGGATTTCCGTGCCCTTCCGTCCGGTCCCGAACACGAGGGCCACTGTGCCCTCCCTATATAAAACGGAACGCCCTAACCGGCATTCCTCATCAAGCCAAACTCCACCCGGCAGGCAACGCCCTGATCCGGAACACTCATCACTCATCATTCATCACTCATCATTCCGGACAGCGCCCTCCCGCTCCTGGCCGACAACCGCCTAATCCTGAATTTGGCTCCGGCAGCGACGTTCGCCTCGGCGAACTCTGCTACCGAAGCATCGAGCAATCAGGTTGTATCTAACACGATACTTCGGTAGCAGAACGAAGTGACGCTGCCGAAGGTCACGGGATGCAGGGAAGGCTCACACAAAAAAACACCCCAACCCATCGGTTTAGGAGTATTTCCCCACATGCTTTCCTATTCCATGTCCGAAAAATCTAAATACTATATACTAAATACTATGTACTTCCCCCACACCCCAACCCATCGGTTCAGGAGTCTCGAAAAACGCTATACCCTCTTACACAACACGACCGCCGGGTTCCGGCCCTAACGCCCAACGCCGTCTTCCGGGATCCCTCCGGTCTATGTACTAAATACTATATACTAACTACTTCCCTACCGCGCCTTAATCTTTATCTTCAGCGACGGCGCGACAGGCTGCTCCGCCCCCATCAACTTCAAATACGCCGTCGCCATGTAATCACCCGGCGCCAACAAATGCCCTTCGTTATCCTGCTGATCCCACGTCTCCTTGAACTGAAGAACCTCGCCGGGACCCAGCGGCAGAATCCGAACCATCTGGGGGAACATCTTGCCATTCGACCATCGCCACACTTCTCGCCCATCCCGCGAAATCTCGATGTCGAACTCCTGCCCGCTCGCAAACTTCAGAATCCTGGAGGACGTTTGCGTGTTGGTCACCGAAAACGTCAGCGGAACCGCCTCGCCGACCTTGTATGAGCTTCTCTCAGTCGTCAGCGCCGGCTTAAGGCCACCAACCACCACAGTCCCCTTCGCCACCGAGGCCGCCGTCTGGGGCACACGACTGATCCCATATATGTAGTCAGGCACACCGTCTATTAGTTTACCATTTATCTCATCGCCTTGCAACAGGTAGTAGGCGCCGATGGAATCTGTGTTCTGCTTGTCGTAGAAATCGACCCTCCCACTCGTCAGTCGGATGAGATTCTCAACCGTGATAATCGCCGAACGGCCCTTCACAACCAGCACCTTCGGATTCGAACTCTGCGTAACCTCCAGCCTCAACCGAACATGTGGATAAGTCAGCCGCTCCACGCCCATCACCCTGGCTCGAATATCCGAATAAACAGCCGTCTTATCGACCGCCGCTCCATCAGCCGCGAGCGCAAAGCACCCGCAGCCCAAGACCAGCAACACAATCCCCGTAACAACAACTTTACTCATCTCCAACCTCCGAGTTCTTTTTTGTAGCCTAGCCCCTTGTGGGCATCCATCAGAGTTCCTTCTCCCGTCCCTTAGCTCCACAGCCCCACCGACCACCCTGAGCCATGTCCTGAGCCTGTCGAAGGGTAGGCCCGATGCCTGCCCCGAGTAGGCGACCGTTCAATCCTGAGTAGTCCGGATGAATGGCTGGGCGTATCGAAGGATGGCGCCGTACCGAAGGGAATGGCGGGCCGTATCGAAAGGCATTCATCGTTCATCATCCGCCCCCTTCGCCTTCTCCCAAACTTCTTCCATCTCCTCGAGCGACATCTCCTCGATCCTCCGACCGCTCGCTTTCGCCGCCTCCTCGATCTTCCTAAACCGGGTCGAAAACCTTCTTATCATCAGCCTCAGCGCATCCTCAGTATCGATCTTCTCCCACCTCGCAATATTCACAATGGTGAAAAGCAAGTCCCCGATCTCGTCCGAGATTCTCTCCTTATTCCCCGAATGCAACTCCGCCTTCAGCTCATGCACTTCCTCATCCAGCTTATCGACCACCGCATCCACATTCGGCCACTCGAAGCCGGCACGAGCCGCCTTCTTGGACACCTCCATCGCGCGCATCAACGCAGGTAGATGCGAAGGAACGCCATCCAGCACCGATTCCCTCTTTTCATTACCCTTCTCGGTCGATTTGATCTGCTCCCATCGGTGCAGCACCTCCTCCGCGCACGACGCGCTCTCTTCGCCGAAAACGTGTGGATGCCTCCTCAGCAGCTTGGCGTTGATCCCATCGATCACGTCATTTATATTGAACGCGTTGGTCTCCTCGGCCAGCCTTGCGTGAAAAACTATCTGCAGAAGGATATCGCCGAGTTCCCCGCGCAACTCATCCATGTCCTTCGCCTCGATTGCATCGATCGCCTCATAAGATTCCTCAATCAGCGACTCCTTCAGCGACTCATGCGTCTGCTCCCGATCCCACGGACACCCCTCCGGCGACCGCAGCCTATCCATGATCTCCACAAGCTCCTCAAACGCCTTCCCCGCGTTTCCCGCACTCTCTCTCATCTCCACTTCTCTGCTCCTATGCTCGCTCCGGTATTCAGCCCGATTACCCTGAGTAGGCCCGATGAATGGCGGGCCGTATCGAAGGGCGTTCACAACTTCCCAATTTTGTCTTCCCATCCCATTCTGTAATCCCTGGTAGCCCGCGCCTCCGCGTGAGGTCCCGATCCCAAAGCCTAACGCCCAACGCCTGCCCCTCCGACTATACATCTTCTGCCCGTCGCGGTCAAGCTTTACCCCTGCCGCCCAAAGTCCATGGAAACGTGGTATAATTGATGAGTTATTCCTGTAAGAGAGGTAAAATGTTGAATCAGCAAGAAGGCTCCGAATCTAAAAGTAACCGTCAGCGCGACAGGTATGTTTCAACCAGCTACAGCAGCAACGTGGTATGCGGAGTCTGCGGGGCTCCTCTCCACAACGTGCCCGCGATGTATGAGAACATCGCCATCGACTGGCGATGCGGACGATGTCTTAGACGCGACAGACCTGCCGACGACCAGGGAACCTAAACCTGTCCAGGCCTGTTCATCCTAAATCGGTATTGACGCTCGTCTGAGATTGCGATATACTTCATCAATGGCATCAAAATGCGTGAATTCCGCGACTTATCGGCTCATCCTGGCAACCGATTAATCCAGGTCTTGCTAATGTGATGATCCCCGCAACGCATCGGTGTTGCCTTTAGTGTTCCCTCTCCTGCTCCCTGGCGGGAGAGGGTTAGGGTGAGGGTATTCCGGTTCCGGCCCTAAATCCTAACGCCTAACGCCTATCCATCGAGGTACCCAAATGTTCAAAATATTCACCAAATGCAGCCTCGTTGCCTTAGCCCTTATCCTGGCGCTCTCCATTTGCGCCTGTGCGGCTACTCGCAACTCGCTCATGTACAAAGGAGATTCCGGACACACCGGAAGTTCCACGGAGCAGCTCACATATCCGCTCAAACTCGCATGGAAGGCGATCACGGAAGTCTCTCCGGACAATCCGTCTTCCCCCGCCGTTTCCGATGGGGTGGTTTACCTGGCTTCCGGTGATCATATGTACGCAGTGGATGCAGCCACGGGAACCATCAAGTGGAGATACCCTGCTGACACGAATCTGAGCGCCAATGTCAAGACCTCGCCTGCCGTTGGAGATGATCTGGTCTATTACGGCTGCAGTGACGGCATACTCTATGCAATTACCAAAGATAAAGGTTCCCTGGCATGGAGCTTCGCCACTAAAGCCTCGATAGTTTCATCCCCAACCATAGTGGACGGCATCCTCTACTTCGGCTCTGGAGACAACCATTTGTACGCTCTGGACGCACGGACAGGTAAGCCGATCTGGCACGGCGGTTTCAAAGTTCGCGACGAAGTCACAACCTCACCCGCCATCGATAACGGCTCCATCTACTTCCTGTCCAACGATGCGTTCATGTATTCGATCTACACCGGCTCCGGCGCCATCAAGTGGTCCGTTAGAGTCGGCGTGATCCCCATGCACATCAGCCCGGTGGTCGGCGATGGCATGGTTTTTCTGCCTGCCGATGGAAGGATGCGGGCCTACCAGACCCAGAGCGGAGTGAGTACCTGGAGTATGAAACTTCCCGGCGACGTCACAACCGTTCCCGCATATTCAAACGGAACTCTCTATTTCGCATGCAATGACAACAAACTCTATGCCCTGGATGTACATGGCGGATGGAAGTGGAAGACTCCTATCGATCTCCACGCGCCTGTACACGGATCGCCGATTGTTATGGGCAAGACACTCATCATCGGCGCAAACAAGGGTGCGCTCGTCGCCATAGATACGGAAACCGGCAAGATAAAATGGAATTACACAATCCTGCCCTCGGAAACGCAGCAGGGGAAACTGGATTACGCCAACGTCGCATGCGCGCCGGTAGCCGTGAACGGAGCGCTCTACGTTCTCTCTGATGACGGAACGCTCTCTGCCTTTAGATCCGATTTTCCGGATAACACCCCGCCTCAGATTCTGAACGTATGGCCGACTCTTGGATCAGTGATAAACGGCAATCCTCCCGTCCAAATCATCGCCAAGGTTTCCGAGCCCGGAAGTGGAATCGATGCCGCTTCAATCAAAATGTATCTTGATTCAGCAGCCGTCGATTTCAAGACAGTGGACGAGCAGTGCCTGATATGGTACAAGACGCCTCGCCTGGACCCAATTGTCCCGCTTTCGGACGGATCTCATCAGGTCAGACTCGTCGTTTCGGACTGGGCCGGCAACAAGACGGATTATACATGGGGATTCATGGTGGATAACACGGTTCGAACCACACCTCAACCGACAACACCCACCCAGCCTGCTCCCGGCATGCCAGGCCCCGGCGGGATGCCGGGGGGAATGCCCGGAATGCCTGGAATGCCCGGCCCCGGGATGCCAGGAATGCCAAGGATTCCCGGAGGCTTCGGCCGATAAAGTATTTCGAAACAGTCAGGGAGGGCATAAAAACCTTCGACCTGTCCACCGTAGCTTTAGCGTAGGTGGAAACTTTAGCAGAGGCTGGCGCCGTTCCGTCCGGATGGCCCAGACACGAGCCTTCGATTGTAATCATGGATGATAATAGCGGGAACCGAGACGGTCTATCCATACGGGGATTCCGGCCCTGAATCCTGAATCCCGAATCCTGGAGCAGCCATGCCAAGAGAAAAGATCATATCCAGGAGCGCTCCGGACGAAAAACCTGCTCCGTCGCCGGTGAACCCGCGAGAAGACGCTGAGGACCGCAGTCAGTGGAATCTCAGGCCACGCGTGCTGGATGAATACATCGGCCAGACCAGCGTCGTAAGAAACCTTCAGATAGCCATCGTTGCCGCCAGGAAGCGCCAGGAACCACTGGAACATGTGCTTCTTCACGGCGCTCCCGGCCTTGGCAAGACGACCCTCGCACACATAATCGCCTCGGAAATGGGGGCCAGCGTAATCTCCACCTCCGGCCCTGCTCTCGAAAAACCCAAGGATGTCATGGGCATCCTCAGCAGCCTCGAGGTCGGTGATGTGCTCTTCATCGACGAAATTCACCGCCTCTCCCGAGTTATAGAAGAGTTCCTCTATTCCGCCATGGAGGATTTTCAGGTGGACTTCGTGCTCGATAAGGGAGCCTACGCCAAGACCATCAAGATTCCTCTCAAGCGGTTTACCCTCGTCGGCGCAACCACAAGAGCCGGGATGCTCTCAGCGCCTATGAGAGACCGATTCGGCATCTTCGCCCACATGGACTATTACTCCACCGAGGAGCTTACAAACGTCGTCGAGCGCTCGGCCGGAATACTCAAAGTCGAGGTGGATACCGACGGAGCCACGGAGATCGCCCGCCGATCACGCGGCACACCCAGAATCGCCAATCGCCTGCTTCGCCGCGTGCGCGACTACGCTCAGGTGGAATCCGACGGCACGGTCACGCGGACGATCGCGGATATAGCACTGAAAAGAGAGATGGTGGATGAGCTTGGGCTGGACAAGCTCGACCGAGCCTTCCTGCGAACGATAATCGAGTTTTACGACGGCGGACCGGTGGGGATAGAGGCGCTCTCTGCCACTCTTAATGAGGAAACGGACACCCTGGTTGATATGGTAGAACCCTACCTGCTGAAGATCGGTTTCCTGAACCGCACTCCCAGCGGACGAAAAGCGACTCGACCCGCCTGCGAGCACCTGGGCATCCGTCCGAAAACCCCCGGCACACCCGGGTTAGGGTTCTAAGGTCGGCATATGAGTAATGGAAATCACAAGCGTACGACTTCGACGAGCATAGGTGTAGGCGCCGGCTCTGTCATCGCCGGTCTGATATCATGGGAGCACACCCACAGACTTGGCTGGACGATCCTGCACGTCATCGCGGGATGGGTCTATGTGATCTATTCCTGGGCCATCGGCCGGATTCATTGGTAGAACAGGCGACCTTTCATCCTGAGTAGCCGGTGTGCCCGCCTTTGGCGACCCAATGAAGGTCAGGAAGATGGCCTGACTGACGGAGCATCCGGTGATCCCGTAAGGAACGTATTTTCCCTGCCGTTCCGTCCGGAAAACCAGGTGAAAAGCTAAGCTTCCTGACGAGCCCGAATGCCTTCCCCAAGTAGGCTCTTTGACGCTGTATCGAAGGGCGCCCATCATTCACTGCGGCTCTCGCTACTCCGCGGCCCTGCGTGAGGTCCCATTCCCTGAAGCCTAACGCCTGCTGCCTCAGTACTGGCCCCTGTCATACGTGGACCGATACGAAAACCCGCCGAACGACGGCCTTTCCCTGAAGCCCGACCCGCTCATCGCCATGCGCTCCTTCTTTCTGGTCCGCCTGCATGCAGGGCACCTGACAGGTTCGTTCGTAAACCCCTTCTGAGAATAAAAATCCTGCTCACCGATAGTAAAAACAAACGGATCACCGCACTCCTTGCACTTGAGGGACTTGTCCTCTGCCATCTACCAAAACCTCCTGGAATAATACACGTGATGCGGAGATACTTCAACGTCCTCCGGCATCCATAGCGATTGCTCTACATGTTTGTACCCACTTGCGCGGAGATTTCAACCGGGTTTGACAACCACTCTTCAAAGGCAAGCGTACAATCTGATACCGCTCACCGATGCTTCCCATAAAGGATTGTGCGTGCCCACCTTCGGCGAGCTGATACTGACCCGGATGCTCCGCTTCGTGAGGAGGGAACCAGGGCATGTATCAGGGAACGGTTTCCACGCCGTTCCGCCTGACGGAGCCACCAGCCCAAACCCTCGTTAGCCCGGATCTCCGTATCCCGGCTCCGGGTCGCAGAGCAGAGCAACGCAGCCGAAGCCACCACAGCACACACCGCACAACACGATGCTTCGGTCGCAAAGCGAAGCGACGTAGCGCGTGGCGCTGCCGGAGCGGACGACCGTCGGCAACAGATACAACCAACCGCAAGCCGAAACGGCCTTTTCTTACAAGAAATGTAATCTTTCCGCCATTTTTCCCACGCTCAAACCACCCTATTCATGCTCAGCATACCTGTCGAATGCTTAATCAACAGTTCAGCTTAATGCAATGTTCCGGCAATTCTTTTCAGTCATAATTGCTACGGTGCGCGTGTGTGCCGCATCTACTATTTCGAGGAGGAAGAAATGTTCCGAAAAACAAGAGTTGGTTCCAGAGGTTTCACCTTAATCGAGCTGTTAGTGGTAATAGCAATTATAGCTATATTAGCAGCAATTCTATTCCCTGTGTTCGCAAAAGTGAGAGAGAGCGCGCGCAAGACGTCCTGCTCCAGCAACATGAAGCAGCTTGCCATGTCTTTCCAGATGTACCTTCATGACTACGACCAGACGTATCCCTACTGCGGCCATTACGGCACGGCGGGAGATCGCAGTGCGGAATGGCAGAACGTCCTGGTCCCCTACAACAAGAACGACAAAATTCTTCTTTGTCCCGACTGGCCGTTTCCAAGTATTGATACCACGAACCCACCCACAAGCCTTCAACAGACAAAAGATGGAACAGGTAAACCAAGAATCCCCTGCTCCTACCTCTACAATCAGAGACTTGCGGGCGGATATGTGGACTACCAGCCGTGCGTGCCAGAGTCCAAGGTCGTGGCGCCCGCATCCTGCATACTTCTTATGGAAGGCGCCAGGTCCACAAACCCGGGACTGGGAATCGACCCGCGAACCCCCACAGTTCCCAAGACACTTTGGCTAAGTATCTTTACCTTCTACGGTCCTGCTGCGGTAGTTCCCGCCGGCCCGATCAGCGGCGTAGCGTGGAATCCTCCGCACAGCGGCGGCAATGTCGCGTTTTGTGATGGTCATGTGAAGTTCTATGGTTACAACAACGTTTCGCAGCTTCAGTCTTTGCTGCCTTATCAAACGTACGTTGACTATACCCAGAACACCGTTAGCATCGGATGGGACGACCCGGTACTCGCAGGTATAGACTGATCCGGATTTAAATAGACAACACAGCAAGCCCGGGGAGATATCTTCGGCCTCCCCGGGCCAACTAACGAAAAGTCTTTTGGCTAAAACTCACCAGGGAGGAACCGCCTATACAAATGTAATCGAAACAGATCGTAAGTGTTATAGCAATGGTCAGAAAACCGCATCGAACTCAATCTTATCAAGGAAGGATGAATCAAGGTGTTAAACAGAACAATCGTTAAAGCCGGACTCACCGCCGTATCATTCGGCATGGCGTTCGGTATCTTCAATGCAACTCCCGCAACTGCTGGGAGCTATGGCAGCCCCTCCGGCGCAAGCTTCTTCACCGCCGTCGGCGGCGCAAGCGGCCTTACTCTTCAGCTCAACCCTCACAGCGTCGTTTGTGAAGGTGCAGCATCCAGAATCATGTCCAAGGCGCTCTTCAACAAGACCGGAGGATCGGTCTATAAGGTCTATAGCGCAGCGAGAATGCAGTCTCCGTACGCAGGATACTCCGAAATCCGAAAAGGTAACTCAGGTGATGGCCAGTTCGTAGGAACTCAGCCCCAGCTCACCGGCGACAAGTCATCCGCCGAAATCCTGTATTCGTGCGATAACAATGGCGTCGTATGGTACGGCATCGTAGTGCGAGCCGACTCCGCCATCGGTATGCGTTTTGCATGCAACCGACAGTACATCTACGGCTTCCTGCCGCTGGCGACCGGTGACGCAACCTTCATCACCGCGGATGCAAACGGCAACCCGGCTCCCGCGCCGTCAGATATCTACTGGCCCTTCGTACTTGCCGACATCAACAACAAGTGCACGGGCAACTACCAGACCGCATCCTCCGGTCTCCCGATCGAGGGTGGTCTTTCCGAGGCATACAAGGACTCCGGCCTCCGCATGATCGATAAGTACAACAGAATGTTCCCGGGCGCAAACTGGGGTGGCCCCAATGAGCCTTCCCTCTATTCTGCAAACCTGCAGAACAGCGCAACACCGGACAACCTGCTTGCGATCGCAGTGTGCGCGGTCCTCTACAATACCAACGTCTTCAACAGCGGTGGTACTCCCGGCACAATCCTCAACATCACAACCGAGCAGGCTAGAGCAATCGAAGCCGGTATGGTTGACAACTGGGGATTCTTCTTCGGCCGAGACGGCATGAAGATGCCTTTGAACAACTTCTACCGCGAGCCTCTGTCAGGCACAGCTAACTGCTGGAACCTGCTGACCATGCGCGGCGTCGAGCTCCAGCCGAACGGCGTTGGCGGCGGCATCCCTGACCTGACCATTTCCCAGACTGTTGGCGGCTCCATTGCCAACAACCCTGGTAGCGGCACTATGCTCAAGGCAGTCCAGAGCTACAACGGTGGCTTCGGCTACTCCTTCCTGCAGAGATTCACCGTCGCAGACTACAGCACCGTCGGCCTCAGCGGCTACACCAACATCCGAGTCGCCAAAGTCAATGGCTGGGAGCCTTACAGCTTCGCATCCGGCAACTCCCTCCCGGGCGTGAATAGCGTTCCTGACGTCGATCAGGCTGTTCCTTATTTCCCGAACGTCATCGACGGCAAGTACCCGCTGTGGTGCTATGAGCACTGCTTCGACGCAACCAACGGCGCTAGCGCGAACCTGACCGCATGGATCAACCTCTTCACCGATGTCAACAATGCAGCCGACGTTCAGTTCGTCGGTCTCATCCCCATGGGTGATATGCAGGGCCAGTCCAGCCGACTGCCTTCACTGGCTTCCGGCCCGAACGTCAACCGTGGTGGCACCCCGGCAATCGCCGGTGGCATCGCTCGTGGCGGCTTTGTATCGCCCATGACAGGTGAGACGGTTCGCGACGGTATGATGGTGCTTCCGGATGATCATACAGTGGCAAGCCCCTACATGCCTGGAGAGAGCTACGTCGAAATGCGCCCGTAAGACCAATTAACAACAGGAGGAATAAACAATGCTACGCTTAGAAGTACGAAAAGCAGCTACGCTCCTGGGTCTGGTCGGTATTGCCGTTGCGAGTTCCGCTTATGCTAGTTTCACTTGCCTGGATACCATTTCCAGCAACACAGCAAACTATCAGATCGGCGGACAGATCTCCAAGGCTCTACAACTCGGCTTCGACGCAGGTCCATACAGCGGTGACTTCACGGGCGTGAGGCCGTATAACCCGACCTCATATCCCGCTGAGCCGCCGTATTACCCGGCGCTGACGAACGCATACGGCACCTCCGGTGTCCTTCCGTTCGCACAGCTCTTCGATGCAACGGATCAGCCCTTCAGCGGCAACTATGCCTCATGGCTGGCTCAGCCGTTCGTTGCTCCTTCCAATGGAACTGTCACATCAGTGTCCTTCATCGCTCAGTGGAAACCGACGGCGACCTACAACCAGGGTACCGGCAGAACTGCTTACGCGGCAGTTATCCCTGCCCCGGCTGGCGGACAGATCACGAGTGCCGTGTGGGGCGCAGCCGCTCCCTACGGCACGGTTGACCTGACCAATGCCACCCTCGGATCTCAGGTTACCGCCAACGGACTGAGCGCTCCAATCCTGTCCGGCCAGACCTACTGGGTGGTTATTGCGCCCAGCAGCACCTATGGCCTGCAGGGTACATATACCGGCCTGGATTATGCGGACGTAAACTGGGCATGGAGAAGCAATCTAACCATCACCGGTACCACCACCGACGCTCTCTACAACAATGAGAACGGCGTTGGAAGCTGGGTTGACGTCCCGAACGCCGCTCTCGGCGTGACGGTCACAGCCTCCTCGGCCCCAACCACCGGCGGCATCACCGGCAAGATCGGTCTCCAGTTCTATCCTAACAACCTCTACACTTCAATACCTGTGACCTTCACCCTCGTGAGCACCGGTACCACAGTGTTGACGACAAATCTGGATAGCGCTGGGAACTTCACCCTGACCGGCATTCAGCCCGGCACCTACCGAGTTGGCGCCAAGGCCTTCCATTGGCTGCGAGCAATCCACAGCGGCGTTACCGTCGTTGCCGGATCCAACACCAACTGGGGTACGGCCACTCTGCTGAATGGCGACATCAACAACGACAACTTCGTTGAAGATCAGGACTACTCCCTCCTGGGTGCAGCCTGGTATTCACAGGTCGGCGATGGAAACTACAACATCAACGCTGACCTGAACGGCGACGGATTCGTTGAAGATCAGGACTACTCGATTCTGGGTACCAACTGGTACGTGGAAGGCGACGAGTTCAACTAGAACCAACCGGTTAATACAAAGGCCCTCGCAAGTTTTGCGAGGGCCTTTTTTCTTTGACCCTCATCTCTCGCCGATCCTGCCGCCTGCGATTTTCCACCGACCCGTGATATTTGTTATAATTAACAAACGGCGCAATCTCGCGGCCATGCCGACGAATTATCGCTGACCGTCGCCTGGCCCACTGAACAAGTCCCAAACAGGAGAGATCATCTTGATTATCATAATGCAAACTCAGGCCACGCCTGAACAAATACAGTCCGTGGAAGAGGAAATCCAACGCATAGGGTTCCGTCCCTTCATGAACCCCGGCGTGGAGCGAAAAGTGATCGCCGTCCTCGGCGGTTTGGATGCAAAGAAGGCTGACCTCGTGGAGCACTTCTACTCATTCCCCGGCGTGGAAAGAGTGGACTTGATCTCCCATCTGTGGAAACTCGCATCCCGGGAGTACCACCCGGATGATACGATCGTAATGATCGGAGACGTCAAGGTAGGAGGCAATGCGCTGACCATCGCTGCGGGACCGTGCAGCGTGGAATCCGAGTCCCAGTTGCTGGGCATCGCGCAGAGCGTGAAAGAATCAGGCGCGAGCCTGCTGCGTGGAGGCGCGTTCAAGCCCAGAACCTCGCCGTATGCATTCCAGGGACTGGGAGAAGAGGCGCTCAAAATTCTCGCAAAGGCTCGCGAAGCCACCGGACTGCCGGTCGTAACTGAGGTCATGGACACCACCGACGTCGCCCTGGTGGAGCGCTACGCCGATATCATGCAGATCGGCGCCAGGAACATGCAGAACTACTCCCTTCTCAAAAGGGTCGGGCAGACGAAGACTCCCATCCTGCTAAAGAGAGGTCAGGGCTGCACAATCAAGGATCTCCTTATGTCCGCGGAGTACATAATCGCCGAGGGTAACCCGGACGTCATTCTCTGTGAGCGAGGGATCACCACCTTTGAGGATTCAACCCGCAACACCACGGATATCAATGCCGTCCCCGTGCTGAAGCACTGGACCCACCTGCCCGTGGTGCTGGATCCCAGCCACGCAACAGGCGACTGGCGGTATGTTGAATCCGTTGCAAAAGCCTCTGTGGCTGCCGGAGCGGATGGTCTGCTGATAGAGGTCCACAACGATCCCAAGCGCGCACTCAGTGACGGTCCGCAATCGCTCAGGCCGGAGCAGTTCGAAGAACTGATGTCCAAGCTGCGGAGAGTAGCAACTGCCATTGATAGAACAGTGTAGAAATTCCTCTTGCTGCCACATAATGGGTAAGTAATCCGAAGAAGAGGTATATTCAACAGAGTAGGTCTAAGAATCATCAACAAACAGGACGGCTTGAGCACATATGAGCCGTCTCGATAACCGAACCTTCGCCGGAAGACCGATAATAACTAAGAGGTGACTGTTATGTTGAATTTCCGTGTATCAACCATCGTCCTGGGCGTGATTCTACTTTCTGTCATAGCCCTGGCTGCGCCCTCGCGGGCCGATTATTACTCTCCCCACGAACTCAATGAACTCATGGGGCCGGTCGCACTCTATCCTGATCCTCTCCTGGCTCAGATCCTTCCTGCCGCCACTTACCCGGATGAGTTATACGACGCGTCCCAGTACCTGGCGAATGGGGGAAGCCGAGCAGGCATCGACGATCAGAATTGGGATGTAAGCGTCAAGGCAGTCGCCCATTATCCGAATGTGCTTAATTATATGGTTGACCATCCGGATTGGACTATTGCTGTCGGGCAAGCTTACGTTAACCAACCCTCCGATGTGTTCGCATCCATACAAGTCCTAAGGCACAGGGCCAGATCGTATGGATACTTTGCCACGAACAGGTACCAAAGGGTTTATGTTCAGTCAAACTATGTCTATTGTGATCCTGTGCAGCCACAGTACATCTACGTTCCGGAATACAATCCTGAGATTGTTTACGTCCACAGGCGAAGCTCGATATCTTCCTTCGCGCTAGTTTTCGGAGCCGGTTTGCTGATCGGCGTATGGCTGGATCGTGACTGCGATTGGCATCACCACCGTATCTTCTATCATGGCTGGCGCAATTCTGGATGGGAAGGACGCTCCAGGCGCTATGTGCACTATGATGATCCGCACTACGTAAACAGCAACTTCGCGCGCGGGCCAATTCCCGTTGGCCGTGATGTGACAACCCGAGACATAAGCGGTTACAGGCAGAGCGTCAGAAAGAATGCCGGCAGTTACACACCACCTCGCCATACTGGGCGTCTCACTCCGGGCTACGGGCGTCCCGGCGGCGCTCAAGGTCACGGAGCAAGACCAAACGTCACCACTCCTTCACACAGACCGACCGGTGGCGCTCAAGGCCATGGAGCAAGACCAAACGTCACCACTCCTTCACACAGACCGACCGGTGGCGCTCAAGGACATGCAGCCAGACCGAATGTAAATGCTCCTTCACATAGACCGACCCATGGCGCTCAAGGACATGCAGCCAGACCGAATGTAAATGCTCCTTCACACAGACCGACCCATGGCGCTCAAGGACATGCAGCCAGACCGAATGTAAATGCTCCTTCACACAGACCGACTGGCGGCGCTCAAGGACATGCGACCAGACCGAATGTAAATGCTCCTTCACATGGCGGCGGCCAGGGTCGCGGGGCCAGACCGAATGTCACAACTCCTTCGCACAGGCCCTCCGGTGGCGCTCAAGGCCATGGAGCAAGACCTAACGTCACTGCTCCTTCACAACGACCCTCCGGCGGCGGCCAAAGTCACCGTGCGAGACCGAGTATGGGCGCTCAACCGGCGCAACGACCCTCCGGCGGCGGACATGGTCGAGGACAGGGCGGCGGAAACCCCGGCGGTGGTGGTCAGAGCCACGGAGCCAGACCGAATGCCGGCGCCCCACCCTCGCGCGGCGGTGGTCAGAGCCATGGTGGTAGCCAGGGTGGAGGCAACTCCAACGGCAGTAGTGGTCATGGTAACGGCGGAGGCAAATCCAGCGGCGGCGCGCAAAAAGGGAGCGGTCAGGGTCAACACAACGACAAACAGGGTCATGACCAAGGCAATAACGGACATTAGCGCCCGCGTGTAAGCACTAGGTTGTTCTCAACATAGCTCAGCTTGGAGCAGTTCGTCGAACTGCTCCAAGCTGAAAAGAACTTAGCCACCTGCACATCAATCCGGCAACCGCCCCTGTAGGGACTTCCGTGCCCTTCCGCTTGCCTGCAAGCCAAAGCTTCAATGAAAATGAGGTAAACAAATGCGCAAGGCATCCTTAATCGTCCCGATAATCGCGACCATCCTGCTTTCGTTCATGCCCTGCCCGGCCCACAGCCAGGGCACAGCCGGAATCCCATTCACCATGAACTCCCAGCGATCCCAGGCCGCTTCCATCGATGTCCCATTCGCCGTCAACCCTCCCCAGATCGACGGTCGCAAGGACGATCCCGCCTGGGGTACCGCCGCTGAGATCAACCTGCGCATCAACAACGGCCCGTATGCCGGGAAAACCCCGCTCTGGTCAACCAGCGTCCTCCTCATGTGGGACTACACCAACCTCTACGTACTCTTCACCTGTTATGACAGGAATATCCTCAATGCCCAGCAGGATCAAATCGATCCCTCCACTGCGGGTGATGTAAGCCATGAAGACGAGGTGCAGATGGTCGCGTCACCCTCCGGCAACATGCTGCAATACTATCTCTTCACATTCGATCCCAACGGCCAGGCGCTCGAATCAATACTCCGCGGGATGGGCGGACGGGAGCAGATCGACAGAACCTGGTCGCCCGGTCTGCGACACAACGCCAAAGTACGCCGAATCCAAACGCCCACCGGTTTCATGGATCGATCCTGGACCGTCGAGGCCGCGATCCCGTGGTCGGCGATGGGTTCGACCACGCCCAGGGTAGGATCATCGATCCCGGTAAACTTCCACCGAGTGGACAACAGCGCAACCGACCACTATTCCGCCTGGTGCCCGATGTTCCAGGCTCCTCCGTATTCACAAAGGATATTCGGCACGCTGCGCCTCAAGGCCCCGAAATACCGTCGGGTCAACCCGAACCCCCTGCCCCAATTCGGTACCGACGATACACCCTAACCGGCATATCTCTTCATCAATTATGCAAACCATACCGCTTAAACCAGAGTAGCGGGTGTACCCACCTCCGTTAGGCCAATTTGGGTGAAAAAGCCAACGTACTGCCATACATAGCTCCCTCTCCTGCTCCCTAGCGGGAGAGGGGAGGGGTGTACCCACCTCCGTTGGGCCAATGTGGGTGAGAAAGCCAACATATTGCCATACATAGCTCCCTCTCCTGCTCCCTGGCGGGGGAGAGTAGCGGGTGTA
>Ga0326727_10004429_pt1 | contig 42259 bp, 43 predicted proteins | sample MB2enrmetagenome_FD_207643 | JGI IMG/M metagenome (GOLD analysis project Ga0326727, IMG submission 207643) | Lab enriched peat soil microbial communities from McLean, Ithaca, NY, United States - MB29MY | ecosystem: Environmental > Terrestrial > Soil > Wetlands > Peat | place: USA: New York...
CCCGTCGCATTTGATGGTCAGCAACCCGAGGTCGGCTCTCACATCCGAGCGCAGTCCTAAGGCGGAAAAAACAACCATCAAAGCGATTAGCACCGATTTCACAATATGAGTCCTCATTGCATACTCCCCGGAAAAACGTGAGCAAAAAGAGAAAACCAATCGTGCGCATGATTTAACGAAATCTTACCCGTCCCTCCACGAAATGTCAATGAATAGAATTGGTCGGTGAATCGTTGAGTACAGACTTATCAGAGGCGCACATGCGCCCGTTTAGTTTCGTGTATCTCATTACTCGGGTATATGTACGCTGCATGATTCTGCATCAATCTTTGAGCGGTGAACTCAAGTCGTCCGCCGTTCATTACGGTGGAAGGGAGATACTAAGATGAGAAGGGTATACAGCGATTCGATCTTCGGTGATATCGCGAATATCCGCGATCACTGGGGGCTGCTGATGGGGCTTGGAATAGCGGTGATGGTTCTAGGCGTTTTTGCAATCATCGCATCTCAAACAGCAACATTAGCCGCAGTGCTGACTTTTGGGATTCTGCTGCTGGCCGTGGGTGTAGTTTATATCGTTCATGCATTCCGGGCGCGACGGTGGGGCGGTTCTCTGATTTCAGCAGCCGTCGGGGCGATATACCTGGTCACAGGTCTATTGATTACCTCGCATCCCAAGATGAGCGCCTTTGCATTGACCATTCTGATATCCGCATTCCTTTTGGGAAACGGGTTATTCAGGATCGTCGCCTCGATCGCGACGAAGTTCCCAGCGTGGGGATGGGTGCTCACCAGCGGCATCGTCAGTGTGATACTGGGCGGTATCATTTTCTGGCAGCTTCCGTCCGCGTCCATGTGGGTGATCGGCCTATTCGTCGGCATTGAGTTTATCTTCGCCGGGTGGTCGCTTGTTGCACTGGCGTCGGACATCCACAACCTGCCAACGATTATCGAGCACGAAACTCGAATGGCGGCGTGATCGCTGTCAGATGGCAAAAGTGAGCGAGTGGCGGCGGATATATCTGCCGCCACCGTTGTCACGTCTACGGCTAGTTGAGGTTGATTATGGCATTGAGTACCGGATCTATTCCGGAAGCATATTCAGAAAACTTGGTCTTGACCACGATGTCAGGCTTGATCAAGCCGGAAGCATCTTTAGAGAACCTAAAGTACCTTATTGAATAGGTGATTCGCAGGTCAGAATTAGGTAGTTCGAACGTCTTCTGTTCCCCGTAGGTGTTACAGCTCATGCCGGGCTCCTCACCTACGAAAATGGCGTTGGTTTCATACCGCAACCGGGCGGCGTTGAACACAGCCGACCCATATGTTTCGCGACCGGTAATCACAAACAGCTTGCCTTTTTGATTCCCAAAGTCGGTAGACTTGATGTGATCGATGAGAGGATCGAGTACGCCTGAATCACCACCTCCGTTGAGTCGGAGGTCGATGACCAACCGTGCCGACTGATGAGCATTGATTAGGTCGGCAAGATCGCTACAGAGCCCGTTGAATGGGTTGTGCGGCGGGTCAACACATTCGTTATATTGAAAATAGACCAGATTCCCTGTCGCCAGATAACACACCCAAAAAGGCAAGTCGCGATGGAGCCTGTACATCGGTACTATCAATTGACTGTCCGTCACCATCGTCTTCTTGAGCTGTGTCTTGTGTGGAACCGATTTGACTGTCCGCTTGATTGTATTGCCATCCTTGTCCTCCAAAGCCAGCGGCACGGAATCCGGCGACTTTATCAGTGATGCGCCCTTTAGCAAATCAGGCTCCGAGAAATACCTGGGAACGCGGCTCTGCTGATCCGATTCATTGCCAAAACAGTAGAGATCGGAAATCGCCGACCATGCTTTTTTTACATCCTGATTCCCCACCTTGACCAGCCTACAGCCGAGAAGACTCTTATATTCATCTGAAGCGCCGACCACGAACACGCCATCGGCGAATGAATAGAAGCCGACCGGCAGTCTCGACAACTTACTGCTCTCGAAGACATCGATACCAGAGTGAGGGTCGCCAACGGAGTCGATCAAAGATTTCAGTCTGACCATAATGTCGGCATCGGACAATGCCGGGATATCTTCTCTAATTTTCTGAAGCTTGGCGTTCCAATCATGTTCGGTGAGGTGGAAGAATAAGTTCTTGTGCCGTTTTGGGAGTTCAGAAGCAAGGAAATCCAGATCCTCTTGCCACTTCGTGACCCTAGACTTTACTTCTCCGGCAGTGCCGGAAGTAGTGAACTTGAGGAGATAGGGTTTCACGGGTGTTCCGTCGGCCGCACTCCTGAATCCCTTTCCAGCCTCCCCGTTAACCCTGATGGCATAGACAGTTCCCGGTTCCAGTATCACCGGCATGAGGCAGAGCTTGTTACCCTCGTCGAAGGTCGGCTTTCCCGTCGTGTCCACATGCGCGCCCTGATTCGAGTCCGTGAAGGAGTAGCTTTCAGGATCTACAGGCCCACTGAACCTAATCCTGACATAGTCTGTACCTGGGTCAACGCCATTCGACCCGTTCGCCGGGTATGTGCTCACTACCGATACATCAGCCAACACCGAAGACGCGGCCAGGGATAGAAAAAGCAACGCAGCATATTTGACCATTCGCATGTCAATCCTCCTCAAACGCACAGTTGGGCTGAGATCGTTCTCAACATCACAAGTCATTCGCCGATCACATTATATCGTAAACAGGCGTCCCTGAGAATACTTCACAGTTTGGACTTTGGGTACAGTAATCGTGCGATGCGATTAATTCTAAGGGCGGACGCCCGGGGAGGTGGAAAAATGGCAGATTTCATGCTTGTTAGACACAAGGTTCAGGACTACGACGTCTGGAAGCCTTTTTATGACGCGGACTTGCCCCGCAGAAACGAGGCGGGACTGTCGGAGGTGTACCTACTCCGAGACGCTGAAGAGCCGAATGATATCTTCATCCTCTTTGCGGCCCAGGATATCGCGGTAGCAAAGGACTTCGCGGAATCGGACAGTCTCAGGGAGGTCATGGAAAGGGCCGGAGTCGTGAGTAAGGCAGAAGTTTACTTATTACGAAGCGCCGAATAGTAAACTACCAACAGAAACGAAAACACCGGATGTACGCCCTATGTGAACGTTCATCCGGTGTTTGATCAAGGATTATATGTCATTCCCGGCTAAGATAGTATGCATCGCACCCTCAATGAAACAGGATGCAAGGAAAACGAAACTCGGGATGAGGTCTTATCCCCCTCTCCTGCTCCCTGGCGGGAGAGGGAGGGGTGAGGGCATCCGGAGCCTATCAAGCGCAAATAAATTATTTCGCCAACAGCGATTCTATGTCTTATCGCCGCTTGCAAATGAAACACCCGGCGGGAAATGCCAAACCGATGAAACCGATCAGTGAGGACGGCTCCGGAACGGGATCCGAACCGGCAGGTGGATCGCCAACGACGGGCACATCCGGCAGAGGTGTATTGGAAACGGGCAATTCCGGCTCTACGTCAACAAGACTCGCCAGCGTTTGAGCCTTGGTGCCGTCGCTTTGTTGAAGATCATAGACATAATAGGGCCCATATTGACCCTGAGCCTGTAGAAGCACCTGGTCGGCAAAGGCCAAAGCTTCGTCGCTGAATCCGCTTGCCTGGAAATTCCCGGTGAGAACTGAATAAGGCTCCGTAACGGCCGTCTCGTAGGTTAGCTCCCACATGGCTAGCTGAAGCCCGGCCGACTGGTCTGGGTCTGTCGGTTGAAGTCCCATCACATAGCCACGCTCATCGTCGTAATAATGTATCCCTACGATCGCGTAACTTCCGCCCAAATAGACATCGTCGTACAAATCAACACAGTAGAAATCCGCACTGTTGTCAATCAGTATTTCTCCGGCCCAACCATAGCCGTTGTACGAACCCTGGGTGAGATTGCCTCCCACGTAGCCTGCGGCGAATTGAAGATTGTTGAGGCTTGGATTCTGTGCCGAAGCTCCGACACACAAGCAAACAAGAAGCGCACCGGCGATAACCAGCGTGCTGACTACCCTCGGTACGTTGAGAAACCGAGCAATCATCGCTTTAGACATTTCTATCTCCTTTCTCTTCTTTCGTGTTCCTTTTTTGCTTCGTCTATTCAGCATGGTGTGCGTTCCCCACATGCGGACCCTGCTCAATGTGGCAAGGATGTTAATTGTATGACCAATCCATAACCATGTCAACGGGTTTTAGCCCTCTATGTGCGAATAAGAGAATGATTTGTCTTTCTTGTGAACATTCTGTGAAGATGTAGGCGTTTTGTAATCTTCTGACACTGGAGCATGACCACAACAAGACGACGGAAGCACGACGTGAAAGCGATTGAATTTTGGCTGCACTCCGCGTATACTGTTAGAAAAGATTGGGTCGATCTCAAAACACTGATTTCCTTTGGTGAGTTCACGACCGGCTACAAGGAGGATCAAGATGAAGACTTTTGGCCTTGCACTGATTGTGCTCTGCGTTGTACTGAGTTGCGCATTATGCATCGCAGCCAACGACAACCCGCCGCCGCCTCAGCCTGCTGGACAGGCCCCGCCGCTGGATTGGCAACCGGGGCCGCCACCCAACCCGCAGTTTGGACCACCACAAGTGAACGACAGGCCGAGGCCACAGAACAGGCCAGGACAGGGCCAGGGTTACTCGCTCAGTCAGGCGATTTCCGATCAGGCCCAACTGCACACCATCGCCTTTAACGGGCTGGCGTTTATCACCGGTGATTTCGGAGCAGCAACCTTCATCCCGCCCGGGAAGGTCTGCGATTTCTTCGGCTTCCAATACATGCGGGACATCGACGCCGCTCACATCGGGCACAACCCGATGTTTCTCGACCGAGTCGCCGCCAACGTGCTCTACGATCTCACCCCCGATCAACGAGCGCAGTTCGCCGCACTCGCCAGGGAGCAGGCGCCTCAGTTTCGCGACATCGCCATCAAGCGTTTTCCTCTGATCAAGGCGTTTTACCGCCAGTTGAACGGCGAGCTTCCCAAAGGAAGCTCCGGATTGAATAAGGAATCGGTGAAGAAATACCTGGGAGGTCTCTTCGCGCAGGATGCCGAACTCAGCTACCGGCGTGCCGAGGTCTATGGCAAGATCGTCGCCTCTCTCACGCCTCAGCAGAGGGCATATCTGGCAAACATGAAGTTCGGCGATTTCAGCACCTGGCCCGCGGTCGATATGGAATCCTACAAGCTCCAAAGAGGCTCAGACAAGCTGGCCAACATCGCTTACATGACCTACGCCAGCGAGTTTTTCAGTTGGTACGCCGGATCGATTGATGCGGACACCTATTTCTGCCCGGAGCGGCATGGTACATACTTCGGCGGCTTCTACATGAAGGATATGCCTGCTATGGGCAAGCATGATTACAATATCAGCACATCGCTTACCGGAGACAGCGGAGCGGCGTTCGTCGCAGCCCTCACCGACGATCAGCGGAAGAACGTCACCGAGATTCCAGCGCTTCAGCGAAAGGACTTGCAGGAAGTGGTCGATGTCCGGCGATCGATCTCCACCGAACTCCGCAAGTTCCTGAGGGCAGGACAGGCAGACAAGAAGAAGGTGGTTGCCCTGGGACTTCGATATGGTGAACTGGACGGCGAGATGTCCTGGATGTACGCGACCGCATTTGCGAAGGTCAACCGCACGCTGACTGCCGATCAGCGCTCGGCCCTCGTCAAGCTGAGGAACCTGACCGGCTACACCAGCCCATCGGCGTTCATTTATTCGGACCCGCTTTCGGGCACGCTCACCCTCCCGAACACGGATCACTTCTTCTTTGCACCGAAATAGCGAACAGGATATCCCGAGGCTGAGTTCACCGAAATCCGGGGCCGAGTCTGCGCACGGTTTTCGGACGGAAGGGCACGGAAATCCCTTCCCTACAGCCGGAGGCGGGATGATGGCACAGTGGCCCTTCACTGCAAGAACGTTCTGAGCTACAACTCCTACATTCTGAGGATTGCCTACCACTTACTGGAGGCCCGATGTTTACACTACTCAAATCACCGTCCGTAATCGAAGCGGCGGGGAACAAACCGAAGATTATCGAAGAATTCATCGGACGGGTCAATTCCGACAGCGCCGATATCAGCATCGCACGGATGCGGAGTCCCGGAGGGTGGGTCGAGCCGGGCCAGACGCCGGAATTCAACGAATACACCGTGGTCCTATCGGGGGTCCTGCGAGTGACGACGCGAACTGAGGTGGTCGATGTCAGGGCAGGTGAAGCGGTCATCGCCCACAAGGGCGATTGGGTTCAGTATTCGACCCCCGGCAAAGACGGCGCGGAGTACATCGCGGTCTGCCTACCCGCCTTCTCCCCGACCCTCGTCCATCGAGACGAGTAGGTGTCAGTAGCCGCTTCCTGGCGTCACTTTTGTGGTACCCGCACGACCGCAAGCACCGGGTTGGACGTCCGGGCGATCCCCTGCTCGTCCGTGCCAAGCACGGAGAACACGTGGTAGCCCGATCTCAGGTTCACCGCTGTGAACTGCGGCGTACCGGATGTCACCTCGCCGAGCTTGTACGCGCCGTCGAAGAACTCCAGTTTCCGCCAATTTGGGTACTTTGAGACGTCCACCGCGATTGGAATGCTCGATCCTGGGTCCCAGACTCGATTCTGACTCCACGCAGTTGATGGCGAAATGATCGCCAGCGGTCGATCATACGTCGCATAGGCTCGATAGATATACGCGATATCTTCGGTCGGCAGCCAACTCGATTTCGCGATTGCTCCCGCAAACTGCTTTGCCGGGGATATTCGTGTCAAGCCGCTGGTCCAAGTTGTGTTATCGGCTATCCAGCCGGTATCCGGGTCGATCGGTTTGAGCTTCAACGGGGCCTTGCGAACGTCACCGTCCGAGGGGTATCGAAGCCGGACGACCGCATCGAGGTACGGCATCGCCAGGACCTCCTGCCCATATCGGGCATGCACGCCTCCCTGAACCGTCATCCATCCGTACAGTGCGCCCTGGGGTCGGTAGGCCTCGAGCACCGGTTCCACCATTTTCTCGACGTTCGCCTCGTTCCCGCCCGAAATGATGAGCGCGGGTGTGTGAAGCTGGGCGGCGTTCGGGGTCATGCCGGTGAAGTTGAGGCGCGAGCTGATCGGAACGCATGCGATCACCCGATCCGGAGCCTCCACAAGCAGCCTGCTTGCGAATCCTCCACCCGCCGAGAAACCCTCCGTGACATAGGGAACGTTCACGAGTTCGGGGTGGTTCGATTCCGCCGCGATCTGCTTCAGCGCATGCTGAAACGCCTGAAAACTTTCGATGTGGGATGTGAAGCCTTTGGTTCCGATGAACGCGAAGTCATGCATGTAGAGGAACTCCGCGAACCAGCCCTCGTTGTACGAATCTCGCGTATCCCCACCGGCGGCGTTCGAGACCACCAGGAGACCTCGGACGGTGGTCAATCCCTCGGGGATCGTCACACGAACCTGTTTGAGCATGTTCTCAGCCGTCTCCTGATAATCATACGACCGATACTTGTGCTGGAGTTGCGCCTCCATCATTTGCGCCCCCACCGGCATCGCCCGCGCGAGGACAAACACCGCCGTCAACAGGAATATTCTTGCGATCAGACTTGGCTTGTGCATGAATCGTTTCCTCCGAAGTAAGGTCTCACCTCTCCATGATGGTTGTTCGGCAACTGAAGCACAATGAATGGCATAAATTCAGTGGAGGCAACCATGTTTCCTAAGCGGTGAGGCGAGCAAAGCAACGTTCCGCTCGGATTTCCTTATCCGAGCGCTCGTAATCATTTAGTCACGCAATGCAGAGCACTCCCTCGCTATGTAAGATGTTATGCCGCTTTCCCCTCTTTGTCAACCCCTTGCAAAGTCGTGTGTATGCAAAGTCGATTCCGCTGGTATCGGGGGGAAACGCAATGAGTTCTGGTTATGGTATAATACTTTTGGAGGTGTTTTTCATGTCTATGAAAGTTCGTGGTCGGTATGACGGAAGAGCGATCGTACCTGATGAGCCACTTGATTTGCCCCAGGACCAACCGATAGAAATCGAGGTCACAGTCATCACGCCCGAGTTGGTGAGTGTGGAGGCGAAGCAGGCTGCATGGGAACGCCTGACCTCTCGCCCCGTTCACGGCGCTCACATCTCCGAGGAGGCTCTCCGACGAGAGAATATATACGAGGACCGAGCTTGAGAATACTGATAGACACGAACATACTGGTAAGACTTCGTGATAACAAGAGTCCTCATCATGAAATATGCCAAGCGGCTCTCGACCACCTTCGCGAGGAGCACTCCGCGCAGACGTACCTTTGCGCTCAGGTACTCATCGAGTACTGGGCCGTCGCAACTCGCCCCATTGAGGTTAACGGATTGGGTCTAAGCACGGCACAAACCGCACGGGATATCTTCGATATGGAGCAAGTGTTCCGCTGTTTGCCCGAGCCCCCGGACATAGCCAAACGTTGGTTAGATACCGTACGGACTCATGATGTTCAAGGAAAACAGACGCACGACGCCCGTCTGGTCGCCTTTGTGCAGGCTAGTGGGATCACCCACCTTCTTACACTTAACACTGCCGACTTCGTCCGCTACCAGGAAATCACCGTACTTTCTCCAGAGAATGCCTTGAACCTATAGCGCGAAGGAGTAGGGGAATCGTTCCTTGGACCGGCGGCGTTGGAGACCACCAGGATACCTCGGACGGTGGTCAACTCCTCGGGGATCGTCACACGAACCTGTTTGAGCATGTTTTCAGCCGTCTCCTGATAATCATACGATTGATATTTGTGCTGGAGTTGTGCCTCCATAATTTGCGCCATGGAGGGCATGGCCTGAGACAGGGAAAACACTGCCACTAATAGGCATATTGGTGCTATTAGCATTTGCTTACACGTCATAAATTCTGCCTCCATACTCACAAACCCGCTAGCGATCACAAACAGATCAAGCCATTAGGAGAGCTACTTGGACGCCTCCAGCCTTTTATGCCAGCGCTCTCGTTCCTCGCTCAATGACTTGCGGTTCCAGCCCCCGGCCAGATTTGGGTCTGCTACCTGATCCATGTCTTGATGCCATCCACACCTGTCGCAGAAATCGTGGTGCGGATCAGCGAATGCATCCCTAAGGCCACATACAGGACAGGACGTCTCCGAGCCGTCCCATTCACGCCCGGCTTCCTCCGGTTTCGGTATCCGGCACGCTGCAATGGCGGCATCAAGCCAGTAGTCCTCGATACCGTACTCTTTCAACTCCATCAGTTCCGGATACAATACTCCATCGCCGATCTCAGCCACCGCCTCGAAGACCAGGTCCCAATAATTATCGGCATCAGCTATTGCCCGAAGTTCCCGAATTAGTGGGTGAACAACTCGATCATCACCTCTGTATGCCAGGCCCAACAGCGCCTCCGCTCGGACCTCGCTGTCCTCATCATCAACACGGCGCAGAAGCGCCGCACGAATCTCCGGAGTATCCATATCAATCTGCCGTGCAAGTCCGAACGTAGCCCAATTTCTAACATCTTCATCGGAGTCGCTGGACAGAGTAATCAGCGTCTGTACAGCGGTGTCATCCTCCCGGCCAAGAAGTCCCATCACCACTGCATAACGCACGCCTGCATCCTGGTGACCGCTCAGACTTGCGAGGGACTGGGAGATGCGAGCATCCTTATAGTCGTCCAGAGCAGTACAAGCCATTCTAAGAACATCCGTGTCACAATCGTGCAGTACAAGGCCTAAGAGTGTCTCGACGCACTCCTCCTGAAGAATAAAGTGTCCACCAGTGCCATTTTGCGAGAGTATCCCGGCGCCTACATACCGGTCGAGAGGATCATCGCTTCTGCACATTTCTTGCGCCGTTCGAATGATTCCAGGGTCTCGCCTGGCTTGCAATATCGTGTATGCGTCACTAGCCTCATCGCTGCCCTGCGGCAGGGCGTGAAGCTCGCGAATGAGTTCATCATTTGTCCTAGGATCACCCGATTGCTCTGCAAGCCATCGGGCCATAAAGTCCGTCATATCGCCTTCGAAGGTCATATTAATCCACCCAACGTTTAAGATTGATTCCGTTCACCAAATCCTCGGATGTCTTACCCATATCCCTGTCAGGTGTCGTTCATCTTCCCATACTTTAGAACTAGCGTCTCGCCGGGGAGGATTTCCAGGAGGGTGTACGAGTGTGTGATAATCTACGCGCTGCCCACTCTGATCTCCCCCTGCCATACGCCTATTCGGGCTGGGCTAGGCGGCGGGTGCGTTTCGGCATCGCTCGGCACCACAATCGCACCCTCGGCCACACCCTGAAAACTCAACACTCCATCAGCCGGGATTCGAATGTGGAGTAATGTAACGTAGTGTTAACCACAAGCAACACGGAACCATAGAAGCCAAACAAACCGGGAAGGCCCCTCCGTTGATGGAGTGGCCTTCCCGGTTCTGTAGTGACCTGAATTGGACCAATCTGTATTCTCTATAGGCGCATACGCTTTTTGCGTCGGACGGCCATAACAAGTCCGACACCTCCCATGAGCGCCATCAGGGATGAAGGCTCAGGAACCGCCGTAATGGTCGCGCTCAAGGGTGTATTACCATAATTGTAAACGCCATATGCAGCAAAATCTATTGTTTCCCCAGGAGAAACCGGGGTCACCAGGTTAAATCCCATAGTGGTTTGACCGTCGTTTGAACTCCAAACCTCTACATTATCTTCTCGAATATCTACGTAAGCATAACCTGAGTCGCCGTGTCCAAACGATCCTATAATACTGACGGAATTGATCCCTGAAGGGGCGGTCCATCTGGCTATCATAGGCTCCTTCTCCGGACCTGGGCACAGGGAGATCGAACCAGTCGGTACTCCGTATATGACGGGCCCAGCGTTCTTCCACACCATGGGACAGCCATCGCCGTTCCAACCATACCATTCCAATGAGCTATAGTAGGTACAATAGCCATGATTCGTGAGCGGAGTAAATGAACTGAAATCAACCGGCGCCCAGCCGTACGTCCATGCCCCATTTGGGTTCCCGTTAGTGATGTTAAAATCGTTAGTTACGTCCCAGACAGTTGTCGCGTGTGATGCCATTTTGATGAACATCATCCCTAATACTACCATGATAATAAACGCTCGCTTCATTCTACAACCTCCGTTTTTTGACATTGCGGCTTACAAACCGCTTGACTATAAACTTTCATTCGACAAGGATCTGGGAAATTCCTTCTTTTCAAGCCAAATTTCTCAGTTTATTTTTTTGCGACCTTGTATAAGCTTATCAATGCGGGAACTTGGGGGTTGAAGTAAAGTGGATATGCGAAGCTCTCAGCAGGAGGATTTCAGCGAACGGTCCTTCAGGACCAGCCGCTCGCCGGGGAGGATTTCGAGGAAGGTGTCAGAGTGGGTGATGATCAGCACGCCCAGGCCGGTTGAGAGCAGCCCATCGATGATCGCTCCGAGCGATTCGGATGCCTCTCGATCCTGCCCAAGCGTCGGCTCGTCGAGGATCACCCAGTTCGATCCCGCGGCTACGGTGGCCGCAAGTGCGATCCTCTTGCGCAGGACGAACGGCAGGTCGAGCGGGTGCTCGCTCCTCACCGTGTCCAGGCCGAACGCTGAGATCACCGCGTCCGCTCGGTCGGCGAGGCCGGGGAATTTGGCCCGCTTCATCCGTGCGACCTCAGTCACTTCCTCCTCAACAGTGGTCGCGAAGAGTTGGAGGTCAGGATTCTGAAAATGGTACGTCACCGCCTGACCAGGCTGCCGGTATGGATCAAACGGCTCCCCTCCCCGCACCATCGAGCCGGAGTTCGCTCGAATCACTCCCGCCATCAGCTTGGCAAGGGTGGATTTGCCCGCCCCGTTGTGGCCGAGGATGAAATACGGTTTCCCAGGCTCGAACCGCATGCTGAGTCCCTCCAGCACCGGCGATGATTTCGGGTAGGCGAAGGTGATATCCGCAAGCTCCAGCGTTCCTGAAAAGCTACCGACCTCCGGAATCCGGATCGAGGGATCGATCTTCGGGAATGCCGAGCCGAGGTTCATCGGCGGCATATCGATGGTGGCCGCCTCCACGGGCGTCACGGGCAAGGCGCATTCGTCCAGCCGGTTGTCGGCGACTACGACCGCCGTGCCGGCGGTCGCCTTCCCGGAAGCGAGGAGTCCAGTCACGAAAGGCTTCATCTTCCTGTCGAGCTGCTCCAGGGCGCAGTCGATGGCGAGCACCTCAGGCTGCAGGGCCAGTGCGCTCGATATAGCGAGACACGCCTGCTCGCCGCCGGAAAGGGTAAACGGATTGCGGTCGTAAAACCGATCCAGCGCGAACTCATTTACCAGCAAATACGCCGGCGAATCCTCGATATCCCCTCCCGAATTCAGCTTCAGTTCCCCGCGGACCGTGGATGCCAGCCCAGAAATGCAGTTGGAAATCTCAGGCCCGATGTATGCGGCGGGAGCGCCGGAAAGCGCGGGCACGACCGGCGTTGGATCGATGTGATCGGCAAGGTTTGTCGCGGCCCGGAGGATTCGCGTTCGACCGCTGAAGTTCGGCCCTGCGACGGCAGTCACTTTCGCCGCCTCAAGCCCCAGCGCCGATCTTAACTTGTCAGCATTGATACTCAACTTCTACCTTGCCTTGCATAACCATAAGCTAAATAACTCTTATACCCGAGCCCTTTGAGACAGGAGTAGGAGGAGTGACAGGAGTGGGAGGAGTATTCCGGATTCGGGCCATTACTCCTCTCAAAGTCACCGCATGAACCTGACAGCTATTCCTGCCCCCACCCATAAGATAGACAACGCCACCACAAATACACTTGCGGGCATGGAGGTCGGCTCTGAATCGGTGGAAAAGCGCGCCACGTTCGCGAAAACCTGCCTCTGATGCCAACTCTCCGATCTCTGGACCGCCGATCTCAACGACCACGCCAGGAGCGGGCGCAGCATGTGCGGAAACTCCCGCGCGCGGACGAGGAATGAGCGGTTCGGCATTGCTCCCAGGGCGAATCGGGCGGTGAGAACCTGATCGGTGCGGTGCATCAGCTCCGGCAATAGCGCGAGAGTCCCCAAAGCGACGATCAGCCCCTCACCCCGAATCCCGCATCGGCTGAAGGCCGCAGGGAACTTCTCAGGCGCGAGTGTAAGGAACATCAACTGGGTGATCCCGCCCAAAACGGTGAGGCGAAGGAGGATGGTGAGCGCAAAAAGAAGAGCGCCCGGCCTGTCCGTACCGACCTGCGAGCCGGGAGGAGCGCCGACCACAGCGCCCCAGACGAAGAACAGCAGAACGGCGATAGGAATCATCGCTCCTATCAGGAATTTGGCGTGTTGTGGCAGGATCCTGCTTCGCCAGGCAAGCGTAAGAGTTACCAGGTATCCTGCGGCGAGCACGATGAGGTTACCCGTGAAGAGAGCGCCGAATATGGCGAGGATACCTGCCGCCCCTCTTGCTCTTGCGTCAGGCACCGGGCGTATCTCCAAGGAATTTGTTGATCCTGAGCGCTTTGCCGGGGAAGGCGCGAAGCAGGCTCTTCGGCATCCCGCGAAGCAGCCACCCGACGAGCAGGTATTGGAGCACCTTGTCGCTGACATCGAACACCATCGCGGCTTTTATCACGGACGCCCATATATTTTGCCCGGACTTCATGAGCACAGCCACTATGAGCGATGTCCCGCTTGCGGTGACTCCGCCAAACACCAGCACGGCGACAGGCGCGCTTACGAGTGCGGAGACAACGCCCATCCCAAGCCCCGCAAGGATCAGTTTCCAGTATGAGCTGAACGCACCTCGAGTCGCCACTATGTGCGTAAAGATAGCGATCATTGCTTGCGTACCGGAAAAAGCCCAGAGATTTGGATTGATTCCGAGGACCGACGGAAGTACGTTGCCGAGCACTCCGGCGATAATCCCCGCGCGCAGCCCCACGAGCATTGTCACTGCAATGGTGCCGATGGCGTCCACATAAATCGGCAGCTTGAGCCATTGCACAAGCGATCCGAGTGCAAGATTGAGGGCGACTCCTAGGGGGATGATCGCGAGTTCGAGTCCCAGCGTATTCTTCGCGGGTATAGTAGTAGATTCCAACTCAGCCATTTCTGTTCCAGCCTCCAAATGTCGAATGACTGAGCTTAGTATAGATGCCCGAACCCCCACCTGTCAACGTGCTGTTGCCCCGAAGGTCGCTACAAGCCAGTAAGTAAGAACCAGATTGTTCATGCTCTATATTCTTCTGGTTTTGCCTCCGGATTTGCTACGTACCAGTGATACATAGCATTAAACTGATGGACGTATTTATCAATTCTGTCCTTTTCCAGTTTCGAATCCAGAAATGGCTTTCCCTTCCCAACGATGAAGGTATCCTTGTTCTTCTTGCCCATCGTTATTGGATTGCCTATCTGCCAATATGCATGTAGCCTTTCGGACTGTACAGCAGTTGATAGATGTGCTTTCAGCCATGCGACTTGCTCAGTCGCGAAGAGATTGCTAGGAAAGTCTAGGGATTCAAGGTTTACTAAGCCCGCGATGGGCTCAATCCGTTGATCAATTATCTTCTTTGCCGACATTGAAAGATGGCGAATGGTGTGCATGTGCTCCAGCGGTTTGAGTGATTCGATGACATACTTCGTCCATATTCGGTTACCTAAGTGGAGTTCTTCGAGAGAATGAGTAGACGCGATCTGGGAAATGTCATGCATACGGGTAAAGTCATCATACGCAAATCCCTTCAGTCCTGCTGTTTTCGAAAAATCCCACAATCTAACGGCTCTTTGATTCCAAAAGTACACGAGGTACTTGAGCTCCATAAGAAACTCCAGCGTGCGGAGATCTTCGACCAATGGGCATTTCCAGAAAAGTATAGTCTCAAATTGGCCTCCATAAGTTGTGACGAAGTAGTCAAAAGTTTCCTGGGTCAACCCACTGATCGCTACTTCATTCACTTCTGGGTATTCTTTGATACGGTCTATGCTTTCCTTGGTTATTCTGCCTATTGAACCCTCCCCCTCCATCAACCAGAGGCCCGTGCTCATTTTGGCTGACCGTGGGGACATATAGTATTCCAGTTGTTTCTCCATGATTAGTTACCAATAGTGCCATTGGCATCAGCTCATACAATGCGATGCCAGACAAGGTGACGCGAAAACATACGTGTGGACAAGGATACGTCAGGCGTTCATTGAGTTTAGGTGGCGAAGGTAGGCGTCAGCGAGGTTCTTTTCTAGGGTGGGGTGCATGGCTGTGGGAACGCCATGCGGCTGGGCCATAATGAATTCCGCGCACGCCGGGCAAAGTAGATAGGCTATCATCACACCTCGGTCACGATACATGTATGCGTTGACGGAAAGCGCTTCCTCGCCCTTGTAGTCCATCAGTTCGATCGGCCACGTCTGGCAGCAGGGACATAGGTCGCTGTCATACACCCAGTAGTGCTTGGCCGCATCACCGAAATGAGCCTTGAAAGTCTTATAGATTTCCTTGAAGAACTTTTCCGTCTCGCTGGCCATATCTGTGATTTCTCTCATGCTATCATGGATTGTCGATGCCTGCTAACTTGAGCATATGTCGGGTCAAGCCTATCCTCAAGTCAACTCCGCCATGAACAGGAACCGATATGACCTCTTCACGACCAGGTTTCGTAAGCATATGATGGCTGCCCTCGATGTGCACAACTTCCCATCCATGTTTCTCCGGAAGGCGTATGAGTTCCTTGCCAGCGAAGGTCTTCATACGGCAACTTCAATGATATCATGGACGCGTTCCGACGATCCTTTTCTTTCGTTGAGAACCGCGAGGCAACCGATGATGGACTCTCGAAGATTGTCATGAAGTTCGGAAATCGTGTTGCCCTCTGTAACGCAACCAGGAAGCGCCGGCACTTCCGCCCAATATCCGCCTTCTTGAGCATCATGAATTATCGCCTTGAAGATCATCCGTCATTCTCCTTGGTCGAACGCGAAGGTTGGTGGAGGCGCCGGGACTCGAACCCGGGTCCAAAGAACAGCTTGCACAAGCATCTACGAGCGTAGCCTTATGCTTTGAATCTCACGCATCGGACTCCCAAAGGCAGGATTCCTCCGCGCCAGCTCGATTTTGATGTCCCCTCGGAGTCTGCGAGCGTTGCTCCTCGGGTAAGCTGGTTATAATGACACCCGCCCCCGGCCCCACCAGCCTGGACCGGACGGATGCGCTGTCAATTAAGCAGCGAGTGCGTAGCTGTTTGTGCCGTTTATAGGCTTTGCCGCTTTTAACGAGGCCAACGGCCCCTCGGCTCGCCACTCATGCCGCTACGTCCTCCGTCAACTCCAATCGCCCCCAAACCATGAACCTCGCGACGCAAAATCCAGAGTTATTATACCCTATCGTACTAAAAAAGTCAATGAGTGGACAAGATAGTTACCGGTTTCCGCAGAGTGAGTCCGATGCATCCATCTCATCTCATCGGCCGAGATCCCACTAATGGAGGAATTCCGGCGCATTCTGGGAAACTATAAACTGAGGCAATGTGTAAGGCCCCACCCGGCAATTGCCTTTCATCCACTTGTCGGATTCCGGACCTAAAGCCCGGATCCCAAAAATTCAGTTCCAAAGGATCGTCCATGACGAAACAACGATTAACGGCACGATTCACGGGCAGGGTACAAGGAGTGGGATTCCGCTGGTTCGCCCGGGAAATAGCCGAAGACCTGGGCGTCCGTGGGTACGTTCGCAACTTCTCGGATGATGGCGTGGAGGTAGTAGCGGAAGGCGAAGAGGGACTTCTCGCGAAGCTCCTTGGCACGCTTCGGCAAGGGCCGACACACGCGCATGTGGACTCCGTGGATGCGGAATGGTCGAATCCGACCGGCGAATTCCATGGTTTCATCATAAGGAAGTAGTGACTCGGCGGTTTATTTGTCCAGCCCGCAACCAAAGCCAATACTCTCGGAAAAAGGCCGCCAAACTCCCATTTCTGAAACACTTCAATAATTCGTCACTATTTAGTCACCCTTTAGACTGATTCTTCACAGACAATTACTTGCTAAAGTGGATGCCACCTGCTATAATATATAATGGTTGTAATTCGTAATATGTGTCGAGTTGCGGGACAGCAAACGAATCACCGAGACATGTGTCAATTGGATTCAGAGGAAGGTTAAGACCCGTGAAGAGATTGCTCAGATTTTTTTCAGACGAAGATGGCGCAACCATGGTGGAGTATGCGCTCATGGTGGCATTGATTGCCGTCGTGTGCATCACCACCGTCAGCAGCGTCGGCAAGAAAGTGAACAATTCCTATAAGACGGCAGGAAACGCTCTTACAAGCTAAGAAATGCCGTTGTGCTATTTCGGCATTGGTCTTGTAAGATGTGCTTGCTTGAACGCCTCGCTACGCCCCTTCGCGCCTGCTTTGCTCTTGATTTTGTTCACATTAAAGTAACAACCGTTTGATAGTTTTCATCAAAAATGATCTTGCGAAAACAGTTCTTTTCAGTGGAATGAATCAGAGTTAGTTCGCCCGACCTGCGTCCGATTACGCACGAAGCAACAGGCCCCTACCAACTCGCACCACAGAACGAAAGTAACCGCATTATTACCTTAGCTATATGCTGCTTTCCATGGAGCCCACTATCCATAAATAACATTCGAAATCTGATCGCCGATGAAGACGGCGCAACCATGGTGGAATACGCCCTGATGGTTGCCCTTATCTCAGTTGTCTGTCTCTCCACAATCACCAATTTGGGCAAGAAGGTCAGTAACGTTTTTCAGACAACCTCAAACGCGATGACTAATTAAGATAAGTCCCGCGCCTTTGAATCATCCTGCCGATCAATCCTGTAAGCCCAGGCTCCTTTAAGGTGCGCCATTCGCATGGACAGCAGTGACTCTTATCCTCGCCTGCCTGCAAACCCTAATTATACGTACTCAAGTGAAAATGATCGGAAGTCGCTGATCTTCGGGGCGATTAACGCCTGTAAGGATGGTGGGCCCACTCGGATTCGAACCAAGGACCAATCGGTTATGAGCCGACCGCTCTACCGCTGAGCTATGGGCCCGTCACGCGAAACTGCATGGAGGTTCAGGTAGTATACCAAAATCACTGCCGTCAGTCAACATGTACGCTTGCCGTCAATCAAACAAAGTTGACGCTCACTGTTTGTCATGAAACGTGTAGTTTACGTCCAAAGGCGGCGGGGTAAAGAGTCGCTGGGTGACCCGAACCGGGTCTCCGCATAACGAGTTGGGGGTAAACCAATCGTGAAAGAACAACTTGAAGACAAGGAAATCAAATATATTCGCGGTAAAGTGGCGCACGATGATGTCTGTGACGGTGACGGAAATGTGGTGGTTACGCACGGGCAGACAATCGATGACAGCGACATCCAGCGCGCACGCGACGCCGGGCAGCTCCACTTCCTGATGATTTCAGCGGTTTCATCGGTGGTTGAGGAGGGCGGCGAGCGGGCAAAGCAACGGCTCCAGGAGTTCAGGGGTCTGTCGGGCCACGAGGAGAACTACGTCCGAGGCAAACAGGCCGGGCGTGACGCTCATGACTCCCAGGGCAACCTCATTCTGCGGGAAGGCGAGATGGTCACCGATGATGTCATCCACCGAGCCAAGGAGTCCGGTGGATTGCAGGATCTGGTCATGGCGGTGGGCGCTCCCGGCCTGCATATGGATGAAGCCTGCGCCTGTCCGGCTTGCGGAATGGGCTACGTGCACCCGACCGTCGTCACCGAAGATCTCGAATAAGTGACGTGAGGGTGCTGACGTGTGGGGTTATACGAACACCCTATGGATGCTCTTGCGTGGAGATGATGAAATGTCGCAACTTGGTCTGCTCATCGGAATGCCGTCCAGAATCACCATCGAGGACAGCAACGGCAACGTGATAGTCAAGGAGGGTGAGATCATCACCCACCATGTTGTAACCGCAGCGGACGCCGCGGGACGCCTGGAAGACCTACGAATGTCCGCGGCGATGGCGGCGAGAACGCCAAAGATCGAAGTCGTCCCGGAGTATACCGAAATCGGTGAGGAAAATCCTCCCGGCGTACACCCCGGATAGATGATAAAATGGACTGCACGATTGTTTTGCGCTATAATCAATGAGAGGTGGGGCGTCAGATTCATCCCGCCTCTCATTTGCTTTTTAGCCAATCGGAGTCTGTTTTGCGAAAACTCATCCCTCTTGTTATCCTCGCACTTTTTATCACCGGCTGCGGCGGCATGCTCAATTCCAAGGTGGAAAATGCCATCCGGGATGCCCTGCCCGGTTATATCGGCCCTGCCAAATCATACGATGTAAAAGTATCGGGATCGCCTTTCGAGATGATGAAGGGGCATCTTAGGAGTCTTCATGTCCAGGGAACCGACGTGAGAGTCGATGGCCTGCTCCATCACGGCGCGAACACCGATCCGATTCTTATCTCTCAACTGACGCTGGACGCCAAGAACATTCGCGTCGATATTAACAAGAAGAAGATCAGGAAGGTTGAAGACGCATGCGTCCAAGGCGAGATCTCGGAAGAGGCTGTGAACGCTTATCTGCACTATTCCGAGAGCCGTCGGAACATCTCGGTAAAACTGCTAAACAACAAGATTGTCGGCGAGATGACCGTGGATGTGATGGGGCTTAAGATGACGGCGAGCATGGATGGACGGGCGGTCGTGGAGGATGGAACCAAGATCAGCTTCGTGCCGGATAGCGCCTCGTTTGCGAGCGTACCGGTACCCAAAGCTTTGGTCGAGCGGCTGCTGAAATCGGCCAATCCGATCCTCGATCTCTCCCGGCTCAGCTTCCCGGTCCACATCGAGCGGGTGACGATCAATCAGGGTTCGCTGACCTTTTCAGGACATGCCCAGCCTACCAACCTGGAGTGATTGGTGAAACTCCCCTACTCGAGCTCCGTTTCACCCTCGTCTCCGGCGAGCATCTCATCGAAATCGTCCCCGAGGTCTTCGCCCATCTCACGGCCCATCCGCTTCATCCAGTCGGCCATATCCCGCGGGTTCTCCGGATCGCCGATCTTGGATGGATCGGCAAGCGACTCGATCACATCGTCCTCCGATCGCACGCGTGAGAACCTTGAGATCAGCTTGCCGATGTCCGCCGAGCCGCAACTCGGGCAAACCTGTGCGCTCGGCTCGGCCACAACTCCGACCAGCAGGCTGAATCGTTTCCTGCACTCCCGACATTGATATTCAAAGACAGGCATTTCCAACCCCCTCTCCCATCGTGCAAATGGATGCCCAGGATGCACCGACGTTCCGCCCGGATTTCCATATCCGGGCGTCCCCTAGAGCAAATCGCATATAAATGCCCAGGATGCACCCCAGGTTTTGGTTAGAATAAGGATCGTCTCCGGTCCGGACGGCGCTGAAAGGTACTTTTCTACCTCGCGAGGCTCGAACGGGACGCCGCGCTTCTTTACGATGATATGGCCTGCGCCCATCTTCCTAAGCCGGGTCTTCAACTCCTTGAGATTGAACGGAAGTCCCACCAGAATCTTGTATCCATCCGCAAACGGCGTTTCGATCCACTTATCAGCGGACAGGTACGCAATCTCGGCGTCCATTCGCCATGCGCCGATCTCTGCGGCTAGTTGATCAACCAGGTGGGCGCGAATTACGCAGGCATTCGGCTCGTAAAGATATGCGCCGGGTTTGCGCACTTTGGCGAATGCCGCGCCCCGATCGCAGATGGTTGCCTCTTGTGGGAGAATAGTTGCTTGCTTTGCCCCAGGAGCAAATTTTCCAAACCAGACGTCGGCTTCCTTGCACTCGCCGGATTCCTCCAGGAACTCCAACCCTCCGCCCAGCGATGCCAGGTCCGAATCCGCCATCATCGGCGAGAGCTTCACACCGCAATTCGGCACAGCTTCAATCAACCGGCGAATGAACTCCACCGATGGGCTGATCTCAGACAGATCGACTGTTCTTCTACCGTTTACCCTGCGCGACGGATCGATAAACGCGGCATCGGCTTCCAGAGGAACATCGGCGACGTCGGCGCATACGAGATCCACCCTGTCCGCCAGACCATATATCTCCAAATTCCTTTGAGCCATCGCAATTCGCATGGGATCGTTGTCGATTGCAGTTACGAAGCACCGGCGAGCAAGGCTGATCGTATCGCCTCCTATGCCGCACCCGATATCCAGTGCCCGGCAATCAGTGGGAAACCGTTTCGCACGATATGAGGAGATCACTTCGCCGGATGATTGCTCCAGGGCTTCCTTGGTGAAGAACATCTCGGAGGCATGGGAGAATTTCTTCTCGGCCCGCTTGCGCAGATCGAGTAGTTCCAGGGCGGCATTGGCTTTCGGGGGTGAGTATTTCTTGCGAAGGGTGGTGACACGCTGAAGAAAGGTGCCGGAGGTGGCTTTGGCATCGGCGATAAGCTTAGCGCCGTCGTCACTCAGGAGAAACTTGGTGGTTTCGTAATCTATCAACTATCTCTCCGAAGACCGGCAGGCCGAGTTCCAAGAGCATTCGGCTCAGGCGATATATGGGAAGACCGACCACATTGAAATAGTCGCCGGAGATCCTCTCAACCAGCAGGCTGCCCAACTCCTGGATGCCGTACGCGCCGGCCTTGTCCATCGGCTCGCCGGTTGAAACATAGGCATCAATGATATCGTCGGTCAGGAGGCCGAATACGACCTCCGTGCTCACGTAATCCTCAAGCTGGCGAATGGTTTTGCCGCCCTGCCTTTGAATCACGCACAAACCTGTATAGACAAAGTGCGAGCGCCCTGAAAGAAGTTTCAACATTCGCCAAGCGTCGGCATAATCAACAGGCTTGCCGAGGATTTCGTCATCAACAACGACAATCGTATCCGCGCCGATGATTATCCCATCGTCAATGGATTGGGCTACATCATCCGCTTTGCAACCCGCGGATTGCACCACATGCTTTTTCGGCTCCTGCTCGTGAAGTGATGATTCGTCAAAACCGCTCGGTACCACGTCAAAAGATGGGCTTAGCAGGCGCATCAGATCCTGCCGCCTCGGCGAAGCAGAGGCGAGAATGATGCGCACTCCCAACGGCTTACTTACCATGCCGAATAACCTTGAACCTGTACAGCGTGACCGGCTCGCCGGGTCGAATGCCGCCCTTTTGCATGGCAATGCCCACCTGATCCTCGACCGTATCCACGCCTTCGAGATCGGGAAGCAGCAAGCCGCGTTTGTACCCACTCTCGGCGATCACTCCATAGACCTTGGGATCCAAGTCTCTGAGATCGTAAATCTGCTCGGGTTTTTGCAACACGTCAACACTGTACTCCAGATCGGCGAGTTCCTGCGGGCGAATCGGCTGGAACCTTGGATCACGGGACGCCGCACTGATCGCGTTTTGCACGATTTCGGCGCCGAGATTCGGCTGGGTCGGCTCGATAGTCCCGATACAGCCGCGCAGTTGACCGTCCCTCTTTAGGCAGACAAATACCCCCGCCGTGTCGCTCAGATCAGGATCGGCATGCTCAGGCACATGCGCCGTCCTGTGATTCTGAACAAACTCCTCCACTGCATTCTTGGCGAGTTCCACCAGCGCATCCTGCTTGGAATTATCACTCATGACATTCCCTCCATGATATGACGAATCATGAATTGAGTTAGGGGCACAGGGTCACAAGGGCGCACCCCTGTACGAAACCCGATTGCCCTGAGTAGCGGGTGTACCCGCCTGCTTCGGGCCAACGCGGGCCAGAAAGCGGTCGGATTACCCTCACCCCTTCGCTTCGCTCTGGGCAGGCTCTTGCCCTCTCCCGCCAGGGAGCAGGAGAGGGAATTCGGCCCGTCACAACAAAACATTCTGCCATTATCGGAATCTGAAACACCCATTTGAAAGCGACGCTTCCTGACAATGCCTGGTGAACGACGAGACGTATCGAAGGGTCATAACTCATCGTTCATCATTTCCCTTTCTTCCCCCAGCGATGTTCTCGACCCTGAATCAACCGCACCATGTTGGAGCGGTGCTTCACGATCACGAACACAGCCGTCAGGAGGGCGAATACGATGTACGCTTGATGACCATCAACTTTCCACATGACGATTGGGATACTCGCACATGCGATGATAGAAGCGACGGAGACATATCGTGTCAGAAGCAATACTATAAGCCAAATTCCGAATCCTATGCCTGCGACCACGGGATTAAGCCCTATCAGCACACCCAAACTGGTGGCAACACCCTTCCCGCCTTTGAACCTAAGGAAAATCGACAGGCTGTGTCCGAGGATGGCGATCATCCCTGCGGCGACCACGATCCAGTCCTGATCGTGAGCTATTTGCTTTGCCACAAGCACCGGAATCAGGCCCTTGAGGACGTCCAGCGCCATGACGACGGCAGCCGGCCCCGGCCCCAGAGCGCGGAGAGCGTTGGTCGCTCCGATATTCCCGCTCCCATGTTCCCGGATATCGATCCCACGCCAGGCCTTTCCGATAATCAGCCCAAAGGGGATACTCCCGAGTATGTAGCTACCGATCAATAGTAATGCAATTTGCATTTTGTTCCCTGTGAGACATAACTTGCACCCCACCGAGTCTTCGGCTTCGGCTGAGTCGCTTCGCTTTGCGACCGAAGCATCCTTACGGTGCGGGCGTACTCATATCGATACCTCGGTCGCAAAGTCAGCCTGAGCGAATGCGAAGGCAATGCATCCGTTCCCCCCTCCTGCTCCCTGGCGGGAGAGGGTTGGGGTGAGGGTATTCCGGCGTGCCTTATCACCTTGGCTGGTCCTGCCTGCTCTCGGCTCTGCGGGCGAAAATGCGGATCGGAGTGCCCTCGTATGGATAGGCCTTCCGCAACTGATTCTCCAGATACCGCTTGTACGAGAAATGAAACATGTTTACATCGTTCACGAAAAGAACAATCGTTGGCGGCCTGACCACCGGCATAGTCGCGTAATAAATCTTAAACTGCTTGCCCTTTTGTGTCAACGGATGCGAATCCACGGCATCCCGCATGATTCGATTAAGCTCGCCGGTCGAAAGGCGCATCGCATGATTATTAGCCGATTCAATGGCCGTATCCAGTATCGCCTTGACGCCCTTTACCTTCAAAGCAGACGCAAATGCGATCGAGGCATAAGCGAGAAATGGAGTATCGTTCTTAATCGTCTGGGCGTACTTCTTCATCATCACGCCCTTCCCCCGCATGAGGTCCCACTTGTTGACCACTACCACGACGGCTTTTCCCGCCTCGTGAGCGTATCCTCCCACGCGTTTGTCGCCGTCGAGCAAACCCTCCGCCGCATCGATCACCAGAAGGCACACATCACACCGCTCAATCGCCTTCACGGCGCGCAGCACGGAGTAATATTCGACGGAATGCTGAACCTTTCCTGCTCGGCGGATGCCCGCCGTGTCGATGAGCACAATCTTCTGGCCCTCATGCTCGAATAGCGTGTCAACCGCGTCACGGGTCGTGCCCGGTATTTCACTGACTATAGCACGCTCCTCCTGCACTATGGCGTTTAGCATGGAGGATTTTCCCACATTCGGTCTGCCGACGATAGCGATCTTGATGGAATCCTGCTCTTCCTCAATCGCTTCCGCCGGCGGCAGATGCTCGATCACTTTGTCGAGCAGATCGCCGACGCCGAAGCCCTGGAGAGAGGATATGGGGAAGATATCGCCGAAGCCGAGGGAATAGAACTCGACCGCATCCCGTTCCTGGCGCTGGTTTTCCGTCTTGTTCACCGCCAGGAGCACCGGCTTGTTGGTGCGTCGCAGCAGGTCCGCAACCTCCATATCCGCCGGGTTGATCCCCTCGGTGACGTCCACCAGCAGGATGATTACATCCGCTTCAGCCATCGCAATATCCGCCTGAAATGCGACCTGCGATGTGATCGGGTCCTTTTCGTTCAGAATGATGCCGCCGGTATCGATGAGGCTGAACTCTCTTCCCAGCCACTCGCCGACCGCATACAGGCGATCCCTGGTGATCCCCGGCGTGTCCTCAACGATGGCAACACGCCTGCCTATCAGGCGGTTGAACAGAGTCGATTTGCCGACATTCGGTCTTCCCACGATTGCCACTATTGGATTCGCCATCATAAACTCCAGTCGTCGTCGGTCGGTAGTCGGTAGTCGGCGGATGTTTGAGAATGGAAAGAGGTGGAGTAGATGGAGTGACAGGAGTACCGGAATCCGGATCCGCCTCCCCTCTTACTCCTTATACTCCACTTCCCGTGCTAACCGCTAACTGCTTCCATAATTCAATTGGTGACGATGGAACCACCACCACCGATGCGCTTGTCTTCTCACGCAGATCATCCACCGTCATATCGTCGAGAAACCGATCATCCTTCAACATAATATCCGGAATCAGAACCGTCTGCAATCCATCCAGGGTTTTCAGCGCCCTCGCGACATCTTTCCCGACGAGCAGACCCGCGACGGTGACGAATTCGCCGAAAAACTCATTCTCGACGGCAAGCACCTCGGCGCCGACTCCATCTATCCTCGACATCGTATCCGCCAATTGGCGAACCAGAGGTGCTGCCAACTCGCCGGTAACAAGCATATACTGCCCGGGTTGAATCGAGCTTCTGCCGCATTTCCTCTCAAGCCGTTTGAGTTCATCCAGAAAGAGACGGCAGACCCCAACGCCATCCTCCAACTGTGCAAATCCCTCATAAGCCGTCCGTCCGGGAAAATCCCGGCCCGCAAGTACGTAGAATTCGTCAGAAGCATACACCAACCGGGTTCCAAGCGTTCGCTTAAACTCAATCGCCCACTTTCGGACAGCGGCGGTCACATCCCCGGCTTCCTCGGCGCTCGGCCGCCTAAGCCTCGCCAGACCCTCCCGGTGTTTCGTCAGCCCAACCGGCACGATCGCGATGGATTCCACCGCCGGGTACAGACTTGCGAGGTCACTCACCGTCCGCTCCAGGTGATCGCCATCATTGAAACCCGGGACGAGCACGACCTGACATTGAAGAGTAATCCTTGATTGCGCCAGCCTGCGAAGCTGATCCATTATCTGCCCGGCTCGATGATTGCCGAGCATTCTCTCCCGAAGCGCCGGATCGGTTGTATGCACAGAGATGTAGAGCGGACTCATCCTCTGAGCGCATATCCTCTCCATCTCCGCATCAGTCACATTGGAAAGCGTAATGTAGTTGCCGTGAGCGAATGAAAGCCGGTAGTCGTCATCCCTCTGATTGAGCGATTCGCGCATGCCACCCGGCATCTGCTTCAGGAAGCAAAAAACACAGTTGTTGGCGCACTTGTGAAGGCCGTCGAATAATTCCTCGGCGAACTCGATGCCGAGTTCCTCGCCCTCTTCCCGCCCGACTTCCAGACTGATGATCTCTGAATCGCGCTCCACGGAAATCACAACCGAGTCCTCAGCCGTCAGGTAGGTGAAATCAAGCTGATCCAGCACGTCCCGCCCATCAACCGATAAGATCAGGTCTCCCACCATTAGACCAGCCTCATGAGCGGCACTTCCGGGCCGGATTCGAGCAATTTTGCCGTACTTTTTGGTCATGCCGACTAACTGATTTCCTCCAGCCTATTCACCACGGCTCCTATGATCCAGTCAGGAGTTGACGCCCCGGCGGTCACTCCAACTCTCTTCATACCGGCAAACCATGCTGGATCGATCTCATCGGCTGTCTCAACATGGTGAGTCGGGATGCCCTTGTCAGAGCATATCTCCGCTAGACGCCGTGTATTGGCGCTGTTTCGCCCGCCAACTACCACCATCGCATCCGCGCCGTCAGCGGTCTCCAGAGCCTCTCGCTGGCGCTCCGTGGTTGCGTGGCAGATCGTGTTGAACGCCCGCACCTCGTATGCCCGAGCAGCGATCTCCGAGACACAGTCGGTAAACCTATCGACTCTCTGAGTCGTCTGCGCAACAACGCCGACTCTGTTCTTCAACGCGTGATTGATCAGCTCGGCGGGATCGGAAACGACAATCGCGTCGTCACCCGATACGCTCATTATTCCCCGAACTTCCGTGTGACCTTTATCACCAACCACTATCACCTGGTAGCCCTCGGTGACAAGTCCGGCAACGGTCTGGTAAATCTTGCTCACGAACGGGCATGTGAGATCAATGGTCTCAAGCCCCATCTCGGAAGCCTGCTCCAGCACCCGGCGAGGCACGCCGTGACTCGGCATGACGACGATCGATCCCTCAGGCACATCTTCCAGCCGATCAACGCTCTTTACTCCGCGCTCTTCCAGCCGCTCGACTACCTGTGGATTATGGATCAGCGGCCCGAGGATGTACATAGGCTTCCTACCCGCCTCGGCGGTCTCGGTGACCGTATCCACGGCTCTTCGCACGCCATAACAGAATCCCGCTAGATTGGCTATAATAACTTCCAATTCGGCCTCGCTATTCAAGAAAAATGCCGGCTCCAAACGAAGCCGGCACTGAAAACCTCTCAAGATTGCGCGGGCGATATTATGCGCCCTCTCGATTTTGCCATTTTAACAGGCCATACTCCACGCTGTCAACCAGAGCGTGCCAACTAGCCTCGATGATATTCGTCGAAACGCCGACCGTCGTCCATGATGATGTACCGTCGGTCGATTCCACGACGACGCGTACACCGGCGGCTGTCGCATCTTTCGGGTTGAGTACTCGAACCTTGAAGTCGGTCAGTTTGATGTGCCTCAGTTCCTCCGGATAGAACTTTTCCAGAGCCTTTCTAAGAGCATGGTCCATAGCATGCACCGGCCCGTCGCCCTCCGCCACAGTCAGCATCTCCTCGCCATCGACCACCATTCGTAGAATCGCTTCAGTAATCGACTCGAGATCGGTGCCTCGGCGAGACACGTTCACATGGAAACTCTTCATATCGAAGAGCTTCTTGTATGTTCCCATCGACTTCTGAATCAGGAGTTCAAAGGACGCATCAGCTCCCTCAAAAGAGAAACCATTGTTCTCCAGTTCGGCAATTTTCTGAAGAACTTCCGCTGTTTCGGGCGATTTCTTGCCAAGATCGATCCCGAAAGCCTCCGCCTTGTGAGCTATGCTGCTCGCCCCAGCCAACTCAGAGATCAATACCCTGCGCTCATTGCCAACAACCTCCGGGCGAACATGCTCGTAGGTTCTGTTATCCTTCATCATTGCGTCCACATGAACGCCTGCCTTATGTGCGAACGCGCTTCGGCCTACGAACGGCTGACGATCATTCGGCACGACGTTTGCCACTTCATCCACGTAGTTGGACATCTGGGTCAACTGCTCCAGCGATCCAGGTGGAATGCAGTCCAGCCCCATCTTCATCTGAAGGACGGGGATGACCGTGCACAGGTTCGCGTTTCCACAGCGCTCGCCGTAACCGTTTATCGTGCCCTGAACCTGAATGGCTCCGGACTGGACACCGGTCACGCTGTTGGCAACCGCAAGCTCGCAGTCGTTATGAGCGTGAATTCCGAGCGGCACATCGATGTGCTTGCGAACCTCGGCGATGATCAAGGCGATCTCGGAAGGCAGCGATCCGCCGTTAGTGTCGCACAGCGCGAGGCAATCCGCGCCTGCTGCCGCTGCGGCTTTCAGAGCCTTGATGGAATACTCAGGATATGCCTTGTACCCATCGAAGAAGTGCTCGGCATCGAAGAAGACCTCGGGCACGTGCTTCTTGAGGAACTCCACTGAATCATAAATCATCTCAATGTTCTGCTCTAGCGGCACATTGAGAGCGTGCATTACATGAAGGTCCCAGGATTTGCCGAAGATCGTCGCCACCGACACGCCGCTCTCCACCAGGGCGCACAGGTTGGGATCATCCTCGGCTTTCAGCTTACCACGGCGAGTGCTCCCGAATGCTGCGATCCTGGCATGGCTCATCGGCATGGAGCGAACGCGTTGAAAAAACTCGGCATCCTTGGGATTGGACCCAGGCCAGCCGCCCTCGATGTAGTCGATTCCGAACTCATCCAGCCGTTTTGTTATCTTGACTTTGTCTTCAACGGAAAGGGAAACACCCTCACCCTGAGTTCCGTCGCGTAGCGTTGTATCGTATATGAATATCTTTGACATGATGCCCCTTTGTCACGGTGTTAGGGTTTTAGGGTTCTAAGGTTCTAAGCTTCTAAGATGATGATCTATATTTCATAATCCATATACCGATAAATGCCTTGCCACCCTTTATCGGCATAAGAATAGATGGATACGTCGGTGCTTCCACGGGATCAGAACCACTTCGCTCTACTACGTGTCGCGCCCTACGGATTACCCTCACCCCTACCCTCTCCCGCCAGGGAGCAGGAGAGGGGGTTATTGGCCGTGGCGTCCATCTGCGATGATTATACAAGTATCCTACAGCAGTAGTTAGCTATAACAGCACTCGGTACAAATACTTGAGAAGTATGAAGTATAAATCCTTACCTTAAAACCCTAAAACCTTAATACCTTAGAAACTTACATCCTTAGCATTTCGGTCCTTGTCCTGATGCGATCTTTGCCTGGGCGTATGGAATCAGGCCGCCCTTTTCTATCAGCATCTGCATGAACTCAGGGAAAGGTATCGCCTGAAAGACCGCGCCCGTAGTCAGGTTCGTAATCCGGCCCGTCGCCGTGTCAACCTCGACATCCTGGCCGGCGCCTATACCATCCACTGCTTCCGGGCACTGCAGGATCGGCAGTCCGATGTTGATCGCATTCCTGTAGAATATTCGTGCAAAGGTCTTGGCGATCACACAGGATACACCGGCGCCTTTGATCGCAATCGGAGCATGCTCGCGCGACGAGCCGCACCCGAAGTTCTGATCCGCTACTATTATGTCACCCGGCTGCACCTTCTTGACAAAGTCGGTATCGATATCCTCCATGCAATGGGCTGCCAGTTCGGCGGTGTCAGAAGTGTTGAGGTACCGGGCGGGTATGATGACATCCGTGTCAATATTGTTTCCGTATTTGTGTACTCTACCTTTGAGTATCATGGCTAGATTCCCTTCATGTCGAGTTCATCCGGACCGCCGATGTAACCGAGCACGGCGGATGCGGCGGCAATGGCCGGGTTAGAAAGATAGACCTCCGACTTCGGATGGCCCATTCTGCCGACGAAGTTGCGGTTGGTGGTTGCGATGGCGCGTTCACCTTCAGCGAGGCAACCCATATGGCCGCCCAGGCACGGTCCGCAGGTCGGTGTGCTGAACGCAGCCCCTGAGTCAACAAAAACATCCACCAACCCCTCGTGTATAGCCTGCTTGTAAATCTCCTGAGTGCCGGGAAGAATTATCAGGCGCACATTTGGATTTACCTTGCGTCCCTTCAGAATCCCAGCCGCCACTCTCAAATCTTCTATGCGCCCATTGGTACACGAACCGATGACCGACTGATCGATATTGATATCGCCGATCTGGCTGAGTGCCCTGGTATTCTCCGGCAGGTGCGGAAATGCGATCTGAGGCTCGATCTTCGCGCAATCGAACTCGTAAACCTGCTTATAGTTAGCGTCAGGATCGCTGGCGTAGGTTGTGAACTCCCTTTTCGCTCGTGGTGTCACATAATCAAGCGTGATCTGGTCGGGAGCGATAATACCGCTCTTCCCGCCTGCCTCGATAGCCATATTGCACATGGTAAACCTGTCCGCCATCGGAAGCGATTCGATCGTTTCCCCGGCAAACTCCATCGCGCAGTAGAGCGCGCCGTCCACTCCTATCTGACCGATGGTGTAAAGGATCAGGTCCTTGCCGCTCACCCATTTTCGGAGTCTTCCTGTAAACACAAACTTGATGCTTTCAGGAACGCGGAACCATGTCTCCCCGAGGGCCATTCCGGCTCCCAAATCGGAACTTCCAACACCTGTTGAGAACGCTCCGATTGCCCCGTAAGTACAAGTATGCGAGTCGGCGCCAATCACGACGTCGCCAGGCAGCACGATACCCTCATCCGGGAGCAGCGTGTGCTCGATTCCCACACGGCCGATCTCGAACCAGTTGACAATTCCATACTTCCTGGCGAACTCGCGCATCAACTTGACCTGCTCCGCCGACTTGATGTCCTTCGCTGGGGTGGAGTGGTCCGGAACCAGGGCGACTTTGTTCTTATCGAACACGCATTCGGCCCCGATATTCTCAAACTCGCGGATTGCTATTGGCGCGGTAATGTCGTTTGCCAACGCAAGATCGAGCCTTGCGGTAATCAGTTCCCCCGGTTCAACAGCCGTTTTTCCGCAGTGAGCCGCCAGTATCTTCTCAGTTATTGTCTGACCCATTATCAGCCTGCTTTCTTCTTTTTGACTGGTAATAAACCAGTTTGTTAATAGCCTGTATGTATGCCTTTGTGCTTGCCTCAACTATGTCAAGGCTCGCGCCTCGACCCGTATAGACGTTGGCGCCATCCCCGATCTTGACCACCACTTCGCCGAGTGCGTCCGTACCACCCGTCACCGATTTGACGATGTAGTCTATCAGCGTGTGCGGAATTTGTACCAACTTATCGATGGTCTTGTATACCGCATCCACGGAGCCGACCCCCATTCCACAGCCGGTCAATTCGCCGTCTGCGGCGCCGATTCGGATGGTAGCGGTTGGGATTCCTTCCAGGCTGGTCATCACCGTCATGTACTGCATATGGTATGTCTCAGGAATGCTGGAAACCTCGTCGGCAACCAGGGCTTCGAGATCTTCGTCGAAGATCTCTTTCTTCTTATCCGCAACTTCTTTGAACCGCGCGAACGCCTTATCAAGATCTTCACCGGTCAACTCGTAGCCAAGTTCCTTCAGCCGTGCCTCGAAGGCATGTCTCCCCGAGTGCTTGCCCAGGACGAGCTTCGTCTCGCCGAGTCCCAGCCCCTCAGCGTCCATGATCTCGTACGTACTCCGCTCCTGAAGGACGCCGTGCTGGTGAATGCCTGACTCGTGCGCAAATGCATTGCTGCCGACAATTGCCTTGTTCACCTGGATCATCAGACCGGTTACATCGCTAACCAGACGACTCGTGCGATAAATCTCTTTCTTATTGATGCCGGTGGTTGCATGGAAAATGTCGTTACGGGTATCCAGCGCCATCACGATCTCTTCGAGCGCTGCATTGCCCGCCCGCTCGCCGATACCGTTGATTGTGCACTCAACCTGACCCGCGCCCGCCTGAATGCACGCCAGTGAACACGCCACGCCCACACCCAGGTCGTTGTGGCTGTGAACGCTGATAACCGCCTTGTCGATGTTTGGAACGCGGTTCATTACCGCGCCGATGAAATCGGCGTATTCTTGCGGCATCGCAAACCCCACCGTGTTCGGCAGGTTGACGGTCGTTGCCCCTGCATCGATCACCGCCTCTACCACGCGGCAGAGATAATCAAGATCGGTTCTTGTGGCATCTTCAGCTGAAAACTCGACATCCTCAGTGAGCGCCTTGGCATAACGGACAGAGGCGATGGACAGATCGAGCACTTCGTCCCGAGTCTTTTTTAGCTTGTGCTTCAAATGGATATCGGATGTCGCGAGGAATACGTGAATTCGCGGTTTCTCCGCATATTTCACGGCTTCCCAGGCGCAATCGATGTCTTTCTCCACCGCCCGGCATAAACCGGCGATCGCAGGACCCTTGATCTTTTGCGAAATGAGTTTTACCGATTCAAAATCGCCGGGTGAGGAGATCGGGAAGCCGGCCTCGATCACATCGACCTTCAACCTGGCGAGTTGCTTCGCCACTTCCAGCTTCTCTTCCATGTTCATGCTTGCGCCGGGTGATTGCTCTCCATCGCGCAGAGTGGTATCAAAGATTATTATCCGTCTGTCCATTTGTCACGCACCTTCGAGGCCTCGGGAGGCCGATATTCGCTGTTCTATCTTACACTTCGGATATTGGATGTCGGATACAGACGGGAACGGCCTCCTGTTCAGGTACATGGCATGCACACCAAGCCGGGCGAGGAAGTACTCAAGTGGGATATTGGATAGTAGCGAGGCAAGCCCTCGGTTTCCCTATCCAACATCCAACATCCAATATCCAACATCCAATATCACGATATAGAAGTTATTTTTTCTTGAGATAGGTCATCATACCTCGAAGCTCGGCGCCGACTTCCTCGATGAGGCTCTCTCTGCCCTGTCTGCGAAGCGCGTTCAGCACCGGCCTGTTCGCCTGGTTCTCAAGAATCCACTCGCGTGCAAAATCGCCGTCCTGAATCTCGGCCAGGATGTCGCGCATGACCTCCCTGGTCTCTTCGTTAACCACCCGTGGACCGCGGGTGAAGTCGCCGTATTCCGCTGTGTTGCTGATCGAATGCCTCATCCAGCTTATGCCGCCTTCGTACATCAGATCGACGATCAACTTCAGTTCGTGCATGCACTCGAAGTATGCGATCTCCGGCTGGTATCCCGCCTCGACGAGCGTCTCGAAGCCGGCCGTCACAAGGGCGGTCGCGCCGCCGCAAAGGACTGCCTGCTCGCCGAAGAGATCCGTCTCGGTCTCCTCTTGGAAAGTTGTCTCAAGAACGCCTGCTCGAGTTCCGCCGATTCCCTTGGAGTACGCCAGCGCGGTCTCCTTGGCCTTACCGCTCGCATCCTGATAAATCGCGATCAGATTCGGCACGCCTCCGCCTTCGGTATATACACGGCGCACCAGGTGGCCGGGACCCTTGGGCGCAACCATGATGACGTCCACATCCTTGGGCGGGACAATCTGGCCGAAATGGATATTGAAACCGTGAGAAAAGAGCAGGGTCTTTCCTGCCGTCAGGTTCGGCTCTACCTCAGCCTTATAAACCTTAGGCTGAACCTCGTCCTCGGTCAGAATTTGTATGATGCTCGCCTGAGCAGAAGCCTCTGATGCCGCCAACGGCGTGAAGCCATCCTTTATCGCCTGATCCCAGCCTTCGGTCCCTTTGAGATCGCTGACGATAACTTCCACACCGCTGTCTCGCAGATTCTGAGCCTGCGCGTGTCCCTGGCTTCCGTAGCCGATAATAGCGACCTTTCGGCCCTTGAGTACATCGAGATTCGCATCCTGATCGTAATACACTTTTGCCATTTCTATTCCTCCATGTTGTTTGTTATGCGGTTCGTAACTATTAGGCTGGGTTTCAAGGTTTTAGGTTTGTAGGGTTATAAGGGAATGATCAATATCTTACATCTTAGAACCCTAGAACCTTACAACCTTATAACCCTAAAACCTTTCCCCTTACGGTACCTTGTCCCCTCGCATCATTGCGATGCGACCGGTACGGACCAGTTCCAAAATGCCGTAATTCCTGAGCAGTTCTTCAAGCGCATCCACTTTCTCCACGCTGCCCGTCGTTTCGATAGTGAAGGTTTTGTCGCTCAAATCGATGATCTTTGCGCGGAAGATATCGACTATCTGCATGATCTCGGCGCGTTTTTGTGCCTCAGCAGCCACCTTGATCAGAGCCAGTTCCCGCTGGACGATCGGTATTCCCTGGTAATCGATAACCCGAATGACATCGATCAGCTTGTTGAGCTGCTTGCTGATCTGCTCCAGCACGCTGTCGTCGCCCTGGCAGACCAGGGTCATTCGGGAGACGGTCGGATCATCCGTCGTGCTGACAGCCAGCGATTCTAAATTGAACCCACGCCTCGCGAACAGATTGGATACGCGCGCAAGGACGCCTGGCTTGTTTTCGACCAGAACGGTAATTGTATGGGTCATCACTCTGCCTCCTTGCTGATCATCATCTGCTCGATGGTTCCACCTGCCGGTATCATCGGAAAAACGTTCTCCTCACGGACGGTATGGAAGTCCATGATGACCGGAACATCGGTATATTCCAGTGACTTCCGCAATGCGCCCGCCACTTCATCAGGATTTTCTACCTTCATCCCGATCGCCCCGTAAGCCTCCGCCAGCTTCACGAAATCGGGCTGCGCCTCGATATCAACGCCTGAATACCGGCGGTTCCAGAAAAGCTCCTGCCACTGGCGAACCATCCCCAGATACTTGTTGTTGAGGATAACAACCTTCACCGGTATCCTGTTCGCAACTGCGGTCATGATCTCCTGGCTGTTCATCTGGAAGCTGCCATCGCCGTCGATGACGAAGACCTGTTTGTCCGGCAGACCTACCTGCATCCCGATTCCAGCCGGGAGACCGAAGCCCATCGTGCCAAGACCTCCGGAAGAGGCGAACTGTCGCGGATATTTGCACTTGAAGAACTGGCAGGCCCACATCTGATGCTGGCCGACTCCCGTTGCCACATACGCTTCGCCGTTCGTCACTTCCATAATCTGCTCTATGACGTACTGCGGATATATCTGATGATCTGAGTCGTACTTCAGCGGATGATCCTGCCTCCACTTAACTATCTGCTTATTCCAATCGCTCTCCCGCCGAGGCTCTACGTGCTTGAGCAGCGCGCGCAAGATCGCCTTGCAATCACCAACTATCGGAATGTCCACGTGAACCGTTTTTCCGATCTCAGCTGGATCGATGTCGATATGAATGACCTTCGCCTTGCGGGCGAACTCATCCAGCTTGCCGGTAACTCTGTCATCGAACCTGGCGCCGATCGCGATCAGGAGGTCGCAGTGCCCGACAGCATAATTTGCATAGGCTGTTCCGTGCATGCCTAGCATCCCAAGCGCATGAGGATGGGTTTCGGGGATCGCGCCCTTACCCATCAACGTTGTCGTCACCTGAATATGCGTCCGCTCGGTCAGTTCGAGCAGTTCCGCCGAAGCTCCGGACGAAATCACTCCGCCTCCGGCGTAAATCACCGGTCGTTCAGCAGCGGCAATCGCCTTGGCGGCCTTTTTTATCTGAAGCGGATGCCCCTCCGTGGTAGGTTTGTAAGATGGAATGTCAACATGCTCATAAGGCTTGTAGTCAATTTGAGCGACAGAAACATCCATCGGCAGATCGACCAGCACCGGGCCGGGCCGGCCACTTCGGGCGATGTGAAACGCCTCAGCGATCACCTGCGCGAGATCGTTTGCATCCTTGACCAGGAAATTATGCTTTGTGATCGGCATGGTGATACCGGTCATGTCCGCCTCCTGGAACGAATCCTTGCCAAGCGCAGCCGTTTTCACCTGACCCGTCAGAGCGACGATTGGGATGGAATCCATATAGGCGTTTGCGATTCCCGTAACCAGGTTCGTAGCGCCGGGACCGGACGTCGCGAGACAGACGCCGACTTTGCCGGTCGCCCTTGCATAGCCGTCAGCCATGTGAGCCGCGCCCTGTTCATGGCGTACCAGAATGTGACGAATCTCCTTGCAATCGAAAAGAGCATCGTAGATCGGTATGACTACGCCGCCGGGAAATCCGAAGATTACATCCACGCCTTCCCTCTTTAGACTTTCAATCAACGCCTGCGAACCCTTCACAGTCAGCACCTGCCTTTCTTAATAGTAGATTGTCGTGGTATCTACGACCCGCCGATTCGTAATCCGGTTACGACTCGCCGGTATTTGCGATCCGGGCGCTGGATTCTCCCGAATCCAGGGTAATCCAACAGCCTTGTCCTAACCAAACCGCTCCAGATCTGACTTACGCATTACGATGCAGGTCTCCGGATTACCCTCACCCCAACCCTCTCCCGCTCCTTCGATACGGCGCCGGGAGCGCCTACTCAGGACAAGGCAGGGAGCAGGAGAGGGAGATCCGGAGCAGATCGCTGGAAGCACGGGCGTCCCGTCCGCCCCAGAAATGCGGGCGAGACGCCCGCATTTCTGCCTAATGCCTACTTTACAATAGCGCCAGTTCCACCCGAAGTCACGCACTTCGCATAGCGAGCCAGATAGCCCGTTGTGATCTTCGGCTCTCTTGGTTTCCAGTTGCTTCGTCTTTTCGCCATCTCCTCATCGGAAATCCGAACATTGACCTGCTTCCCGGGGATGTCTATATCGATTATGTCGTCGTTCTCGATCAGGGCGATATTGCCGCCCTCAGCCGCTTCTGGTGAAACGTGCCCGATACAGCAACCGCGCGACGCCCCGGAGAACCGGCCATCCGTGATAAGACCGACGTACTTTCCAAGGCCCATACCCACAACTGTCGCGGTGGGAGCGAGCATTTCGCGCATGCCCGGCCCGCCCTTTGGACCCTCATAGCGAATGATGATTACCTGGCCCTTTTCGATCTTGCCGCCGAGTATGGAAGCAATCGCATCGTCCTCAGAATCGAAGACGCGCGCAGGACCCGAGAACTTCAGGACCTCATCATCGACCGCCGACTGCTTCACAACGGCGCCACCCTCGGCGATATTGCCTCGAAGAATTGCCAGACCGCCCTGAGCGTGATACGCATTGGCAACCGTTCGGATTACATCGGTATTGAGAACCCCTTTGCCCTCGATATTCTCACCTACAGTCTTGCCGGTAACCGTGATTGCTTCCGGATGCGCAAGCAGGCCATTCTTGTGAAGCTCGTGCATGACGGCCTGAATGCCGCCCGCCTCGTTCAGATCCTGAATGTGGTGCTTTCCTCCCGGACTCAGGCTGCAAAGGTGCGGCGTCTTCGCGCTCATCTCATTGAATTTGTCTAAGTCGATTTCGAAGCCCGCTTCGTGAGCAATCGCCGGAACGTGCAAAACAGTGTTGGTCGAGCAGCCGAGCGCCATATCCACGGCCAGCGCGTTCTCGAACGCCTGAGGCGTCATGACGTCACGAGGTTTCAGGTCGTTCTTGACCGCCTCGACCGCTGCCATACCTGCGTACTTCGCCAGACGAATTCTAGCCGATGTAACCGCGGGCACGGTTCCGTTACCGGGAAGTCCCATGCCAAGAGCCTCGGTCAGGCAGTTCATGGAGTTGGCGGTGAACATGCCAGCGCAGGAGCCACAGCCTGGACAGGCCGCTTCCTCTAACTCGCTGAGTTCGGCTTCGCTCATCAACCCGCCGGTCACTGCACCGATGCCTTCAAAAACCTGGCTTGCCGAAATATCCTTGCCTTTATACCGACCGGCCATCATGGGGCCGCCGCTGATCATGACGCTTGGGATATTCACCCTCGCCGCTGCCATCAGCATGCCGGGGATAATCTTGTCACAGTTCGGGATCAGCACCATGCCGTCGAACATATGCGCCATCGCCATGGATTCTACTGAATCGGCGATCAGTTCGCGGCTGGCGAGGGAGTATTTCATCCCCGCGTGTCCCATCGCGATCCCATCGCAGATTCCGATCACCCCGAACTCGACCGGTGTGCCGCCGGCCATTCGGATACCGGCCTTGACCGCCTCGGCGATCTTGTCCAGATGGATATGCCCCGGTATGATCTCATTAGCGGAGTTGGCGATGCCGATCAACGGCCGGTCCATCTCCTCCTGTGTAAACCCGCATGCCTTGAACATCGTGCGATGCGGCGCTCGCTCCAAACCCTTCTTAACTGCGTCACTTCTCATGCTAATCTCCTCCGATTGTGAAGTCGAAAACCTGGAAGGTGGTAGTTAGGAGTTGGAAGTCAGAAGTCAGAAGCAGGAAGTCAGAATACAGAAAACAGAATACGCGGAATCCTTCATGGCTGGCTTGCCCTTGCTACCACTATTCGTTGCTGTCCCCTACTCCTCTTAATCCTCTACTCCGTTACTCCACTACTTCAACACTCCCCAGTATTAAAAAAGCCTCTCATCCGAAAAGGGACGAGAGGCTGTTGCTCACGCGGTACCACCCTGATTGGCCGATGACGTCCACGCGCATCGACCCACTCCGGCGAAATAACGGTCGCCACCCGGAAATGCCTAGTTGCGAGAAAACTCCTGTAGGAGCCGTCTCCAGACGGCGATCCAGCCCTTCAGCACCCAGCTCAAAGGTGAGATTCAGCGAACGCCCGCGTTGCCTCACACCAACCGGCAACTCTCTGAAACGGCCCCATTCCGCCTACTAGCCTTGTCACAGCCTTTACGAACAAGTTTGTCCGTATATGATAGCACAATCGCAAAAACCGAGTCAACCGAGGTTTTCTATAAGGTTCAGAGTGGTTAATACAACGAAAGAGGAAGCACATTCATGGGTAAGTCAAGCGGGCTCGGGGTCCCGGAGGACATTTTGCGTGAGTTGAGAGAGTTTTCGGCAGACCATAATGCGACAATCGAAGATCTGCTGACTCCGGAATTCATGAAGGCCAATACGGACTTCGCAAGCTTTGATGAGTTCACCGCTTCTTTGGGAAATGTAGCTGAGACCTCTGAAACGCCTCAAGATGCCGTAGATTCCTGTGTCGTAGAGCATAGCCATTTCAGCAGCTACAACGCCATGCTTTGGGCAGCACTTGCGGCGCGAACTAAGGAATGCCGGTAGATGAGCCTGCCAATCAGCCGGCGGAATGGGAGGACAGATGACAGCAATACCACTGACGGACGAGGACAGAAAACCGCTTAGGTTTCCCATCGCTACGGCAATAATCATTGCCGTTAATTTCATAGTCTTCTTCGTGGAGTTGGCTGAGGGTTCAAAATTCATCGAGCGATGGGCTCTTGTGCCCGCGCACGTTGCTTCGCCCCACGGTTTCGCAACCATCTTCACCTCGATGTTCATGCATGCGAGCTGGGTTCACATCATCGGCAACATGGTCTTCTTCTGGGCGTTCGGCCCGGAGGTCGAAGACGCCATGGGTTCATGGCGCTACCTCATCTTCTATCTCCTCGGAGGGGTTGCCGCTTCGATCGCCCAGATTGCTGTAAGTCCCGGCTCGACAATTCCCAACCTCGGCGCAAGCGGCGCCATCGCCGCAGTTATGGGCGCATTTATCGTCACTTACCCGACCGATCGAATCAAATCGATTCTCGTCATCTTCTGGTTCGTCATGGTCAGGGAGATACCGGCCATAGTACTCATCGGCATCTGGTTTCTGCTACAACTGTTAAGTGGAATAGGATCGCTGGTGAGTCAGCAAAACGCTGGGGGAGTTGCCTACATGGCCCACGTGGGAGGATTCCTGTTTGGAGTGATCGCGGCGCCAATCTTCGAAGGCAGACTTTCGTCTGGTGGATATCCATCGAATAGAGGTCCTTCCTAGCAGTCTGTTTGTGGGTTCAGCCACATATTGCCGAACTCAAAGAAAGGCGTTACTCTCACGCCTCGAGTATTGGTTTTGCCAGGAGCCGGGACGGGGTATTGGTTCAGAGTCAATAACCACAATATACTTTAGGAGGATCTTATGTCAACATCAGTTCAGCAGCTACGGGATTCGATGAGGGATAAACTCGACCAACTTGATGAGAAGGTAAAGGATGTCAAGATCGACATTGAGCAAACCAACCTTGAACGAGAAGCTGACATTCACGTTAAAGTCGAGCAAGCCCGAGCAAAAGCGAGCGCCATGCATGATGATGCTGTGCGCTCCAGAGCAAAGATCGAAGGCGATTTCAGCGCCAAAAGAGCCGAGTGGCAAGGGAAGGTGCAGGATTGGAAAGCAGAACGGAACAAAAAGAGTCTTGACGCTCGTGCAGATGACGCGGAAGTCTTTGCTTCCGCGGCGTTTGATGTTGCAGTTTCCGCTGTCTATGAAGCAGATCTGGCGATTCTTGAGGCCATTGAAGCAAGGCAACAGGCTGATGCTGTGGCAGGCACATAACTAAGTCAGCAATCGTCAGCCAATATTCGGCACGCGGCGATAGACCTCGCGTTTGGGGAGTTGGAACTCTTTCGCCACTTGCTTGACGGCTCGCGTTCCGAAGCGCCGGACCCGAAGAGTTCGCATCTTCGCATCACCCGGCGCTTCTCTGAAATGGCCCCTTTCCGCCAACCTGCCTTGTCACATCCTTTGCGAACAAGTTCATCCATGGTATCACCATTTCAAGAGTCAAATCAACTGATCGGTAAAGAGCTTTCCGAAGACCTTTTCAAGCAAGAATACGACGTTCCATCCCGGTCCAATGCGCGTTGACTAGTCTCCTGCTTTGTGCTAGAATTGCCTCATTGTACAACCAACACATACACGCGATTGCAATGCTTCTGAACGGTTTCTTCTACAGTTTTCCTGTCTTGGTCATCCGTTCGTCTTCAATGACTTGAGGGAAGTGCACGTTGGCAAAAGGATTTTTTAGGCACATGCTTGCTGTGCTGGCATCAAGACACCGGCAGATTCTAGTCGCCGCACTTTTCGGTGTTATATCTCTCGGTCTGTTGTACTCAATCCGACTTGGCGGCAACCTTCGTTTCGGCGATGAACAGGAGTATTTCCGACTTGCTCGGAACCTCTCTACCTCCCATTCCTACACTATGTACGGCACATACCCGGAAATATTCCGCCCACCAGGATATCCTTTCCTGCTGGCTATGTTTATGAGCATAGGGGCAGGAGTCGAGTTCTTACGGTTCGTTAATTTCCTGGCTCTTGCTGCCTCGATTTATATAGTTTATCTATTCCTTCGAAAGGTATCTCCCGCTGCCGGCGCAATAGGAGTTATCCTGACGGTTCTATACCCGGTACTATTCTATACCGCTGGAACTCTCTATCCACAGACAGTAGCGGCGTGCATGTTTCTCATCTGTATGTACATATGGTCGCAAGCTACTATCTCACGAACATTGCTGGTGGTTTCCGGCCTAATCTACGGTTGCCTCATACTGACGGTTCCTACCTTCGCTTTCATGCTGTTTATTCTCATTTGTGCTCGCAAGTTATACAACCGATATCTTTCCTTGCGTGATCTCCTTGTGGTGTGCATTTGCGTCGCAGGAATCTTGGGGATATGGGGTATCAGGAATTACGAAGCGTATCATTCAGTGGTGTTTGTTTCCACGAACTCCGGACAAATGCTCCTAATGGGTAACAGCGAGAACACAACCCCCAACAATGGGCCGAATGCTGACATAGACAGGTATTCCAAGTTTGCAGGCGAGCACCAATTGAATGAAGTCGAGCGAGAAAAATACTACAAATCTTCGGCGGCCAAGTGGATAATGAAACACAAGTCCCAAGCCGCGAAACTTTATCTTCTCAAAACGCTGAATTACTTTAATTACCGAAATGAGCTGGCTACTCGATCGGAGGAATCAAGGGGAAAAGACCTGGTCATGATCATTACATACGGTCCACTTCTTCTCTTGTTCTTGATCAGGGTACTGTGCGCTAAAACAATCCCGCTTTCCGCCCCGGAAACTTTCTTCGCATTACTGTACATCCTTAATGCCTTTGCATCGGCAGTGTTCTTCACAAGGATCAGATACCGATTGCCGGTTGATTATCTCCTAATATACATAGTTGCCGCATTTCTTTACCAGATCGCTAACAGATACGTAGCGACAATTCACGGTTTACGCACGAAAGAACTGAGCTGCTCAGCTTAAGTATTTTTCGGATTACACTATGAGATACCTGTTCATATCCATGCGCCCACAACAGTGGACGAAGAATCTTGTGGTTCTTGCAGCCCTGGTTTTTTCACAGAATGCAATCCACAAAGGGCTTCTGGCCGTAGC
>Ga0326727_10004431_pt1 | contig 42242 bp, 32 predicted proteins | sample MB2enrmetagenome_FD_207643 | JGI IMG/M metagenome (GOLD analysis project Ga0326727, IMG submission 207643) | Lab enriched peat soil microbial communities from McLean, Ithaca, NY, United States - MB29MY | ecosystem: Environmental > Terrestrial > Soil > Wetlands > Peat | place: USA: New York...
ATTTTTGATGTTTTTGTTGATATGAACGTTTATGGAGAATCTGCATCAAGCCCATGAACAACATGTTAGCGATACTCTGATCTTACAGGAGAAGGGAGGAATTTTTACGTCCCTCCCTATGTATTTCTCAAATTTTAAATGGATTTTTCGTTTTTTACTGCAAACTTCATTTTTCTCGCACCAAATCAGGATTATATGTTGAGTGTTGAATTTAATAGTAAGCGTTAAAACTTCATTACATAACCATTTGTTGGTATTTCTTTGGACAATAGACGCTCGAATTTAAGAACTATTATTGTCTCAGAAGACAGAAATAAGAAGAAGAAAAAAGGAGCAACGAGCAAGAAATATCTTGGTGTATCATGGGACAAAAAACAGAATGTGTGGGTCACAAACATGACAATAAAAGAGAAGAGACTTTGGGCATGTTACAAAATTGAAGAACATGCAGCGCATCAATATAATAATTCAATACGGACTTACATTATACCGATAGACTTTGTAGTAAATATGAAGGGAGAGATTTGCCAGATAATATCTATAGGAATAGAAAAAAATATCAGGTGAAGATTTGTCATATAAGTTATGGATCATATCAGACTGTAGAAGAAGCAATAGAAATGAGAAATACGATACTAAAACAGCTAAAAGAGGAAGAGGAAGAAAGAATTATGAAATTTCCTATGCTTGTAAATGATGGAATACCTATCATCGAACTTTTTAATAAAGCTGGGAAAAAAGTAGCAGAGATGAAGACAAATACTATCATTTAATGCACTACAATTGGTGGCTATGTGCAGTTAGCGGCTATGTATTAGGACATGTTGAGGGCTTCTAACTGCACCTCCAAAAACCTTTTAGTCAAAATTAACGATTAAAAGAACAAAGACATAAAAAACGCAATTTTCATTATAAACGAAAAACAAAAAAATTAATTTAAACATTTGAAAAAAAACAAAAAGACTCGAGTATTCGAGATAAATGTCTTCTTCGACCAGATAAAAATGGAATTTTTAACTTATTCTTCTTTGAATGATCATGACAGTCATTTGGACTGTTTGAGACATGCACATGAAAATGGATGTCCTTGGAAGGAAAATACTTGTTCCTATGCTTCTTTGAATGGTCATTTAGACTGTTTGAAATATGCACATGAAAATGGATGTCCTTGGGACATAAATACTTGTTCTATTGCTTCTCAAAATGGTCATTTGGAATGTTTGAAATATGCACATGAAAATGGATGTCCTTGGGACAAAAATACTTGTTCTATTGCTTCTTACAGGGGTAATTTAGACTGTTTGAAATATGCACATGAAAATGGATGTCCTTGGGATGAATATACTTGTTCCTATGCTTCTTTGAATGGTCATTTAGACTGTTTGAGATACTCCTATGAAAAATAAAACAAAAAATTTTATGTATAAAATAAATTTAGAAGCAGAGATTGGAAGAAATATTGTAGAGGAAGAATTTGGTATAGATATAGGAGGAATAATTATTGATCTCATAAGAATTTTTGGGCTAACAACTGCTACATCATAAACGATTTTAAACGAATGAAAGTTGATTTTTTGTCGTATAAATGAACTTTTTGTCGTTTCAAGAAGAAGGTTTTTACAAAGTAGTGAAAACTTCACTCAAGAACATATTGAGGAATCCAGAAATTAATCTTGAGAAAATTCAGGATGCCGTAATTAGAATGAATAAGATAATGACACATACTCTTCAATTCTTGAAATTATTTTTGCTTCATAGTTATGAGGACGGAACATTTCCAGTCCTCAACAAAGACCTTATTAGAGGAGTGTTGAAAACTGTCAGTTTTAGTAATCATAAAAAAGAATTTTCAGTTTCCCAAGAACTAATGAATGAACTATCTTCTTTTTATATTAGGAATTATTTACTATCCATCATTAGACATTGAAGAAGATACCGAATGAGAAAAAGACTTTCCCTCGATCAAGTTCTTTTTGAATTTTCCTATTATTCGTAAGAGTTCTTCGTCGTAATCAATTTCTTCATATGGTCTGACACGGATTGTTTGTTTAGGATATCGTTCTTTTATTTCAGGATTATCATCTATCATAATTACGTCTGGATAACCCTCTAGAAGTTCCAATGCCTTTGTCACATCATATTTTGATATACTCTTTTTACACTCATCTACAGTCCAAACAAATTTAAACTTTTTTTTCATAGCCTTCTCTAAGATTTTAACAACAAATTGGACATATGGTTTCGAACCTGCTGACCATACACCAATGTCATCATAATTTTGAACGAGAAATTGAAGAAATACTCTGTAGTACGGTCTAAAGAATACACGAAAATATTTGTCCATATCTATCCAATCCATGTCGCTCGTATAACCTTCTTCATCATCTTTCAATGAATGTATCAACGTTTCGTCCAGATCAAGAACAATCAAAGGCATCTTTCTTGTAAAGAAAGAATTTTTACTATTGTGTGTAGTTAGTTACAAACACTTGAGCAGATCAACCATGTTCAAACCTTATTGTATAGTATTAGAACTTTATGAAGACATTTAATATTATATTGCTCTCTCTCTCTAATTTATTACACTGTGCTAAAAAAAATCTTCATAAAACATTAAAATATGGTAAAGATTAATACCAAAGTAATGAGTCAAAATCAATATTCGAAAATAGGATACATTCAGAATTAGAAATGTAGCACCTTGACAGCACTTTTTTGGTGTAATTAAGTATCTTATTTTGGTAATTTCCTCGTTTAGAAAATGAATTTTATTAAAAAATTAAGTAAAAATTAAGTAAATTAAGTAAAAAATTAAGTATCATAATTCACACCATAACCCATACTATAGATTGTTTTTTCATTTAAAGATTTAAATTATTGATGCCAAATTACGAATGTGCTCGTTGCCAAAAAATTTTCAAACAGAAGAGCAATTATGACAGTCATATGAAACGAAAAAATCCGTGTAAAGAAAAAAAATTGATGAAAGTTCTGGTCTAAAATGTCCATTCTGTAACAGAGAATTCGCAAGAAAATATTGTTTGCTGAGACATATTAATAACAATGTGTGTCAGTCTAAGAAACAAATGATTAAAATCGCCCTATCTAAAAAATTTCCAAATCTCTATATCACCATGATACTTGTTTTATCTATTTTTGTCCTGTAAAACATTTTCCATTTAAAAAGGGGATAGATATTTAAAGATGACAGACACTTATCGTTCCGATCCAATATTCGTTTCTGCTTTCACTGCGTTTGAAGGTTATCATGAACGAGAAAGAATCGTAGAAGGCACAGCTCTTGATGTCATAAAACGGGAGTCGTCAAAGTTTTTCGCGTTGGTGGAAAATACCTTACTCAAAAATATGCTCAATGATCCATACGTACGATCCTTTACTATTTTTGTTCCTGTAAATTTCGATCTAGACATATTTGGAAAATATCATGCAGAACTTTTAGTATCTCATGCAATGGCTCCATACATTTTCATTCCCTATGGAAAAGATGTCGTATTAGAGATGATGGATCAACATGTGTGTAGAGTCAGAAAAGACCTGATTGATGGTAAGAAAATTCTTAGCTCAATTCAATGTTCAAATGGAATCGTACATTTGATAGAAGATATTCTCGAGCCAAGTTTATTGAAAGGGGTATATTAAACTTTTTCTTTAACAATATTGTTAGAAAAAATCGCAACTAGTTATAAACCTCAGCGAATTCTCTGGCATATTTCTTCGATTGATACAAGATGATTGATGGATTAATTTCTATCACTTTAGATAGAAAATTATTTTACTCTACAATCATAAAATTTTCAGCCTTTTCATGGACTGAGTTCATAAATTTTCTGAATTCATATAGATTCTTATCAACATCTTTCAAAACAAGAAGGTCATATGTGTCAAATGTCATTTTAGATATCTTATCTCGGTTGGCCAACAATTCCATCCTTTTATCCCATCCTTTTCTATAGGAATCAAGTGTCATACTAATGGCATTGAATTCTAGATATAAACGTTCTATTTCCTCTGAATTATTTGCTGATATACTATCCAACACATCTTCAAACGTAACTGCACCATCATTACCCTCTTCGACTTGACCACCTCTCGAAAGAATGTGGAGAAGTCTATCGAGTATAGAATCAGATTGCTTTCTGAATTTAGAAAGCTGTTCTTTTAAATCTTTAATATTTAGTTCCATTTTTCAAACATCAATAGAAGAGATAGAATTTTTCGTTTTTCATTTTATTTTGATATAGTTTGTGAAGAACATTTCTTTCGTTTTTCTGTCGTTTGAATTGCTATTTATGGATCGTCTCGCTTCTATGACCTTATGATGTATAAAATCTTTCGACACATTTTTTTCCAATTCTTCTGTAAATGAATAACTACAGAAGAATGTTACATTTAGTTTTTTCAAAAACAAATAGAATTCATCATCATCGAAACCTTCTCTATTGTATGAAGTAAAAGATGTCTTCTTGATCCTAGGGTAAGGAGGATCGAAATATACAAATAGGTCATTTCCCACATATTTTATGTCTTTGTAGTCGGAACAGGAAATATTTACATTGAAAACTTGAAAAAATAAAGACATATTCCGCATGTCCTCCTCATTAAATTTTGGTTCTTTTCCAGAAGCAGTCTTACCCTTAGGAGTATTGAATCGTCCTCTCAGATTTTCCGCTACATACAAACGATTTTAATGTTAAGAACATTAAAAATATTCAAAACATCAGAACCGTCCTTGCAAGTGATAGTATAAAAGCCTCACTGCCGGAACGAGTGAAACAAACTAAAGGCAAGATACCAAATACCTAATCGACAATCTCCGCACAAAAGTTCCTGCCGAAGACCTTCTCGTCGTACTTTCGTACAGTTCCCTTAATCCATTTCAGGTATAAAAAATTTCCAGAAGTCCGAAGGTCGCTGGAGCTCAAGATACCTGCTACTCGCTTTAAGTGTTACCCCCTGTAGCTGAGGAAAGGCCAAAGGCCTTAATATTAAGGGTTGGTTCTCCCACTCCCAGAGTTCCTGTGTTATCTGGGAAACACAAAGACAAGTCTTTGTGAAACATCTAAAACTAGAGGTTTTACTGTGCGAAGCACAGTAAAACCCAGCTTTTTTTAAACGCGTTGCGTTTAAAAAAAGATGTGCTACCGGAACGACAAATCACAACCTTTCTTCAGAAAAGAAGGAATCGAAATTGATTACCCAGTAGACTTTTGAACAGAAAATATCACAGCTCAGCACATGAGCTGTGCTGAGATCTGTTCTATATAATTTCAAATGTTTAAGTCATTTTTATTTTTAAGTTAGTTAAGAAGTTCGGTTCTTAAGCCTGTAATGATTTTTGATGTTTTTGTTGATATGAACGTTTACGGAGAATCTGCATTGTGCCCTATAAAGACCGTTGAAACATTTTTTAATGAGATAGTAAAATCGACAAGATTTTGGAACACTATTATTGTCACCTTCCTTATTAAACTCAGTTCTCACTTCATTGTAATCTCTATCCCATATTTCTTTTATTGCGGGAATAAGGTTATCGCATTTATATTTAACATTCTTGTAAAAACCGATGAGAGAAGGATTTGAATCTGAAATGTATATCTTTGCTCCTTGTTTTATTATTCCTTTCTTGCATAACTGTATCAACATTGAACAAGAACCACAAAATGGTTCCATATAATTTGTTATTGATGTAGGAAGGTATTCATACGCTTATCAAGATATGTTATGAACTACTATGGCGATAACAAGGTTGACCATATAAATCATGACACCCTCGATAATAGAATTTCTAATTTGAGGATTATCACCTCTAAAGAAAACGCAATGAATAGAAAAATTGCAACAAACAATAAATCGGGAAGAAAAGGAAAAATGGCACATATTGTGCTCAAATTACAATTGATGGGAATAAGAAATGTCTTGGAACATTCAAGACAAAAGAAGAAGCAATCAAAGCAAGGGAAGAAGCAGAAAAAGAAATAGTATTTTGAGTTGAAAACTCAAGTAGTATAGGGAGAGCAAAAAGGACAACCAGTTTTCGAATAGGAACAGTAAGTTAAAGGAGGGCAGAAAATAACTCTATCCTTACATCTACCTGCTCCAGTACATTCTTCATCCTTTGGGACAAATTACTGAATGCTTTACTTTGCTTCCAATTCCCTTGTACTCTACTAATTTGTATCCTTCTTTCTCGAATATTTCCTTTACTTGTTCCTCTGAAATAAATGTTCTGCATTGTTTTTAAATTCTAATAGGTTTAGTTGAAATTTTTCAGTTTTTGTTTTCAGTATTGGTTGTCCAATATGCGGGGAGGGAGAAAGTGAAGAATTCTCAGAGACTAAAAACATGAATGGTCAGTGAATTATTCTTGATTGCTTCGGTTGTGCTATCTGTGGAGAGGGACAAGATGGATTTGGCGAGACGAAGGAAGAAACACGTTGTCAAGGAATAGGCATATGCAAAAGTCGAGTCATTATGTGCCCCCATTGACTTTTTGCTCGTATGGAAAAATCGGATGCCCTTACTGTTCTCCTTACCAATAGAATCCTTGATCAGAAAAGTATTTATTGTATTTCAAGAAATGGATTGCTTCGAATAACAATACAGTAAATGAAAATGTTTTTTCTCAAAGAATAAATGGAAAAACCTGTCACTGCCATAATATACAAGCGTGAGATAACCTTCGTAGATAATTATGACTACAGAATACCTACTGTTGCAGAAGTTTTTAGAAACAAAACTTCATTTGAAGCACGTCTTAAAGAACTGAGAAATACACTGTATAGACATGTTGATAAATTTCTTTCTTGCAAGAACGGATACTACATAATTATTCACTCTCGCACATTCATTGAACTTTCGAGAAATGTAGCGTCATTTCTCACTGGAGAAGAACAGGAACAATTGAGTAAAGCGTCTATTACTCATGGTATGTGGAAAATGTTTTCCAATTACAATCCCAATAGGTTAATAAGAGGCATCGATTTACGCGATATAGTTTCAGAGGTCATATCTACAACTGGATGGAAGAGCGAAAGTAGAATTATGGGAGAGGTAGCTGAATTGTATTTTGAGAAATACATCAGTTGCCAGAGGTGCGGTGCTTTGGATTATATGAAATGTCCGATAAACGAAAAGTCTATAGATTTCGTGTGTAGGAGATGCGGAACTAATTATCAGATAAAATGCAAGAAAGCCAGTTCAGGTTTTATCAGAAAATTAAAGAGTACTCGTTCTATTCAGATGGCGGGAGCAGAATACTCTACTACTCTGAAGAATGTAGATAAAAAAATTGACTACATGATATTATTGTATGATAACAACCATATGCTGGAAGATATAGTTTATATCAAATATGAGACTATTGGTGAAGAATGCGTGAAACCGAGAAATCCTTTGAAAGCAACAAGGATGCAATTTATTATTTTCAGACGTTACGTTTCTAGATGTAGTCTACACTCCATGAAATAATGTACCTTTTCCTACTTGAGTAGAAAAACGCAGTATTGCTATAGTATATGACTAGTCTTCTTCTTGTTCGATTCTTTCCAAAAACGATTGAAGATGGATATTTGATTTCTCTATTCCTATACATCTACGATTAGTGCTCTTACAAGCAAAGTATAGACTTCCGCTACCAAAGAAAGGATCCAATATAGTGTCGTTCTCTTTCGTAGTCAAAATGATAATTCTCTCCAATAATTTTTGAGGAATTTGATTTGTAAATGATTTTGCTTTACTCTTTGAAACGTTTTTAACCAATTGTATGTCAGTCCACCAGTCATACAATTTACTTCCAATGTGACCGTTTTCTACTCTCTCCTTAATTCTCTTGTCTTCAGGATTCTTATATGGTTGTGTTACTTTTCTAAAATCTGGAGAACAATTAAACCAAGCGATAGAACGTGATTGCTTTGGAACATTTGAGTTATAGCACCAAGTAGCGCATTTTTTGACCCTACCCAGTGCTGGACATACATAATTACATATCCCCTCTGGATAATGTATCACAACACTTTTGTATCCTTTCATGCCCCTCAAGAGGTTGATATATTCTTCCTCACTAATTTTATCCTTATAATCTGGGTAATGGTAGTCAATGTTATACGGTGGATCCGTGATAATATAATCAAATTTCAAATCGCCAATGACTTTTGTGTAGTCGTCATTATACACTTGGCATATTTCATTTTGAAACACATCCATGTTTTCTTTTCCGAAACAAAATATTTCAGATATCTCGATTGTCCTGCTAAGAATTTTACAATTTCTTGACTTAGAAAACAAAAAATATCAGGTCGGCGATATAAATTAGAAACACAAGATGAATATCTTCACTATCTAGTATCTGGTTCTGGTTTTTTTCGTGTATTATTATTGGACACGGCTTTTTTTGCTTTAAAAGATGCATGTCAAGTTGGAAATGATATACGTGATATCTCGAAAGAAATAAATGACCCAAGCCATGAGAGGGCTCGCTTCGTATCTATTATACTCCGGAGATGTGTTGAAGAAGTTCAGCAACACATTTTATTGTTAAAATATCATCAAAATACAATCGAATTATTAGCAACTCAAATTCCAGTAAACACTTTTCAAGGAATTCCGACAAAATCTCTATATACATCGCTTGAAAATTTATGTTCTAGCTTCAAAACTTTTGTGTCTGAATACTTTCACTTTATTTAACGAGATAACGGATACATTAATTTTCTATCGGCAGATAGAAATTTTAAGAAAGTTGTAATTTAGAAACTGTAGAAAAATAATTATTGACAGCAATATTCGCTGGACAAGTAAGTTAAGGATTGTGAATTCCAATACCATACCATGAGACCACCTTTAGATTGAGACCAAGTTTTCAAAGATCCTGTGTTAAATGCTTGTTGAACAAAAGTAGTCATGGTTCTTAAATCCACATATCCAAGAATATTTTCCTCCTACCCATTTTAGTATCGGCTTTACCAAACTCCATGACACCGGATCATAAGACATTTCTTTAATGTTCATTCTTTTCTTTAATACCTCTCTATCGAAAGATAGAGAAATTAAGGAAGCTCAACGTGATCATCCTGCTCCTCTTCAAAAATAACTTTCGTAGGGGAAAATACACTCTCTACATCTTCTCTTATTCCATTTTCAAAAGCAAATAATGTCAAACTACTATCACATCTAACATCCCAATATTCAATATCTACTGCTTCGGGTATTGTTTTAAATAATTCTCTACTTCTTTCGAACTTTTCTGGGGCTTTTCCTATAGCTTGTTGAATAGCCTCAATTGTTTCATACTCACGGATAAGTTTATATGCTGTAACTGGGCCAATTTTAGGGATATTTGAGTTATAATCTGTACCAGAGAGGATACAAAAATCCAAGAATTGTTGTTGTGTAAGTTCAAGATCATTAAGAATTACATCCAAATTTACTAAAGAACAAGAACCATCCATACTATAACCAAGAATTAACTTCTTAACTCCATAAGCCAATAAATCTGAATCCTCTGATATGACAGCATCTATCTTATTCTCTCTGAAGAGTGAATAGCACAGGGGCTCTGTTTCTCCGCTTGCTTGAATATATCTTGCCCCAACTTTTGTGATAAGTTGTTTAAGGTCTTCGATATCGGAAGGAGTGATTCTTATGTTCTCTGATTCTAACTTAGATAATTTCTCTCTTGCTTTATCAATATCAATTAGTTCCACAGGATCATTAATAATTTCTGCTAACTTTGTATCAGAATTAAAAATCTCGAGAACTGGTACAAAAGTATTTACATCTATTGTTCTATCTCCTGTTACATACTTGTCATAAGCTTCAATTGCATTCCTGATTATGATTGCACGGTCTTGGATTGATATTCTTTGTTGTTCTCTTTTTCTTAATGTTTCTGATTTTTCCACTGGCGGTTTTCCATCAAATACGAAGATACAATGGACAATATTTTTTCGGAATGATCTCAACATAGAATAAAACGCCATGATTGCTTGATGTTTGTAGATCGCTTTGTACTTATAGTAATAATTCGACACATCCAGCGCAATTTTCTTATTAGAAAATTGCGAAATATGGATTTGAGAAATTGCATTAGTTCTTTCTCTTATAAAACGGCTCAATCCTTTGATTCCCATGTTTTTCCTCTTGAATTTTTAAGAATAAAAATTCATTTTTCTTTCCAATCCTATACAACCATTCAAAAATGAATTTTTAATCCGTTCTATATATTTAAGTATTTTCAAGTTAGTCTCATCCGGCTCCGGCCTGATTTTTGATGTTTTTGTTGATATGAACGTTTACGAAGAATCTGCATTATACCCTTTATTCCCATTTTTATGTCAAATTAGTTTTTATGGATATTTCTAAATATAATGAATGTATGCAAATGCCAAACAACAGTTCATTAAAGTTTTAAAATTTGGCTAAGATATATTTTCATTTTTAAATACACAAATTCATTTCTTGATTGGAAATCTTGTAAGTTCTCCATTTATGTATGTCTTGAATAAATACCATTTCATTGGGGGTCGTCTTTTACCTTGTTCTTGTTTTATTACTGTTACTGTTTATAAAATCCGATCTCATAATCGAAGCAATCTTCGTAAATCACTTGGGTTTTGTTCTTGGAGTTGTTCATTTTTTATTGATAGCAAAAGATATACTTTTCCTCAAAAAATGAATATTAAATAATAAAATATCTAGGAAAGAAAAAATGGCTTCAGCTTTTGTTGAATCTGTGCCTTTTATTCTAGACGAAAAATCGGTCTCTGAATATGTGAATTATAACCCATTCTCGAACAATGTCGTCGGGTATATAGCATTTCAACGTAGTTATGCAAGATCTCTTCCTAATGGAAAGAAGGAGACGTGGTTTGACGTTTGTTATCGCGTTGTTAATGCATGTTATTCGGTGCAAAAAAGTTGGATTGAAAAAAATAATTTGGGATGGGATTCGGAGAAAGGCCAAGATTCAGCAAAAGAAATGTTTGAAAGAATGATAACAATGAAGTTCCTTCCAGCCGGAAGATCATTGTGGTCATTCGGCTCTCCGGCGGTAACTGAAAGAAGATTGTTCGAAAGTCTTTTTAATTGCGTTCCAAAAGGTTCATTGATTTTTACGAGAGGAGGGCTCTTCAAAATTGAAGACACTGAAATTGGACAAGAGGTTTTGACCAGTGATGGATACCATAAAATATTAAATAAATTTAATAGGGGAATTAAAAAACTAGTGAGAATCAAAACCGAAGATGGAGAATTCCGATGTACCCAAGACCATAAGTTGGCAGTGTTAAATAATCTAGAAACTTACGAATGGAAGGAAGCGGGAAACTTACAAAACGGAGATAGAATTGTAACTCCGAGGATTTCTATTGATGGTATAAAGACTAACCTCCCTGAATGGAAATATCCATTACATGATACATCAGTTAATATAACTATACCTGAACTCGATCAAGAAATGGCTTGGTTGTTAGGATTATTTTCTGGGGATGGCTGTACTTATCCGAATTACAAAAATGGAGGAAAAGGATCGCAAATTGTCATCTCATTAGGTATCAACGAACTTGACATGGCAGAAATGGCAAAAAGACAAATAGAGAGATTCGGTTCAAATTTGAACGTAAAAATTATAAAGCCAACAAATGTCAATGTCTATAATGTTCGTTGTTGTAGCAGGCAATTATCTTGGTATTTTGATAAAAATTTTAAGCAATCGCATGCCGAATTGAAGATTCCAGATTGTATATTGAAAGCGACCAAGGAAATTAAGTTGGCATTTGCATCTGGATGTATGGATTCAGACGGATGTGTCAAGGATGTTCCAATAGTTATGTGCTCAATATGTGAGAAATTTGTTAGAGAATTACAAGTGTTATTATATTCATGTGGTATCGAGAGTAGAGTAAAATTTCAGAGTGCTGGTCGTATTAAAAAATTATATAAATTGGCATTATTAACGACTCATTCCAAAAAAATTTTTAATTTGATTCCAACTTTACATAAAAAATGTATAATAGGAAAACGAAGTAGAAAAGCAAATGGATTTCCATTATCTTTTATAGAAGATAAAAAATTCAGAAAAAAACATGGACTGGTTAGTAAAGGGCAACAAATTAATATTGATTCTTTCTGTAAGGAATATGGTGATATTGATAACTGTCCGCTTAAGGTATTATCTGTTTCTGAAGACAATGAGGAAGAGACTTTTGATATCGAAGTTGAGGATGTTCATGAGTTTTATTGCAACGGAATACTTTGTCACAATTGTTCTTTCGTGACAACAGAAAACATTGATAAAGAATATTCAATTCCATTTACATGGATGATGAATGCAAGTATGTTAGGAGTAGGTGTAGCAACAGATGTGAGAGGAAGAGGGAAGTTAATGATTAATGAATCAGACGAGAAAGAGGAATTGTTTGTTGTGCCGGATAGTAGAGAAGGTTGGGTTCAAAGTCTTGAAAAACTTCTGAATAGTTACTTCTATAATGAACATAGACCAACTATGAGATTTGATTATTCCCAAATTAGACCTGAAGGAGCAATTTTAAAGGCTTTTGGTGGTGTATCATCAGGTTACAAACCATTAGAAAAAATGCTGGAAGGAATTAGAGAGGTGTTGGAGAGAAATAAAAATTCTCTTATAACTACAAGAACAATCGCTGATATTTGTAATATGATAGCGGTATGCGTGGTTTCGGGGAATATTCGTAGGTGCATTCCTTCTAATTCATTGATTCTTACCAATAAAGGACTTGTTAGAATCAAAGATGTGGAGATAGGTCAAGAAGTTTTGACAAGCGATGGGAGTTACCATGAAATCATAAATAAATTCGATCAAGGTATTCAGAGACTTGTCAAGATCAAAACTCAAGACGGATATATAAAGTGCACTCCTAATCATCGCATGGCAGTATTTAATAGTTGTGAAGCATACATATGGAAAACTGCTGAAGAACTCAAAGAAGGGGATAGACTAATTACCCCTCGAATTGCTATTGATGGATTTGATACAGAATTACCAGATTGGGATTCTCCTCCTCATAGGTCATCTTGTAAGAATATAGTTATTCCAAAACTTGATGCTGATATTGCATGGTTTTTGGGGGCTTTTCTTGGAGACGGATGCGCGATGCCAGATTATAAACATGAAGGTAATGGAGCACATATAACGATAGTATTTGGAATAGATGAATATGATATGGCATTAAAGGCTAAACAACAAATACAACGCTTTGGAGATCTGAATGTGAGAATACACAAAAGAGATAACTCTAATTGTTACGATGTCCATTGTTATTCCAAACAACTTTCTTGGTATTTGGATAAAAATATCAAACAATCTAACACCGAACTGAAAATTCCAGATTGTATACTGAAGGGAACGAAAGAAGTTAGGTTGGGATTTATAGCAGGTGTCATGGACAGTGATGGTTCTGTTAAACAACACATTCAGATTGTATCAACTATTTACGAAAATTTTGCTAGGGAACTCCAAATTCTGTTATACAGTTGTGGTATTGAAACCAGACTTAGGATTTGTGAGAAAGAACATCCGAGTAGAGATGGAAAAGGATGGAGAAAATTACATTATCTCTACGCGATAACTAAATATTCAAGAGAAAAAATTAATACAATCCCTCAATTGTTTAAAAAATTCCAATTCACAACATCTCAATTTGCTAATGGTTTCCCAGTATCTTTTATAAAGGATTGGAGAGTGAAACAAAAATATTGTAGAGAAAGAATGAACATCGACACTTATTGTAAAGTGTATGGAGATATCAAGATGTGTCCTTGTGAGGTGAAATCTGTCACAGAAGATATCGAGGAACAAACCTATGATATAGAGGTAGAGGAGAAAAGTGAATTTTATTGCGATGGTTACCTTTGTCACAATTCAGCATTTTTGATTCTGGGGAGCCCTGAAGATGATGAATTTATTCACTTGAAAGATTATAATAGAAACCCAGAAAGAAGTGCTTATGGATGGAGTTCAAATAACTCAATAATTGCTAAAGTTGGTATGGATTATTCAGGAATAGCAAAAATAATAGTAGATAGAGGTGAACCTGGAGCGTTCTGGTTAGAAAACGCAAGGAATTATAGCCGTATGTGCGAATTGCCTGATTATAAAGATAAAAAAGTACTCGGTACCAATCCTTGCATTTCTGGAGATACATTAATTGCTGTAGCAGATGGAAGACGTGCTATTAGTATAAAGCAATTAGCAGAAGAAGGAAAAGATGTCCCAGTTTATTCTCTCAACAAAGATACAGGAGATATTGAAGTGAAATGGGGTAGAAATCCAAGGATTACTGGGACTGATAAAAAATTATATAGAGTTTTATTTGATGATGGTAATCATATTGATGTAACTGAGAATCATAAATTCTTCACGATGGACAGAAAAGAAAAGGAGACAAGAGAATTGGTTAAAGGAGATAGTCTTCCTCGTTTCAGAAAATATGTGGATGAATATGTGTTTATACACAAAAACATCTATGGAGATAATAAAGAAGCAGAACATAGAGTGATTGGATCTTTTTATCATCCTGAGTTAGAATTCCACGATGAGTATAAAGGATGTTGTAAAACTGATGGATATGTTTTTCATCACGTTAATGAAGTTAAGACTGATAACCGACCAGAAAATATTGAACCAATGACATTCGAAGAGCACAACAGAATACATAACAAGGAAAGATCCGTTGGAGAGAAAAATCCTATGTTTGGTAGACAACAATCAGAATACACCAAAAGATTGATAGGAGAAAAAGCGAAGGAGAGATTTGAGGATGAGGATTATAAACAAAATATGTCCGACAAAATCAAAGAAAAATGGGAAGACCAAGAATTTAAAGAGAAAATGGAAGAGGCATTTTTCAGGAGAGAAACTAATAAATCTCTAATAAGGGAAGCGGAATGTAAAGAACAAGGAATGATTACGAGAAGAATAGATCCTCATACTTTTGTAATAATTAAAAATTGTCTCGGATGCGGGAAGGAAATATCTGTATCATATCATAGAAGAGACACCCAAACAATATGTCAATCTCAAGATTGTTTAACTAAAATTTACGGAGAAAAGAGGAACCATAGACAAGGGGAAACTTTTGAGAGAAGATCGTTTGAAAACTTTGTCAAACAAGTTTCAGTATATGACCAATTAAAATCAATGTCAGAGAATGAAATTGTAATGAAGAAAGAATGGGAACAAGAATGTTCTTCTCAAAGAGTTTCACATAGATTTGATGCTAACAATGATAGAAGAGAATACATTCTTCCTGGGTGGAGAGCGTTTGTGGATAAGGCAGACGAATTTTTAGATTCACATCAATATTACAAGGGCATGAATACCGAAAATACTTTGGAACTTCATAGACGGGTCATGTTCTTTAAGGATCTCCAAGAAAAACTATCCAGATATCCCACACTTGAGGAATTTCAAGAAAAGTATAGTGGAGAATATTCTGACAATTGGGAGGAATTTAAACAGTTGTGTGAAGAATATAACCATAGAGTTATTAGCGTTTCAGAACTTCCAGGAACTCATGCGGTATATAATATTACGATAGATGATAATCATACTTATGCTATTGTTTTTGATAGAACTGGAAATGATGGAATATTTACATGTAATTGCGGGGAAATCTCCTAGATTCTGGGAGAGTCAAAGTTAAAAACTTTGGCTAGTCATTTCCTATGTTATAATAGGATATGGCGACACTGTCAAACTGCGGGAAACTTCTTAGGCGCATCTGAAGCTAAAGCTTCAGCTTTAGATAGCCCTGGCTTGCTCGTTGAGCAAGTTAGAGCCTTCACTACCAAGCAGACACAGTAATGTAGTCTATGGCCGAGTTAATAGCCCTGGGTATGGTAAAAATGTGAAGGATTGGACGATCCGCAACTAAGCACCTAAAATTTAGGTGTGATGCTCAACGACTAGATGGCAGTGGGGGAGGGAGATTTTAGTCTCTCTTAAGGTATAGTCTATTCCCTATCGAAAGATAGTCATTCCTTAAGAAAGAATGAGACCTATGAACCAGAAAGGAAATGTTCTGGTAAGGTCGGTAGAAAAGTGAATGATAAAGAGTTCTGCAATTTAGTCGAAGTATTTCCGACTAAATGTGATAACTTAGATGACTTCAAACGGACATTGAAATTTGCCTATCTTTATGGCAAAACAATAACCTTAACAACTTCCTCATGTGTTCAAACAAATAGAGAAATGCTAAAAAATAGACGTGTAGGTGTATCTTTATCTGGTATTCAACAATTCCTTTCAAAACATACATTAGAAGAATTTCGTGTATGGTGTGATGAAGGATATAAAACTCTTCGATATTATGACGATGTATATAGTGAGTGGCTCGCAATTCCGAGGAGTATCAAAATAACAACAATTAAACCATCGGGAACTTTATCTCTCCTTGCTTCTGCCACCAGTGGAATGCATTTTCCCGAGTCCAGATTCTGCATTCGTAGAATTAATCTTGACAAAAATTCTGAACTTATTCCCTGCCTTGTTAAGGCAGGTTATCATCTTGAACCAAGTGTGTATGATAACCGTTCCATGATTGTTGAAGTCCCTGTTTATTTTGGACAAGTAAGAACCTTAGATTCTGTTTCAATATGGGAGCAATTTTCTATGTGCGCTTTCCTTCAGCGATGGTGGAGTGATAATCAAGTGTCATGTACTGTCACATTTAAAAAGGAAGAGCAGAAAGATATTGTTCCAGCCCTTAATCATTTTCAATACCACCTCAAAGGAATTAGTCTCCTTCCCAGGATAGAAGACAAATCAGTATATGCACAAATTCCATATGAAAAGATTAGTGAAGAAAAATATAATTCAATGATTGCAAATATTAAACCGATAAACTTCAATGGAAATGATAATATTGACGCTGTTATTGAAAGATTCTGCGATTCTGAGTCGTGTTTATTTGTGAGACGTTCTTAAGTATTTTCTATCCTTACGATAGATAAACTTCAATGGAAACGACCAAATCGATGCTGTAGTAGAACGTTTTTGCGATGAGACTGTTTGTCAGACATAATTAATCTATTTAAAGATATATTTCAATAATAAAATGAATCCTACAGACCAAGACGATAATCCAATTAGATTTAGTACCATTACTACGATAATTTCTATCTTCGTGATAGAAACTTAAATTATTACAAAACTAATAAACATGGTAAATATATTCATCGTCATTTTAGTTACGCTTCTAAGTTTTGCTATAGTTAGTTGCATAGGTATTTGTATGTCAGGAGAAAGACGTCAAGGTTTCCGGCCTATAGAAAATTAGTTTTTTCTTGCCAGAAAGAAAGAATGTCTGACAATTATATTACCGTCATCTTCATAATTGCGTTCATTCTAATTATTTTATTCGCAAGATACCTTTTCTCACTAACAGCTAAACAACCTCAACCTATTTCAACACAAATTTCTGTTCCTCCTCCTGCTCCTCCAATAGTAAAAACAACACCCACAACTGAAACTCCAGTATATACAGTACAAGAAGTTTTTCCAGAATATAACCCAGGAGAATATGAATATCCACTAGGATTAGGAATATATCCGTATTACGATTTTCCATATGCATATCCATATTCTGGATCAGGGGAAACTCCTTCTTACCATGAATATGGAGGATATCATGGAGGTGAAGGAGGATTCCATGGTGGTGGAGGATTCCATGGTGGTGGAGGTGGATCTCATGGTGGAGGAGGAAGAGGTGGCAGGTAAAGAAGGTGGTCATCGTTAAGAAACGTTTTCTATCCGTGAGATAGAAACTCTAATCATTAAAAGGTCTCCCCGCTCGGCAATTTGTACCGATAATAGCTTTTTGAAGAGGAATAATCATACTTAAAAATTCAACAGCATTACTCCAGTGGTCATCTACCGCATTTACCATCTCGGAAAAATCATAGAAACAAAGAATGTCAAATAACTTTTTCCCTCTATCTTGACTTATAAAGAGGGGATCATTGAGGGGTTGCTTAACATATTTATCAGGTAAGCATCCAATGGAAAACAGTCTTTTGGAATTAATTATTGGAAAAAGCCTTCGAATCTCACTATCAAATTCCGTATTGAGTAATTCTAAAGTTGTAGTATATCCGAAGTCTATTATTTTTACTTGACATTGACCATTTTGGATAGCTTGAAATAACAGTCCGGCAGACTTGAAGACTTCCTTGTTATTACATTTGAGCATATAATTTTCAAAATGAGCATCTGAATGCGCTATGTTGTTACTATGTAACTTGAGAAGAATATCCCTAATTTTTTCAAAAATAAGTTTCCTAAGATCTCGTCTTATAACGTCGTTACGTTCTGTGTTTATTATGTTTGTCATCGCATATTTTATAGACATATCGCATGCCTCCATTACCAAAATGAAATAGTCTTCTTCTGGATGCTTTGGATGATTTACTCCTTTATGGTGATAGTATTCAACCAATCTAGGACAAAGATCTAATTCTTGGACTTTTTTCCACATAGCTATTTCCCTCTTCTCAAGAAATGGTGTAAGTTCATTACCAGGCTTTACAATTTTTATAGCATATTCACAATTTTTCTCACAACACGCCCTGAATACTTCTCCAAAACTACCTTCACCTAAATAGGAATGAATTATCCATTCTGATTTACATTCAGATATTTGTCCTTTAGGAGAATCTGCCAATGCGAATACATCCTGATGGAGTAAGGAAGTTGAACGATCTCCTAAGAATTTAAATTTTTCGAGAGATTCTTTTCCTCGAAAACATATCCTATATGACCATAAATAAAAAAAGAAACGACTTATGTATCTTGAAGCTAATTTAAACGTTATTTCTTTTTTATTCTTTTCTTGCTCGGGAATTTTTTCATTAAGATTAACATATAAATCCCAAGGGGGAAGTGGTGGTCCAGTAGCAGATTCTTTTTCATAATATTCCTTTCCATAACTTATGGGTTTTTTAAAACAATTCCTAGGTAATCCACCAGATGCTAACGTTATATCTGTATCTTTTGGCACTCCTCCAGCCACATAAAATTCTATGGTCTGCATTATTATTCTATAATACATGTTATCGTTGTCTGAAAATTTCCATTTTAACGGAGATAAATACGGTATCACAATCATATCTGTCTGATAATAAAAACGAATAAGAGAATCTACAGTTGCTTTATAATTTTGCTCGACAACCGATTCCGGAAAAGGAATAGGAGAAATAACTCTTCCGGTACTATGAATATGAATAGACTCTTTTTCACCTTTTTCAGATATCATAACAAACATCATTTCTCCCTTATTTGTATCTCCTTTATCTACGATACCTTTTAAAGCATTTTCATAAATTTTTTCTGATAGGGAGAATATAACCTTGATCCATTCCTCGAACGGTGGAGGATCAAGGCTCAAATATTCAAGTAAGGTTCTCATCTCTTTTTTCTTTTTTGTGGAAGAAAAATCAATATTGTAGGGTTAATTTAAAATTTTGATCTGTATTTAAATTTGAAGATATGACTTGTAATCAATGCTTCAGCTACTATGATGCAATTATAAATGAACATTTGAATTGTGTCAAGGCCTTACATGAAAGGTTGGTGCGATGGAATGCAAGTGTTTGTAGAGATGCTGCACTTAAGGGAAATTTAGATTGTCTTATATATTTACATGAAAATGGTTGTCCTTGGGATGAGAGAGCTTGTGAAGATGCTGCTCGGGAAGGTCATATGGACTGTCTCATATATTTACATGAATGTGGCTGTCCCTGGAGAGAGAAAACTTGTAAAGATGCCATACATTCCAACAATTTTGAGTGTTTAAAATATGCTTACGAAAATGGATGTCCTCTTCCATATTTTTTTGATGATAGTCTACTTACCAGATATAAACCGATTGATCCTGACATTATTCAATTCATTCTTTTCAACCATATCAGGATCACTCCTAACCTTGTTATGGTTTTCAAGGAATATAATGAAAAACAGGAGAGAGACAATGGAATTGTCAAAGATTTTTTTGGAATTGATGTCGGAAAACTTATTATAGATTTTTTCAGATTGTTTCCTCGGGATTACGACATAGAAAAAGAAAATAGTTTTGTTGAGACAATAGCGACACTTCCTTATGAAGAGGAAGAGGTAGATCAAATTATTAAATGTAATAAAGAAGAAGAAGTCACTCAACTTTCTTTTATATAGTCTTTCATTTCTGAAAAACAGTGTCATAATCTTTCCTCTTACAACACTCACGTATGCATTTAGAAGTTAAGCATTTTTCACAACATACAAATGGAGAAACAAGGAGCAAGACAATTCCGAATAAAGAAATTGTCGCTATAGTAGTTGAGTCCATCAAAAAGAATTTTTTATTAATCGAACATAAATAAAAGGATGAAGACGAAGAATATTATCCTTATTGCAGTAGCAATAGTTGTCGCTATAGTAGTAGTTTCATACATTCTACTTCATTTGTTTAAAAAGAAACCAGACAATTTTAGGAAGCTTTTTTATATCAAAAAAGGATTCATCATGCTTGATAATGCTGCTAGTACCTTACCATTTTTGAAATTATTTGATGTTCTAAAATCATATTCTTGCTATTATTCAAATATTCATAGAGGAACGGGTATGGCATCTTTACTATCGACCCATTGTTATGAAAAGTCAAAAGATGTGGTTAGAGATTTTGTAAATGCTAATCATGGATATTTTGTGGCCTATTCTAAAAATGCAACAGAACAACTCAATTTATTAGCTGCTATTATTGCTCAGTTATTTACGAGAGGAGTCAGAACACGATCAACTATTCTCCTTTCAGGTATGGAACATCATAGTAATGATTTACCTTGGAGATATTTGACAAGAATAGGAATGAAAGTTGATTATATTAATCTTGCTTCGGGAAATAATAATGGAGATATGGAATATTCAGATCTTGATCAGAAAGTTAATCAATATGGTCAAGATCTTAATATCATCTCCGTGACAGGAATTAGCAATGTTACAGGAATAAGAGTTGATTTAGCACGTGTTAGTAAAGCAGCAAGAAGAGTAGGAGCATATATTTGTGTTGATGGAGCTCAACTTGTACCACATACAAAGACAGATATGACTGCTCTTGGTATAGATTTTCTAGCATTTAGTGCTCATAAGATTTACTGTCCATTTGGATTAGGAGTTCTTATTGGACGTCAAGATGTACTTGACTCTTTAGTTGAGTCCCCATTAATAAAAGGAGGAGGAGAAGTGAAGTTTGTTTGTAAGCCTTCTGGTAATGATTTTGGAGTTGTTTGGAAGAAAGATGAAGATCTTCTTGAAGGAGGAACGGGACCTATTATCGGAGCTGTTGCTCTTTCAAATGTTCTCAGGACAATTATGAATATTGGGATAAATAGGATAGAAAATCATGAAGCAATTTTATATAGGGAAGCCTATCATCTTTTTTCATCACTGAATATTGTAATTGTATCTCCTGATCCAAAATTCGGAACATCCAGTGCCATTTTATCATTTCATACTCCTTCTTATGATTCGGCTTTAATAGGGAGTATTTTATGTTATGAATATGGAATATGTGTTCGCTCTGGATGTATGTGTGCAATAATGCTTGTTTCACATCTATTAGGAAAAACTGACGACGATCTTACTTCTATGAAAAAATCCATAACTAACGGACAAGCGCAGCCACTTCCTGGAGTAATTAGAATTTCATTTGCGATGTACAACACTCTTGACGAAGTTCATGCAGTTTATCAAGCGATGAAGAATATTTTGAATGGAGATATTAGATACATATATACAAAACAAGGAGATTCATATATTCCGGATATTGACGAACAAAATAAGTGTGAGTGTATGTATAACACTTATTTGAGACCATTAGTTGAACCATAATTATGGTACGAAATACGAATTCTAGTTTTTTGATAGCTATTGGAAATCCTGGTTCTGGTCCTCCTTGTCCAACATAATTCTTATTCCACCAACAATATTTAAATTCAAATGATTTTTTCTTGGTAAGAAAGAATTTTCTTCACAATTTTCCTACAAAAGAAAGAAATGTCATCAGACAATTATCAACGTAACAGAACGCGCTCTAAATACACTATCTATCCCGCTGGAAGTGATGTTACAGACACTATCCACAACGTAGAATCGAGGATGATAAACGATCCTACATATGTTTCTCAGCTCGCTGGTGCTTTCTATAACGCGACGGGATCTTTTGGTACTCTTACTACAAAGTATTTAGTTGTTCCGGATATAACTGGAATGACATCAACAGGCTCTATGTATTTTGACCAACTTGCTGGTACTCTTAAGGTCTGGAACGGTTCAGCATGGCTCTCAATGTCTCACGCTTAAAATATCTTGAGCTCAAGCAGGAAATAATTCATTTCTATCTTTGATAGAAAATATGATTATTGTGTTGCAGAATTTAATTGACTTACAAGAGTTGCTAACTGAGCTGTCATAGCAGTTACTTGTTGATTTGATGCAGCTTGTGCTGTCGCCTGTGCTTCTGCTGTTTGTTTAGATTGATACATATACCAACCAACCGCTCCCGCGGAAACGAGTAATACTACTATAACTCCTATTATTACTCCTTTAGCCATTTATCTCGAAGGGTTTTTTATTAAAAGCCAAAATTAAAAAACATATACGTCACAAATCAAAATGAAAACAATATACATTGTTGGAGTATCTCGTATTTTAGATATGTATTACATTCCAGATTAAGAGATATATGTCTTTTTATTCCTTATATGGTAAGCATTAATGATAATCAAAAAGTTCTCCTTTATAAATCATGCAACAGAAATAACTAGAGATAATATCTAGACAACTAGAGATAATATCTAGACTCCGTGGAGTAAATGAAAATGAAACAATATATAATTAATAAGATCACAAATAAGGTCCATTCTTTGGAGTATCTCGTACAAGGTCTCCTATTGTCACATTCGTTTTTAGTAAACTTGATGATTTTTTTAATTTCACTAGCAAGTGTTTTTGGTATTCCCCCTTTAGCACAGAAAATTATACATCAAAGTCTTGTCTTTTTAATCCTCTGTCCTTTACAAAATTAAGAACCTTCCTTAAAAGACATATTCCTATGAGAATCTATCATCATTTTTCTAAATCATTTTAAACCTATAATATTTCTAAAAAATGACAGCTGAAATTGAAGTTCAAAAGACGACCGGTGAAATTACCTTAAATCAAAGAGATTCTTATTTCGCTGAAGATGGTTTATGAGGAATTTTTAAAGACCGGCGACCACTCTATGAGGTTAGGTGGTGAGGCATATTCATATGATTTTTATTTGAAGAATCCTGATTTGCACCTGAAAAATCCCAATTATCGTGGATATGAACTTTTCTCCACCATTTCAGAAAACCAAAGAAAGGCTTACGAGAAATTTCTCTCAGACATAAATGAAATTAAAACTATGCTCTCGAGTATTACAGGTAAGCCAAAAGAAGAATGTCCGTTTAGAAGAGAAGTTGAAGGAAAGAATGGATACTGTTTCTTACGTGATAATTACCTTGGAAGATATGTAATCAGTATAACAAAAAATACGGAAAAGTTGAACTTTTATTGGACGATTGGAGTTAAATATAAAGGAAATAGTGTCAAAGTAAGAAATTATAACGAACTGACTGTAGTGGGATACCATCATATTGGCACAAATGGAAATCTCGTAGATTTAAGAGAGGCTCTAGATTCTACAAAGGACTTTTTTCCAGTTACTGAAAACCCTATAGATACTGAAAATGAAGAAATCGAGGAATCTAGAAAAAAAGGATTCAAATATCTTGGAAAATTTGACACCTTCAAAGAATTCAATATGGCAATGCAGCAATATATTGAAGAGAGTAAAGCTTCTTCCTCTTCTGCTCCTCCTATTGACACTCCCCAAGTTTCTGTTCCTCCTATTGATACTCCTCAAGTTTCTGTTCCTCCTATTGATACTCCTCAAGTTTCTGTTCCTCCTATTAATACTCCCCAAGTTTCTGCTCCTCCTATTCGATATTCCTCTGCCTCTGCCACTGAGTCAACTTCTTATTATCCAATTTCTTCTTCAGGACAAGCCTCATATCCTGCTTCCACTTTTACTCCATTGTAAATTTTGACTCACATCTTGTGTCACAGAAAAATTAAACAACTCATTCTTTATCAAGGATAAAGAACATTCGATATCAGGAAATTATTAGTCATAAACTCTTCTTCGGATCTGTCGCACATCCTCCAGTGCTGGATCTGTTTCACATACAAGGGGAATATTTTCAAACTTGCCTAAAAAATATAAGAAAGAGAAGAAGTTGTCCTTCCAGATGTGTCCTTGACAAGAAAATTCGTGTCTATCTTTATGGCTTCCGAATTCTGTCTTTGAATCATTGAGATGAATCAAGGCTATTTTCCCTATCCCCATCCTTGATTGGATATCTTCATAAAGTCTGTCTATTTCTTCAATTTTGGAGATATCATATTCACCGGAAGCAAATATGTGTGCAGAATCTAAGCAGAAAAAGATATTTTCTTTCGATTTACATCGTTCGTATATTATATTGAGATTGTTCAGAGAAGCAAATTTTTTTCCCTCACCTGCACTATTCTCGAGTAGCAACTTTGAACCAAAAGGATAATTAATTGAATCAATAAATCTGACTGCTGCTTCAATTGATTCCTCAGTTGTACCTATTGCCGTCCCTGGATGAATTACTGTACCACCATTTAACTCTTTGGTAATTGAGAGTTCATATTCAATTGCTTTACAAATTCTCCATGCATAAGGGTCATGAAATTTCTTTTTTAAAGGATCTATTTTGAATATTCCACGCTTCGATGTTCCAACAAGACTAAAAGTAAATGGAAGATGAGAAAAACATTTAAAGTCTGGATATTCGAATGCGTCCCTTTGGGACGCATTCTCTGTTTTGCGGGGACGCTTTGCGCAAAACTCTGTTTTCACTCTCAAAATATCATCTCTCGAGAATATTTGTCTTTCTGTAGAAATTGAATCTCCAAACATACTTTGAAATGTTGATATGCCAATACTTTTTGCATATTCAAATGAGTCTGAAAGAGTGACAAAAGAAGGAATGATACATCCAAAACAATCAAATCTGGGAAGTAAGCCATCAAGTCGAAGGTCGTCGTCATCTGGAACAAGTTCAACTTCAAATTCTTCACCAATGAAATCAGTTATTATTTTCGCAATGTTATCACTTATTCCAATTTCCAGCAATACAGACGACATTTTTGTTTTCTGTGTAATGATCCTCCTTTTTTGTTTTTGTTTTTTAGTTTTGCCGCGGAGCGGACATGTCCCTTCTGGACTGTCCCTTCGGGATGCAAAACAGAGAATGCATTCGAAAAACTCTTGCATTTCCGGAAGTCTTCATTTTTCAATTAATGTCTTCAAAAATGAAAATGGATATGTTCGTATCCGATTTGGAAAAATGAGCATAGTTAGAATATTAGATTCATATTTTCCAAGTGACTTGACTGACATTATCCTACGTTATATGAAAAAATGTATTTTGACTGATGATTATAAGTTCCGCCCAGTAGGATATAGTCATATTGATGAATCTTTTCCTTCTTTTGATTCATTTGTTGAACAACAACAAATGAGACGAATGAATTCAATAACAATGTTCTCTTGTGATGAAAAAAATATTTTGACTTTGAGGACTGTGAGCGGTACATGTTATGGTATCAAAATAGATCCTGACAATGACTATGAGAAGATTCACAGTTATTTGGAACAAAACTTACTATTCAATTTTCTCGATCTTTAACTCTGTGTCGAATGCGCATTGCGTCCGCGTAGCGGACAGTCAGCAGAGCGGACATGTCCCTTTGGACGCTTTGCGCAAAACTGTGTTTTCCAAAGTCAAAATAATACCGACATAGTATGAAACTTCAATTCCGTCTCTTTTATAAATAGTCTGAAAACGAAAAGGGATATGCTCGACCCTATAAAATTGATAATTTCTTGGGAACTTTACGAATAATTTTGAATTCGGATATTTTATCATTAATTCGTCGCAGAACTCTGCCAATTCTTTCTCTCCAATATAAAGAGGAATGTCACGGAACTTCTTATAGTCAACCCCTCCCCATGGACAGTCTAGGTATATCAAATCAGGAATTACATCTATTTTATCATTTATTTTGAGAGCATCCTCGCAAAGAATAGTTATATTCGATATTGAAGAAAACCTTTTAGCATTTATTCTTGCTAAAGCAACCGAATGTTTTTCTATATCTACACCTATAACACTATCTGATAGTGTTGCAAGACCAAGTAAATCGATTCCGCTTCCACAAAACAAATCAAGAGTCAGTCTAGGTCTTTTCCTTAGTTCTTTTATGAGAAACTCTAGTTGTTGTATGAGTTGATATGATTTCGGATACTCATAAAGAGCATGTTCAGTAGTATATAAATCAAAATAAATTTCAGAAAGAGACTTTCCATATAACACAGGATGAATTATCCTTGATTTTGGAAACATAAATAAAGATGAATCGCTTACATCGTATCTTGATGTTCGGATAGAAGAATACTTGACAATCTTTTCACACTCCCTAATTGTCGAATCAGATTTATTTTCTTTATCAAGAATATCAATGGCAACGTCTCTGAATAAATTCCTACTACTCTTTGACATGGCGAGAAAGTCTCCAAAGCTTTGTTTTGAGTTACAGAACATCTTTATTTCGTTCATTTTCTTTTTTGAGATAAAGAAGTTGTTAAGTTTTTCATTTTTAGAAGAACGTATGTTTAATGCGAAAAACGAAAATTTAAGATTGAATTATAGAAAATTAAAAAATGCCTCTGCCGAAAATTGTACCAAACAACCAACATTTAATTTTCAAGAGAAAACAGTCGGTGTACGATGTGCTAAACATAAACTCGATGGGATGATAGATGTAGTTCATAAAAAATGCTCTGTTAAAGGTTGTATGTCTCGACCAAGTTATAACTTTCAAGGAAAAACAAACGGGTTACGATGTGCTAAACATAAACTCGGTGGGATGATAGATGTTGTTCATAAAAGATGTTCTATTGGAGGTTGTATAACAATACCAACTTTTAATCACAAAAAGTCTTTATCTCATCCATTTTCTTATATTAGTTTTTCATTTATTAGGAAACTCAAAAATATTATGACCAGCCAGAAACATTGAATATATAGACATAATTTCTGTGACTTTTCGATATAAGTTTCAATTTCTTTTGTCCCAGTTTTTCACTTTCTGATTCACTTTCACTGCTTGAGTCATTTCTTCTTTTGTTTCGTCAAAGTCCATACTTTTATGAGCATATCCAACATAAATGGACTTCCCATTTAGATTAATCCACAAATTACTCGTAATGCTGTTTCACTATATTTACAATCTCCTCATCCGACGTCGATTGGCTAAAATATCCAACAATCTATTGCTCAACTTTTTTCATTTTTTAGATTTCCAAGCCTTTAGGTGGAATATGGCTTTAAAATTTTGGGGAAATAAAAAATGGAGTCTCTAAATAACTTGAACAACGAATGGACTGATAAGAATTCCACCCATTCGTATTTCAATACTTATGAGGAATTGTTTTCCTCAAAAAGAAGCACAGCGAAGAATGTATTAGAGATAGGGATTTTTTGGGGTGGAAGCATCAAACTTTGGTATGGCTATTTTCCTAGTGCAATTATACATGGAACTGATATCCTTACTGCTGAAATTATAAAAATTCCCGAGATCTTCAATAATAATCGAGTTGTGTTACATATGATTACAAACGCGTATAGTGAAGTAACCTTGCAATCATTTAAAACAAAATTCGATATAATTATCGATGATGGTTCTCATAATTTAGAAGATATGGTTTGGGTAGTAAAAAACTACTCAAAAATACTTGACGAAAAAGGGATACTTGTAATCGAGGACATACAAGATTTTAATTGGTTAGATATTTTACGTGATGCAACTCCAATTGAACTGAGGCAGTACATAGAATTGTATGATTTGAGAAGTAAAAAAGGAAGGTACGATGATGTGTTATTTGTGATTAACAAAAATATATGAGAGAAATTAATATTATTGTCAGAGAATTTTTTCTTATATAAAAATGAGTTCCGATAATTACGCTCTGAAAATAACAGAGGAAGATGACGAAAATGAGAGGATAGCTATTGGTGACGAGATTGAAACCAATCCTGCCAGATTTTTCAGAAATAACATAGATCCTAATTTAAGGAAGATCAATTTCAAAAAAGAATTTAGTAAACAAATAGATATATCTAGTGCAAGATTAGTCTGGACTCCTAATCCTCCAGATGAAATGTGGTTTCCAGAACATATTCATATTCAGAAAGACGGAAATGTATTGTCTATAGATTATATTTTGATAGTAGGTAGGATTCATGGAGGAGTTGGCTACGCTTCTTCTGGGGTAAGAAGGCATTTTGTTGTGAGAACAAATGCATCTTCGGAACGGATGGTGAAACAACTTTTAGATAAATTTATTTCGAGTTCCTTTTATGAAAAAAAAATAAATACATCATTTCTCTTCAGAGAAATATGCAAACATAAGGAACTTATTTATAACCCGACACCAATTACCACAAAAAGAACAGTAGATTTTATAGTAAAACATGGTTTCGATGAGTACGATGAAATAACTGAAGCACTTGATTTTCTTGAAAATCAACGACATACATACGAAGAATGTATGAGAAAGCAAAGAACAGGATCAGATATTGATAAAATTACCTGTGAATATTCTTTCATGCCAGAAATTGAATAATTTTTCTGTAACAGAGTTACAGAAACTAGTAGTGGGCTAACGCAAGAAAGAAATGCGAAAGCCCTTGGTTCTTCATCGGAGCTTTCTTTATCTGATTCTTCGTCGTTTTCTTGCATTGATTTCTTTTCTTCTCATTTTTGAAAACTAAAGTCTAAAGACAGAAAATAAGTAAGTCTTTATCCACATGATAAAGATTATTTTATGATTGATTCATTCATTTATTTATTTAAAACTTCTTGCGATAGGAACGCTTCTTACGTGAAGAACGCCTAGTAGTTGATTTGCGGTGAGAGGTTCTCTTCTTGTACACCCTATTCTTATGAGGAGAACGAGAACGGGAATGAGAATGCTTCTTACGATGATGAACACGTCGAGTACGAGAGAGTGATCGGGAACGAGAAGTAGTGCGACGACGTTTGCGTGGTGAGAGAATAGATAATGCTTTTTTGACCTTTTTAACTTCACCAGCCAAGGCCTTTTTGACCTTTTTAACTTGAGAAAGGATTTTCTTAGCAGGACTTCCTCGTCTATGATGGACCGAACGAGAACGAGAACGTGAACGTGAACGTGATTTAGAAGAATGTCGGCGATGAGTAACTCTTTTAGTCTTTGCCATCTTTTATTTCAATCAGAAAAATAAAAAATATTTTTGTTGCATTTATTAATGCAATAATGTCTATTACAGGGAACTAAATATTCTCTAGAGAAGAAACAAAAAACAAAAAAATCTTTTAAAAAGAGGATATAAATAAGAAAGAAAAAACTTCATAATCATTGACATCTTCGTTTAGCCTTCAAAATGATTCTTGCAGGACCTTTTGGACTTCTCGGCTTCGGAACAGCTACTATGCTTTTAAACCTTTCTCATGTTGGAGAATTCGGATTAAATACTATGAATATTGCTATGGGATTTGCTCTTGGATGTATGATGCAATTCTTTGGTTCGATTCTTGCATATTTAAGAGGAGAATTCTTCTCTTGTTTCGTATTTGCTGCTTACGCATTCTTCTGGCTCAGTTTCGGAATGACATTAATGTTACCTCATGATGTTATTCCTCTTCCTAATGCCACCGCTCTTGGATGGTATTTGTGTATTTGGGGAATCTTCACCCTTGTCATGTTAGTTGCTGTCTGGAAACCAAAAAGTAACTGGGCTGTCCGGACAATCTTTATCACTCTTACCATCCTTTTCTTCCTTCTTGCTATTTCCGAGTGGCTTGCTGCTAGGCCAGATTATGCTGACTCATCTAATAAAGTGGATACAACAGCGGGAGCAGTTGGTATCTTATGCGGTTTTGCTGCATTTTATACAGCCATGGCGGAAACTCTTAATGGCCATTATGGATTCACTATCTTACCTCTTGGGGTGGTTGAAGCTCCTACTAGTGGCCTGATGATAATTGGAAGTGATGGAAAAGCAAGTGATGGAAAAGCTATCTCTTCTTCACCTCCTCCTGTCATTGCTGGACCTTTCGGCCTTCTTGGTTTTGGAACTGCCACTGTATTATTAAACCTCTCTCATGTTGGAGAATTCCCCCTGAACACTATGAATCTTGCAATGGGATTTGCTCTTGGATGCATGATGCAATTATTTGGTGCAATTATTGCCTACATCAGAGGAGAAATGACATCAGCCTTTGCCTTTGCTGCTTATGCTTTCTTTTGGATGTCATTTGGCATGACTCTTCTTCTACCTAATACTCTTACAACTGGTATTCTTCCTCTTCCTGGACCTACTGCTCTTGGATGGTATTTAGTTGTATGGGGTGTTTATACTGCTGTTATGGTTGGTGTAGTCTGGAAGCCAAAAAGCAGTTGGGCAGTTCGTGTCATCTTCGTCTCTCTTACATTCCTTTTCTTCCTTCTTGCTATCTCTAATTTCGTTGCTGCCAAACCAGGTTGGGCTAATGCTGCTAATAATTGGGACACAGCAGCGGGGGCAGTTGGACTCATATGTGGAGGTGCTGCTTTCTATACTGCTTTAGCTGAAACCCTTAATAACTGCTGGGGAACTACACTTTTGCCTCTTGGAGTTATTGAAGCAACTATAGTTGCAGGAGAAACTAAAACTCCTCCAGCGGTTATTGCTGCTCCTTTCGGCCTCCTTGGATTTGGCACTGCCACTATGCTCTTAAACCTTGTTCATGCTGGAGAATTCCCTCTTAATACAATGAATATTGCAATGGGATTCTCTCTCGGATGTTGTATGCAATTCTTTGGTGCTGTTGCTGCAGCTATCAAAGGACAGTTTGTTTCAGCATTTGCTTTTTCTGCGTATGCATTCTTCTGGCTCAGTTTTGGAATGACCTTAATGTTACCTCATGATGTTGTCGGTCTTCCTGATGATACTGCTCTCGGATGGTATCTTTGTGTATGGGGTATTTATACTGCTATAATGTTAGGAGCTGTTTGGAAACCAAAGAGCAGTTGGGCTGTTCGTCTTGTATTTTTCAGTCTTATATTTCTTTTCTTCCTTCTTGCTGTATCCAGTTGGGTTGGACAAAATATAGCTTACACTAATGAGGCGAATAATTGGGATACAGCAGCAGGAGCTGTAGGTATTTTATGTGGATTCTCAGCTTTTTATACAGGTCTAGCTGAGACTGTCAATAATCAATATGGTTTTACTATTTTACCAATTGGAGAAGTTGATGTTGTTAATACTGTTTCTGCAAATGCTACTCCTCTTCCAAAAATTATAAATGCAAAAATCACAATCCAACCAACCGAACCTTAATGTATATTTGTAACTTTGTAACAAATAAATTAAAATGTTTTCTATCACTGATAGAAACAATTAATTGGCTACGAGACCAAAAACGAAAAAGATATTAAATTCTCATAAAGCATAAAAATGGAGTATCAAAGATGTATTGCTATTAAATACAATGGCTCTCCTTGTCCTTGTAGAGCTAAATATGGACAATTTTGTGGAAGACATTGCCTTAGATGCAAAGATTGTGGTACCCACTTTCCGACACAAAATGATAAGGATTCTCACTACTGTCCCTCATCTTCAAATCTAGGAAGAAATATATCATTTCCTCCTACTTGTATTGAAAGTAACAACTTTCTGTGGAAATTAATATTTAAATATCCAAGAAAGAAATGGTTTTGGCAAGAAGTTTCAAGTAATTCTTGTACAACCTTAGATATAATAGAATGTTTTATCAACGAACCACATACTTTTAAATTTTCTTGGGAAGATGTATCTAGAAATCCAAATCTGACTGTCGAATTTATTAAAAAACATCCCTATAAAAGATGGAATTGGAGATTCATTTCAGAAAACAGCTCCTTCACTCCAAAAGATGTAGAAAATAATCCAGAATTTCCATGGGAACCAGGATATCTCGTATTAAATAAATCGTTTCCAGAAGAGGAAATAGAAAAAGTCATAGACAATTATTCGTGGCAAAGAAGCATATGGGAAAATAATGATTTGTCCCTAGAGTTCATCAAATATCATTCACGTGGTAAGAGATTGAATTGGAGGTTGTTGTCATTAAACAAAAATATAACCCCAGAGTTTATTGAAAGCAAAATTAGGAATCCTTTCGTCTATTGGCATAGACTGTCTTCTTCTTATAATATAAATCTCACGAATGAATTTTTTGAGAGACATTCGGAAGATCATCATTGGGAAATCAATTTTGGCAATCCAATTTTTGATAAAGAATTTATTGAAAAACATGCTGAAGAAAAATGGTTCTGGGAAGATGAATATGGATTTAGGGAAGATTTATTGTATAATCCTGACATTACATTAGAACTTTTGAAAAAATACCAAAAACTTCAAGAAGTTGGTAGGTATGTTTTATCCAATCGCCTTAGACTTACATGGGAAGACGTAGAATCAAATCCTAATATTACATGGGATTATAATGGACTTGCAAAAAATTGTAAGATTCCGATAGAAAAAATCAACCATTTAATTGATCCATCATATTGTCATTTATTATCTCTCCGTTGCAATAACAAAGAAGATTATATTGAAAAGTATCTTGATTTTTGGATTGTAACTGTCTCCAAAAGAAATTTCGATTACAATCCAAAAATACAAAGAATAATTAAAGAGCGACAAGAGATAATGGAAAAGTTTGGAATTGTTAAAGACATCTCGAATTTGATTGTGAAAGATTATGAAGGGATGAGAATTCGTAATTGGACTTGCTACTATTGCGACCAAGATTATAAATATTAATGACAGAACTTTCGTAACTTAGTTACGAAAACTTATCGCCATTTCAGACGGAATGCTTTCTTGTCTGTACTATAATTTGTCGATTGTTGTACAATATTTTCTTCAATTCATTCTTTATGTCTTGTACGTATTGATTTGTGTCTTTTGTTGCTTCCAAAAAATTTTGGAATTTCTCAATTGTGCATTCATCAAGGCTGTCAATTAATTCTTCAAATTTGGTCTCTAATATTCCTGATTTACTTTCAAATAACTGTTGTAATGCTTCGTCGCGATTTGCTAATTTCCATGTGTTACCGTCATATGTCAAGACATATGAATCTCTCAAATTACTAATATACACATTATGATTCTCTGGATAATTTTTATCGAAATGTATTTTTTTAACCAATTCAGGAACACTATTCATTCCCCTATTCAAAATTCTCCTGAAGTCTTTCTCTGTTATTCTATCGAGATTTTCTTTACCATACGCGACTATTTTTATGTTGAAATTATTATTCTGTGTATTTACGATTTGTTTTGGTTCTCTTTTTAGTTTGTCAATCTCTTCTTTGTTATTTTTCAGTTCCTCTCTGTTGTTTTTCAACTCTTCTTTCATCTCTATAAGAGACTTCATCAATTCTTCCATTTTTTCATCTTTTTCCAGCCTAATTTTACATATTTCCATGTGTCGAGTCATATTAAATTTTTTTGTGAAAATTTTTCCACAATAACTACATTCAAATTTAGGGGTGAGCTTGCATGGAAATTTTCTATTGACGTGTCTATTGTAGTCACTTTTCTGTGAGAAAATTTTATCGCAACGAGAACATACGTATTTTGGCATTCTTTCTATGCTACACAAATTTTTAAGTAAAAAAAGGTAAAAAATAAGTAAAAAAGGTAAAAAAGGTAAAAAAATAAAATTATGGTACGCAATGGAGCAGATTAGATTTCTAATTTGCTCAATTTTACTCAATTTTATTCCTTCTTGCTCCTAACTTTGGGCAAGAATTTGTCGGTTGATATGGATTAAAAGAGATTAAAAAACTACATTTTTTGGACAATAAATATAAATTTATAGAGGGAGAGAGAGCCTAATTTATATACCTTTTTAAAATTTACAAAACGTATGCAAAGAATTGATATTTCACCTATGTCAATTTACTAGATATACTCTTCTAAACTTTGTGACTTCTATCAAGGATAGAAATTCCTCTCATTTTTGTTTTTCCAGAATTAAAAAGTGATGTCTACATCAAAAATAAAAACTTCATATCAACCGGGAAGCGATATCTCGTCATTGGTAGACTATGTAGGTTCTCAATTATTGCTGGACAAAAACTTTGTCAATGGTCTAGGAGTATCATTTTCTGGAACATCAATCTCTGCTTTAACTGGATCATTCGGATATCTTCTGTCCGGAACAGGACATTTCACAAATTTAAGTGCAGATAATTTCGTATTTCCAACATCAGAAACTGTCAGCAATTTCAATATAACAGATACTCTTTCAGGAACCAACTCATACTTAACATCTATTACAGGGGGAAATGCCTACATAACAAATGGAAATATTCCGTATCTTCAATCTCAATATATGACAGGAGTTGATGCAAGTTTTAGTCAAATTAATGTTACGAATATATCTACTTCAACTGCCAACGTTAATTATTTAAACGCTAATACTGGTCATTTTAATCTTTTGAATTATAACAACTTCTCCAATGATGTTCTTAATCAACCTTTGAACGGTTTTGTTAGTACCCCTGGAACTGTTACTGCTTCTGATACTATAATATCTTCCATAGATAAACTTGATGGTAATGATTCTTTGGAATATATGAAAGATGTATCTCTGGCATTTCCTATTGTCGGACAGTTTTTGGGATGGAATGGTGCAGATTGGGTAAATGCAACAATTCCTGTCGGAGAAGGAGGAGCTGGAGTAACTTTATATTTAGATGGAACTGTAATAGTATCTGGACCAACAACAGATACATCACTATTTACATTACTAAAGTCTCCAAATGTTATAACTCCAGAACATCTCTGCTCTGTAACAACTACATTAGCAAACACTGCTGTGTTGTTTGAACTATACTTATTTTCAAACTTGGAAGTAGCAACAATACCAGGAGGAAATTGGACATTCATTTTTTGGAATGAGGTTGATAACCTTTCTGGAGGAACAATATCTCAAATGCTATACAATGTAAATAGAGTTATAGTTGAACCGGGAACAGTCACAGTCGTAGGTTCTGGTACAACAAGAACTGCTATGGTAACAGGAGCAACTCCATTTATCCCCTCAGACGCAAGCTCTACAGTAGGAAATTCTGGATATCTCCAAACACCATCTGGTATTTTTCCTATATCAGGATATACCTCTAACTCTATAGTATCGATAACAGTTCCCATTGCGTATGTTAATGATTTAGGAGTTTCATATTACCTTCACAGACTATTGTTTCAAGCAGAATCCACTCAAATTACAACTACAACTCCAACTTCTCAACAAACAGTTTCTTCTCAACCTGCTTATTCTGTCAATACCACTGATATGCTTTCTTTAGCTACTTTCGGAATAAATAATACATCAGACACAAGAACAATTTCATATACTCAAAATGGTTCATCAAGATATTCCCAAATTCATACTCCACTTCCTACATATCACAATGATTTGTTAGGTCTTCAGGGAGGTGTTGCTAATCAATACTATCATTTATCTGATTCACAATATACAATAAATACACAACCTGCCACATCTACTCTTGATGGTTATCTTCTACATAGCGATTGGCAAACATTTAACAACAAACAAACGAGATTCGCTGTTATCCCAGAAACTTCAGCATTTACAGCATCAGCAGATACAATCTATTTAGTTAATACAACAAATAATCCAGTAAATGTTCAACTCCCCCAGCCAACAACTGGAGTTCAATTCATAGTGAAAGATTCAGCATTCAATTCATCAAATAACAATATTAATCTCCTTCAATATTCAACAGAAAAAATTGAAAATGTTGCCGGAACCTATGTATTTAATTCAAACGGAACATCAACACTGATAACAAGTAATGGAACTGATTGGTTTGTAGTTGCCTCAGCACAAGATGTTGGCACTTCAATAACAGGAGTTTCTGCATATTTTAATTCAATAACTGGTTTCAACATCTACGGTTCAAATCTCGTTATTGGACAAATTACAGGATCATCTGCTTTCTTTAATACACTTACTGGAACTGTTATATATGCTTCAACAGTGTCATATGAAGCAATAGCAGCTAATTCAGCAAAATTTACGGCTCTTACAGGAACGACTGTGTATGCTGGGACATTTTATGTTTCTAATCAATCAACTATTTACTCAATTACAGGAAGCTTCATAACAATGGGAACAGGTACTTTCTATGATATAACAGGAACCAATTTAACAATCTTTGGAATTACTGGTGATAGTTGTTTTCTTAATTCAATCACAGGTTCAGCAGAATATTTTGGAACATCGAATATAACATCAATAACAGGTAGTTCTGCTTTCTTTACGACAATTACTGGAGGAAGTATATATACATCAAGTGGAGTCCAACCTCTTACTGGAGGACTAATTCTTGCTGCAGATAGTTTCAATGATAGCATATTTTCAGTTAATGCCTTGACAACTACCAACTTCCAGATTATTTCAAATTCAGGTGGAGGAGCAACAGCATTGTTTAAGGTCTATAACAATATCTCTGGAAGTCCTCTAGTTGAAATTGAAGGTACAAGTGATAGTACATCCATCTCTTCAGGTTCTTTAGTTGTAAATGGAGGTATTGGGGTAGCTAAAACAATTACAGCCTCTTCTGTTACAGGTTCTTCCGGATTTTTCATGTCATTGACTGGATCAGTAGTTAATACAGGAACATTATCAACCATGTCCATAACAGGAAATTCTGGTTTCTTTACCAATATCACTACAAATACCATTACTGTTGGAAGTCTAACTGGAACAAATAGCCTTGTTGCAACGTCAATTACTGGTTCAAGTGAGTTCATAATGGATAATATAGAAACAAACGGCTCATTAAAGTCTGGTTGCTTAGATACTTATAACATCTATTCAGGAGAAGGTTATGACAATGTTACTATTAATAATTTTTCTGGAGACATAATGACAATTGGAGTTAGTACATGGAGTATTACTGGCTATACAACGTCATGGACAACAGAATCAGCAGGAATGGGAGGAGGACTTGCTCCACACGCCTATATGTTCCGTGTTTCTGATAACATGAGTTCAATTGCTTCCTACAATTCAACATATGATGCTGTATGGACTGGAACACACTATATTTCTAATAATGGAGGAGTATCATGGTATCCTTGTACAGGAACTACTTACACCCTTACAAATTATAACATGAATGGAGGAATTGCCGTCTCTAGAGATGGATCATTGTGGATTGGCACAATAACTTCTACAACTTCAGAAGGAGGTATATATAGATCAACGGATGGTATTAATTTCAATCAAGTATTATCAGTTCTAATGACAGGAATATTCTTGGATAGCACATTTGTATGTTGCGATATAAGTAACAACAATCAAACAATTCTTGTATGTACAGATAGTCCCCAATCTTCGACAAATTATAATATACCATTCTACATTTCATTAAATAATGGACTTACATGGAGGGCAGTCGTCCCTTCTGCCATATATGACCATTACTGGGTTACTGATACTGCTATTTCATATGATGGACAGTATATGTTAGTTGCAGATAGGAACGGAGTATTTGTTTCTCTTGATTATGGTAACTCTTGGAGTCTTCGTGGTCCTTATATGGGAGGATTTAATAAACAAATAGCAATGTCAGAAAACGGAGATTTTATGTATTTATCTTGGACAGGAGGAGATCTTTTCGATTATTCTGTGGATTACGGGATGACATGGATAGCTAATCCTCCTGCATTTCTTGGATTTTCTGGAGTTGATTGTGACAAAACTGGGAGATATGTTTTCTTAGTGGAAGATGGATCTACTTATCTATGGTTTAGTAATAATTTCGCAAAAACATTTAATCAAATTACTATTCCAGGAATGGTTCCCGTTGTGAATTATACAGATGATCTAAATGTTAGTTCCGATGGTTCTAGTATAATGATTTATGATGGAGAAGCTACAAAACTTTGGTTTAAGACAATAACAGACAAGAGCGCATATACTGGAAACTTAACAATAAATGGATCTATTACTGGTCCATCAGCATATTTTACAACTATTGCTTACACCCCAGATACTCCTGCTAATTGGGCTACTCCTCCTACTTCTGTTGAAAGAGCACTAGACAATGTAGCATTCGCATCAAATATTGCCAGCGCATCCGCAACTGGGGTTCTTAGCTCTTCTAATTGGATATCATTCAACAATGTGGCAAATAATCCTCACATCGTTAGAGTTAATAGTGATGGTACTGGTAATTTCTCTTCTATCGTCACAGCAATGAACTCCATTACTGGAGCCAGTGAAAGTAATCCATACAAAATCCTAGTTGGTCCAGGAACTTTCATTGAAAATACAATTAACTTCAAATCTTGGGTTTGGATCGAAGGTATGAAAGATGAATGTACTGTCATTCAGACCAGTAGTCCTAATCAACATGCAGTTATTGGTGCTGATAACGCTGGGATATCAAAAGTAACAATTAGCGGTGCTACTAATTCTGGATATGCTGGAGTTTATTATCAAAGCACTGGTTCTTCATCAGAAAAAGGATTCTATGTCTATGACGCAAGATATGGAAATAACTATATTTGTAGTGTATGTGATACAACAAATGGTTATACAGTACTTTTTAATCAAAATTGTAGAGTTGGACAACAATATACCTTTACTTACGGATGGATATGTACTGGTCCAAACCCAGGAAGAAATGTTGTTCTTGAAACAACTAGTACAGGTGGAATACCTACACCAGAACCATCAGAAGTATTCACTTGCTGTGGCTCTCAATGTGAAATTATAATTCAAGCTGTAACTATATATGCAAGTCAATTACAAACGACTGGTTCCTTAATTCATGTATTCAACGGTGGAACTATTAGAGCAGATAGTTTAGTGGCTAAATTATTTAATGTCGGGTTATATGTCGAAAATGTTGGATCTGGTCCAATACTTGATATTAATAGTACGAGTTTTGTCGATTGTACTCAAGACATTGATATAGAACATCCGGAAACAGCTGGGGCATTTGACGGTTCTTGTGATGTTGGTAAGGTTAAAATTAATGCGTCAGCGCCTGTAGCAGTTGTGTTTGCTGATAAAGGACCAAGTGTTGCTGGACAGGTTGTATTAGGGGACATATTACAAGGTTCGGACTTTTCAAAACTAATAAACCTCTCTAAAATGGCAAGAGCAGGAACTGTGGGATGGATAAATGGAGGGACTGTTACAAATGCTGGAGGTCTTAGTGTGACAGTAACTGCTGGAGACGGATTTATAATTAGTTCTGTTGATTCTCAGATATATGAAATACCTTGGAACGGAACCGGAATAACATTAGTTGATGGGACATCAAATTATATTTATATAGCTCCAGTATTTAGTTCTACTGGAGCATATGGAGTTATAACATCTTCTACTGCTCAACCAGTTCTTGATCAAGTGGTTTATCTCGGAAGAGCATTCGCAAATTCTGGTTCAATAGAATATATAACATCATCAATAATCAATATGAATCAACATGGAGATCTAGTTGAATCTTTTCAAAGGGAAGCTTTGGGACCAGTATATGTAAGTGGTTCTACAGTTACAGAAGATCCAATTACAGGGTTCAACTTAGATGTTACAGCAGGTCAATACTACTATGGAACAGTTTTATATTCTCCATCAGGAGCTTCTCCTATTACGATGAGTATAAGATACAGAAATGGAGCAGGTGGATGGGTATATGAAACGGGTACTACAGTTGATAATTCGTACTATGATAATGGTTCTGGAACTTTATTCCCTTTATCGACAGGTTACTACGCAAAACCTTCTCTTTATACTGTTGGAGAAGGAGTTAATGAGACTTATATATTAATTTATTCTCAAGCAGAATACGCAGCATTAGCAGCAGCAGAAGTTGCAACTCTTCCCACTACTCCTCCTGATGTTATTCATTCAGTTACTTTAATAGCTGCTCCTATTGTTCAACAAGGGGCAACAGGAATAACAGAAATTCTTGATGAAAAACCAGTAGTTGGTTTCAAAGCTAGTGGAATAACAGCAACTGCTGATCATACCCAATTGTTAAATTTGAACTTGGGCAACGCAGGACATTTTCAGTTTATGATGTTGAATGGTTCGACTCCAATGGCATCAACCTTAAATATGAGTAATAATTCAATCACGAATATATCAACTGCAAATGGAGTTGTTATTGAGGCACATGAATCTCGTCATTTACCGAATGGAGCGGATCCATTGGTTACTGCGGCTCCCACAACAAACTTGACTCCGAGTTCCACAAATGCTGTTGGAGTTCAAAACAGTTTTTCAAGAAGTGATCATAGTCATGCAATTACAGGATTCAATGTGACAGGAAACTATATTTCATACTTATATGGGGATGTTGGAGCTACAGGTCCAGATGGGGCAACAGGAGTTGTCAATAGTGTGGGTGGTTCATCAGCTTATAATATTCATACAGCAGAAGTATTAGCAAATGCCTCCACCAATTATAACATAGCAGGAACAATTGTGAGACGTGATTTAACAGGAGGATTTATCATGGGAGGACTTATGGCTACAACGGGAGATTTTTCTGGACTTTTAACTGCTCAGGCTGGAATAACTGGTACTTCAATATTCTTTATATCAATTACTGGTTACAATGTTTATGCCGGCACGTTGAGTGCCTTACAATTAACTGGTCAGTCAGCATTATTCACTTCAATTACAGGTGCTACAGTTACTGGTTCTTCAGCATTCTTCACTTCAATTACAGGTGCTACAGTTACTGGTTCTTCAGCATTCTTTACGTCAATCACTGGTTACAATGTTTATGCCGGCACATTGAGTGCCTTACAATTAACTGGTCAGTCAGCATTATTCACTTCAATTACGGGTGCTACAGTTACTGGTTCTTCAGCATTCTTTACGTCAATCACTGGTTACAATGTTTATGTCGGCACGTTGAGTGCCTTACAATTAACTGGTCAGTCAGCATTCTTCACTTCAATTACAGGTGCTACAGTTACTGGATCTTCAGCATTCTTTACATCAATCACTGGTTACAATATTTATGCCAGTGCGTTGAGTGCCTTACAATTAACTGGTCAGTCAGCATTCTTCACTTCAATTACAGGTGCTACAGTTACTGGTTCTTCAGCATTCTTTACGTCAATCACTGGTTACAATGTTTATGCCGGCACATTGAGTGCCTTACAATTAACTGGTCAGTCAGCATTATTCACTTCAATTACGGGTGCTACAGTTACTGGTTCTTCAGCATTCTTTACGTCAATCACTGGTTACAATGTTTATGCCAGCGCGATTACAGGTGCTACAGTTACTGGATCTTCAGCATTCTTTACATCAATCACTGGTTACAATATTTATGCCAGCGCGTTGAGTGCCTTACAATTAACTGGTCAGTCAGCGTTTTTCACTTCAATTACAGGCACAAGTTTGATTGCTGGCTCATCTCATACAGGAGATTCCGCATTCTTCACTTCAATTACAGGTGCTACAGTTACTGGATCTTCAGCATTCTTCATTTCAATTACAGGTACAAGTTTAATTGCCGGCTCATCCCATACAGGAGACTCCGCATTCTTTACGTCAATCACTGGTTACGATATTTATGCCCCACAATTAACTGGTTCTTCAGCATTCTTTACATCAATCACTGGTTACGATATTTATGCCGGCACGTTGAGTGCCTTACAATTAACTGGTCAGTCAGCATTCTTCACTTCAATTACAGGTGCTACAGTTACTGGTTCTTCAGCATTCTTTACATCAATCACTGGTTACAATGTTTATGCCGGCACGTTGAGTGCCTTACAATTAACCGGTCAGTCAGCATTCTTCACTTCATCAATTACTGGTTACAACGTCTATATGTCTCAACTATCAGGTCAATCGGCTTACTTTACGTCAATTACTGGTACTCAATCAGCATTCTTTACAACAGTTACTGGTTACAATACTTACGCTCCTCAAATTTCAGGTCAATCAGCCTACT
>Ga0326727_10004432_pt1 | contig 42241 bp, 27 predicted proteins | sample MB2enrmetagenome_FD_207643 | JGI IMG/M metagenome (GOLD analysis project Ga0326727, IMG submission 207643) | Lab enriched peat soil microbial communities from McLean, Ithaca, NY, United States - MB29MY | ecosystem: Environmental > Terrestrial > Soil > Wetlands > Peat | place: USA: New York...
AGTGCGGTATCGGTCCCCCAGCGCGATATCCAACCCGATCCGCCGCGCTCGAAGATCTGGAAGGCCGCGAAGTATCCCGGATTTCTTCTAGTGAAGGCGATTGCACCGGAGCACGCAGCGACCGGGGAGATTAGACTTTCGATCAATGCAGACTCCGACGATCCGGTACTGTTCACGCATCCGATCTGCATGAACGCACACGATTCCCGGCAACAGCTCTTTGCGCTGATTGATCGGCTGGATGTCGAATCGGTTCTGGTTCTCACTGGCCGAATCGCCTCTGTTCTGGAGGGCGTGCGCGAGTTGACGCCGCTTCGCGAACTGATGGAATTGAGCCACGATCACGCAGTCGAACGCCTTCCGATATCCATCCGGGAATCGGATCCGAAAGTCTTCCTTCATATCGATCAGAGCGTCGCAGCCGGCGGTGAAGGCCTTTTCCTTTCCGGCTGGTTCTACTCGGAAAGTGAGAGGAATCCACGGATAGAGTGCCATTGCGGAAGCGCAACGTTCGAAGTCACGAACCATTGGATCCGAACTCCGCGCATGGATGTTGTGTCGCACCTGACGAATCTTGGCATCCAGGTGGGCGGCTGCGATTTTGGATTCACGTCTTACGCGCCAATCAAGTGCGGCGATAGGCCGTACTATCTCTCAGTTGCCTTGAAGTCGGGAGAAACGAAGCGGATGCGTGTGCCTATTGCCGCGAAAGCTCAGTCAGCGCTGCAGACCGTTCGCGCGCTGCTAAGTTCGTTCGATTGCAGTCATCGGGAACTGCGTACCTTGCTCGATCGCCAGGTTGGACCGGCCGTGCAGGCGGTCTGGTCCGCCAGAGCAAAGCCGGAATACAAGGTCTTCTCGGAAACTTTTGGCGCGAGGGAGACCAGCCCGGCCGTCTCCATCGTTGTGCCGCTGTTCGGCCGCTGCGATTTCGCAGAGTACCAGATGGCGTTGTTCGCAGACGATGAAGACTTCCAGCGCACTGATCTGATTTATGTCGTAGACGATCCGGCTATCATCGACGCGTTTCGCGTCCTGTGTCCCAACCTACTAGGCATCTATCAGGTGCCATTCACCGTCGTGTACCCGGGCGTGAATCTCGGCTTCGCGGGAGCGAACAATTTGGGCGTCGAGAGAGCGCGCGCGCCCCTGACTTTGTTTTTGAACTCGGACGTGCTGCCGAAACGGAGAGGCTGGGTCAGCGAACTGCTGCGCGTTCATGCTTCGCTCAAGTCTCCGGGCCTTGTCGGCGCCAAGCTCCTGTATGAAGACGGTACACTGCAGCATGCCGGAATGGCTTTTCGCATGCATTCGCCCTGGGGCGGCCTGTGGATCAACGATCATCCCCTGAAAGGCCAGAACCCCACTTCTATTACGGGCACGCGGCAGGTCGATGCAGTCACCGCGGCCTGTGCTTTGATCGAGACCTCGCTTTTCCGGGATTTGGGCGGGTTTTCAGAGGACTATATCGTCGGAGACTTCGAAGATTCCGACCTTTGCCTTCGCGCCCGGATGGCGGGGCGGCGGAATTACGTTGCGCTCGACGTGGAGCTCTATCATCTCGAACGCCAGTCGCAGCAAAAGATAGGCAGCTCCGAACTGCGCAGCAATCTCACCGCTTACAACTGCTGGCTGCACAACCAGCGTTGGTCGCAGGTGATGGAGGAGTCCAGCATGAGCCCTTTCCTGCCCGCGACAGGAGATGCGGAATGAGGACGGGAGCGAGTAAGGACCGCAAGAGGACTCGGGGAAATGAAATGGCCGGGCCGAGGATTCTCATTGTCTCCCACGGACACCCCGATTTCAGCCTGGGCGGCGGCGAGATTGCCGCGCATGCCGATTGGATGGAGCTGCGGCGGCGGGGCATGGAAGCCATGCTTGTGGCAAGAACGGCTAAATCGAGCGGGCACGCCGGCTCGCCCTTTTTCGCGCGATCGCAGGATGGTCACGAGTACCTCGTAGCTGCTCCTCCTGTGAACCATTTTCGCCATTCCCAGCCGGACGGCCAGATCGTCTACCGTCATTTTCGCGAACTGCTGGAGAGATTCCGTCCCACGGCTGTGCACTTCCATCATTACGTGCATCTCGGTCTGGAATTCATTCGCGAGGTGAGGAAGTACAGCCCCGATGTCTCGATTACCGTGACGCTGCATGAGTTCCTGGCGATGTGCCATGCGCAGGGACAGATGCTCAAGACCAGCGGGACGCTCTGCAGGAAGGCCTCGCCGCTGGATTGCCATTTGTGCTTTCCCCAAATCTCGCCGCAGGAGTTCTTCATGCGGGAGCTGTTTGTGAAATCCTTCTTCGATCTCGTCGACCATTTTGTGTGTCCGAGCCGGTTCCTGCTGGAACGCTACGTTGCGTGGGGCCTGCCGGCGGAGAAGATGGTGGTGATCGAGAACGGCCAGCCGCAGAACAATTCGCCTGCGCCGGAATCCGCCGACCACGGGATTGAGCGCCGCTTTGTCGTGCTTGGCCAGCTTTCGCGCCTGAAGGGGACTTCGGTTTTGCTGGATGCGGTGCGGCTTCTTCCGGAGCTGACACGAAGGAGGATCAAGGTCGAGATTCACGGCTCGACGCAATACGCCGACGAGGACTTCAAAACGCAGTTGGCAAACGGACTGAAGGGACTTGAGGACACAGTCCGGCTGCACGGGCCTTATATGCGGGAGCACGTTGCCGGCATTTTGCGGCGAAATGGCTGGCTGGTCGTACCGTCGATCTGGTGGGAGAACTCGCCAATCGTCATTCAGGAGGCATTTGCGGTAGGACGGCCTGTCATCTGCAGCAATATCGGCGGCATGGCGGAGAAGGTCGCCGATGGCGTGAGTGGCTTTCACTTCCTGGTGAACAACGCGGCCGATCTGGCAGCCCGCATTGAATTGTGCGCGGACCGGCCGGACTTGTGGCGCGAGATGAGCGCCAGGATCCCTCAGCCACCGGCTATTGAAGAGACTGTCGACAAACTCGTCGGTCTCTACACAAACAGGCGAAGAGCGCCGAGAGAGGCCGCCCCCGATTTACTGAGCCGTTCGCTTTGAAGCTGCCAGACTCCACCATCCGCCGGTCAGGATTGTTCTCTGCAGTAGACCTCGAATGGATCTTTGCCGGCCGGCAGGAGCTCAGGATGCTGCCGGCAGTACTCGGCCGCATGGAACTCCGGATTGGGGCTTACCGGGATGCTTCGCCTCGCCAGAAGATAGTGACGCAAAGGGCTGTCGTCCCGGGATAGGCCATGTTCCGCCCGGTACCACGCCGTGTTGAAATACTGTGATGGCCATGCATCTTTTTTTTCACCCGCAACGATGAAGTGGAAGAGCGGATGGCGTCTTGCAACCGGGGAACGAGAATGCCGGCTGCGGTACCACTCCGGGTCGAAGTAAAGACAAGGTTTGCGGTCCTCTCTCCATCCATGGATGCAAAAATGCGACAACGGGTCGGCATTGACCGATTCGACATCAGGATAATTCTCCAGATACCATCTTCCGTCCACCAATCCAGAAGACCGGACAACGCGCTCCTCTTCGCAGTATTTCGATGGCGCGACGTGTTTCAGCGTTCCCAGGCCCGGGACCGGGCGCGCGTCCGCCATGAGCGTCTTCCAGTTCCTGCGGATATGCGCCGGACTCCAGGTGTAGTGGGTTCCCCAGCCCTTCTCGATGTCCCGGGACTTGAGCCCCTTTCTGAGCTCCGCGCTGCGCGCGATCGGATACTTGACACCGAGCTGCTTGAAGTGGAGAAGAAGGACCTCCGGATAGGGCGGCCAGACGACGCGTCCCTGGGGATTGGCGCCGTGCCTGCCCGGCTCGAAGTTCGTTTCGGTGATCGCCTTGGGGTCGAAGATGCAGAGCCTGTCGTGTCCAAGGGAACGAACGCCCTGGGTGACCAGATCGACCAGCGGCCGATCCCCCCTGGGGAACGAGCGCGAGATCATCTCAAAGCCGATGGACTGAATCGCTGTAATGCACTGCGTCTTGCAATGATTCAGGTATTTCAATAGATCTCGATGGTAGATGTGCTCGTCGATGTCGGTGACGATGACCCAGTCGGCATCGCTCCCCCGCCACATGGTATCGCCGAGCCGGATCTCTTCCTCGACGAAGGAGTCTCCATCGACATCGAAATGCGTGATCTCGACGGAGCCGTGTTCCTGAAGCATCGAGATCGACCTGTCGGTCGAGCCATTGTCGTAGACGAAGTACTTTTCGACGAATTGATCGTAGTGCCTGAAAAAAAAGGGCAGCATCCGCTCGTCGTTCCAGCAAAGACAGTAGAGATGAATCCTCAGGCGGCTCGTTTTCGTTCTCCTGGCGTGCATGGCAATGAAGGTCGTTGGCGCGGTGGCGAACCCTTCGCCCAGGGGGTGAGATTCACCGGCCCGATCAGGACTTGCGGAGCGCGGAATGATCGAAGCCGTGTTCCAAAGCTCGATCCATCCAGATCCGGGCCGCTTCCAGGTTCTTCTCCACCCCTCTGCCCTTGCGATAGCAGTTGCTCAATTCGTATTCGGCCTCCGCGTCCTCCTGTTCGGCGGCGGCGGTCAGCCATCGCACCGCGGCCTCGGGGTCTTCGGCGCAGCCTTTCCCGCGCAGATAGGCCTGGCCCACGTTTCTTTGCGCCATAGCATTCCCGTTGGATGCCGCCACAAGCCATAGTCCAAAGATATCGCTCAAGGTCTCTTGTGTCAGAGGCTTTGTGGCGTTCAAGGCCTCGACAAGCAACATCAGCGCGCCTTCATGGTTTTGAGCAGCTGCTTTCCGGTACCACGCCTCGGCCGCCTGCCAGTCCGGAGGGCCGACCAGCCCCAGGCGGCAGCAGTCTCCCATCCATGCCTGAGCGTGAGAGTGTCCCGCCTCCGCTGCCTGCGCGAACCAGGATTGCGCAGCAAGCAAATCCGGAGCTCCGTGAATCCCGGCGGCAAGCAACCTGCCCAAGGCAACTTTGCTCTCGAGGTCTCCGTCCGCGGCGGCCTTTTCCAACTGCGAGAAGCCAGCCTCGCGGTCGACCGGGAACATTTCCCCCTCGGAGTGCCATTCGGCGATAATCCCCGCCGCCGCTGGACTGCCCAGTTTGAGGGCGTCGGCCAGGAATTGAGCGGTCCTTTCCGGCGAATGCGGAAAGTGCCGGCCGTTGGAATAGAGACTGGCCAGCGCCTCGGCCGCCGTAACCGATCCATTCGACGCCGCCGATTCCAGCAGTTCGATCGCGCGGGGCGGATCCCTCTTAACTCCCCGGCCTTCGATCAAAAGAAATGCGAGATTGCAAGTCGCCAGGGCATGCCCGGCCTGAGCCGCGCGAGAGAACCAATGCGCCGCTTCGGCGTCATTCTGCAGTTCGCTGTCGGTTTCGGCGTAGAGCAGGCCAAGGTGAAATGCCGCCTCCGAACTGCCATGCTCCGCCGCCAGGCGGTATCGCTGCACGGCTTCAGCATCGTCTCGGGGGACGCCCAGAGCAAAGCGGTAGAAAGACCCCAGGTTGAATTGCGCGGCAACGCTTCCGCGCTCAGCCGCGCGGCGCAGCCAGGTAACGGCAACCTCGAAATCGCGCTCGACGCCGATTCCCTCGGTAAAGTGAAACGCAAGCGACGTGAATGCATCGGGGTGACTTTCGGTGTCGGCGAATTCCAGCCAACGGGCGGCTTCAAAGGGGTCTTTGGCCAAACCGCGGCCTGAAAGGCATAACTCACCAAGAACCGCGGCGGCCCGCTTGTGGCCGGCTTCAGCTGCATCGCGGAGCCACTTCGCCGCCTCGACCCCTTCATCCTCACCCCGTTCAATCAAGAACTTTCCAAGCGCAAAGGCGGCCTCAGTATTCCCTCGAAGGGCCGCGCGACGGAGAAATGTTTCGGCTCGCGAGAAATCCGCCGGAACGGATTCGCCTTGCCACAACGTGACCCCAAGGAGGTAAGTCGCATCGAGGTGGTTCTGGCTCGCGGCCTGTTCCAGGTATTCGAGACCCCTGGCCGCGTCTCTGGCCACTCCTTCGCCGTCCAGCAACAATGAGCCGAGCCAATATTGCGCGGTGGGGCTGCCCGCTTCGGCTGCCTTTGTCAGCCACTCGACAGCCCGGGGACGATTCGGAGGCGTTCCATACCCTCCCGCATACAGAACGCCGAGACCTGCCTGGCCCGCGATTTCGCCATCCGCGGCGGCAGCTGAGAACCACCGTTCCGCCTCCGGCACGTCCTTGTCGACGCCCAGCCCTTGCGCGAGTTGAAATCCGTAGCGGGCCTGCGCTTCTGGTATTCCCGCTTCGGCCGCCCTGCGATTCCACTTGGCCGCTTCATCGTAATCCTGCGCCATGACGAGTCCATTGGGAAACGACGACTCCAGCATGGTCCCGCCCCGCGGTTCCCTGCTGAATCGCTCGACATCGTCCGGAGCAAGGCTCGCGGGCGCGGGAGGATCGATGAAATAGATCAGTCCGAGGCGGTTCTGCGCCAGAGCATGCCCCTGCGAGGCGGCCAGTCTATACCAATGGACGGCATCGGGAATGTTCTGAATCACGCCCTCGGCGCGTTCATACATCTTGCCGAGGCGGAATTGAGCTGGGACGTAGTTGTCCTCTGCCAGCTTGCGCAATCTGTCATATGCCGGGAAGGACCAGCCTTCCTGCAACGCAGCCTCGACGTCGCTGAACTGGCTGTCTTGAGAGCGGCGAATCAAGCCCGCGAGCATCGCTTTGGTTCTTGCAAACAAAGACGGCTCCTGAAAATGTGCAAGCGTTGCGTCCCGACACGATAGCCTTGCGAAACCTGTCCGCATGCAGCGCCGGGGCCATCGCCACGCTGCTAGGTTCCAATTTACACCGAGTGCTTCGCGAAAGGCTGCCAGTTGACAGCTGCGGCCCCTTCCATTTCTCACCAGCCTGCCTTTGAGCTGGATCGGCGAAAACGTGGCCCAGGTGCTTTTCCGGTGGCTGGACCTCGACCAGCCGCCATGGTTCCTTCGGGGCAACATTCTCCTGAAGCCTGCAAAGACGCTCTTCCACGGTTCGACGGCCCTGACGGTTGTGCAAAACGGACCATGAAAGCCTTTTCATGCTGTGCGTTTTTTGATTTAAGTAGCCATGAATCACAGAGGTGCGCGCGTTTGGGAGGATCGACGCCTCTGCGGATGTATCTTAACCTCAATTCTCCTTGACTTTTGGGGCAAGAACTCGGCTATCATGTTGTCACACGGTCGTACTTGTATTGCTGCTTTCTGATTCTCCTCAACCCAGAAAGGTGTTGTCATGCCCATCCATGCATCGATGCCCGGCGGCGTTCAACACGGTTTGACCGCACTCAGCCACAGCGAACGCCAAGCGGCGCTAAATGCTATTTCGAAGATTAAAGGCACTGCCGGGCGGCTTGGTTCGTCTCTTGCCGGTGTCAAACAGAGCGCCACTTTACTTGGGGGCTCCGCGCATAAGCCGGCATTGAGCTCTTCAACATTGATTCACGGCTCCGGGAGCGACACGTTCATTGGCGGAGCGCGTGGATCGATGACTACGAGCATCGGCAACGACACGGTGCTCAGCGGATCGGCGAAGCCAGTCGAGCGGGGCGCACATGCCAGTGCGGTTCCCGGAACTCACAATCTCGGCCATGCCGGGTTGAGCACCGACACGATCAACATTGCCGGCACCACCGCCGCGAGCGTCAAGTCGATGCATCCGGACGACAAGGCGAAGGCCCACACAGTGACGCTCGGCGACAAGACCAAGGTCACAATCAGCGGGCTTTCGAGCCACGATATCTCCAAGCTGCACCACTAAGCGATTATGTGCAGTGCCCTGTGGATTTCCATCCGCGGAGCGCGCGTTCATCAATCCTGGCGCTCTGGTCCTGGGTCGAGCTCAAGGCGGCTATCAAGGCTCTCAAGCGACTGTCTCTGTAATTCATCTTTCAAACTGCCCATGGCAATTGGAGCGATTTCCCGACTCGGAGGCACATCCTTTCCCCTATTTGATCACGCGGGCCAGGTGAGGAGAGCGTGCATTCATGCTGAGCGTCGTTCGGTCCGGGGGGCATTTGGGCATTGCGACAGGGGAGAATCCTTTCTCCACAAAGGTTGAAGTTACTCATCTGGAACGCCTCCTTCACGAGGTCGCGCATGCGGTTCAGGAGGGACATTTCCCGGCAGCCTTGCGGCTCGCCGATCGCGCCAGAAGGCTCGCTCCACGGAACCCCCTCTGTATTCTTCTTTGCGCGCGGCTGTTGGTCCAGCTCGGCCAGGCGTCGGAAGCCATCGAACTGCTGAAGGGCAGAGAAGAGCCTGAAGCGATCGTCATTCGGGGCGAAGCGCTCTGTTCTCTGGGAAGGTGGGAGGACGCGTCCGCAGCCTGCGGCCATTTCCTTCAGGGATTTGCGTTCGATTCGGTTGAGGACTTCAGGCATCTTGCGTCTCGAGTATGCCGTTCGCGAAGTGATTCCGGCTATCCAGGATGGATCGGGATCGACAGCCGGATGCGACTGGTCGGCGAAGCGCGGGGACGGGGACCCTTGGAGATCCGGCTATCGGACCTGGTCGTTGAGCCGGATACCCGATTCGAGCCGGAGTCCGGTCTGATTTCACTGAGCGGCGGCTTGCCCATAGAGGCCTCTGGTCGAATAACAGCTTACTCCGGCGATGCAGAGCTCCTAGGCTCTGGCCTGGCGTGGCCGCCCGAGTTCGATCTTTGCGCGTGGGTGGCTGCGGAAGGTTCGGTGCTGGTAGGCGAGGCACGGCTGGGATGGTCGCCGGTTCTGCAGCTGACCATCGCTCTTGGAGTCCGCGGGGAAGAGTCGCGTCGCGAGTTCGTCATCACCCCGGCCGCAGGTGCGGGCCAGTCGGCATTTTCGATCCCTCTCGAGAGAACTGAGTTGGAGGCGCCGCAGCTCGACGTCAACGCGCGGATGCCGGATGGATCGCAGCTGCCATTGGTGGGCAGCCCGATCGCCATGCAAAGAAGGCCGGCCGAGCCGATCGGGCCGCGCCCAAAGCGAATCGGGAGAAAGAGTTGGGGCCCGAAGCCGGATACGCACCGGAGGATCGATATTGTCATCCCGGTGTATGCCGGATGCGATGAGACCCTATCGTGCCTGGAGAGCGTGTTGGCCTCGACTGACCGGGCCGACGCTGAGGTCGTGGTTGTCGACGATGCCGGTCCCGATCCTAAGCTTCGCGATGCGCTGGGCCGTCTGGCTCGGGATGGGCGCATCACGCTGTTGACGAACAGCGAAAACCTGGGATTTCCGGTCGCGGTGAACAGGGGTATCCGCCTCCATCCGGACCGCGACGTTGTGCTTTTGAACTCCGATACAGAGGCCTTCGGCGACTGGCTGGTACGGCTCAGGGATGCGGCAACATCTGGCGCTGACATTGGCACGGTGACGCCTCTCTGCGAGAGAGATTCGATCACGGAATACAGCCGGGGCGCCGGCTTGGCCGGCTCGCGTGCCACAGCGTCCGAGATCGACCGGATTACGCGCAAGGCGAATGCCGGGGAGGTCCCGGAGATTCCAGTCGGGGTGGGTTTCTGCCTTTACATCCGGCGCGCTTGCCTGAACGAGACCGGTGAAATGGACGTGGCGGCTTTTGGACAAGGATACGGCGAGGAGAGCGACTTCTGCCTGCGGGCCAGGAGGCTAGGCTGGCGCCACGTAGCGGCTGCAGGTGTGTTTGTGAGCCACATTGGCGCGCGTTCTTTCGGCCGGCGCAGAAGGGATCTGTTGCTGAACCGGAGCCGCAGCATCTTGAACTCGCTTCACCCAGGCTACGGGGAGCTGGTGGAAGAGTTCCATCGTCAGGACCCGTTGCTCGGCTGCAGGCGCGCGATCGACATGCAGTTTCTCCGCCATGAAGCGGTTCGCCCCATCCTGCTGGTTACGCTCGAGCTTCCGGGCGGAGTGAGGCGGCATGGCGACGACCGGGAAGCCAGATTAAGCGCCGCCGGGCACACGGTTCTGATTTTGCGCCCTGTTGAGGCTGGCGGGAACGGGGGCAGGGTAAAGCTTGATGTGAAGTCGCTGGGTCTCGAGAATCTCTCGTTCGAGCTGCCGCGCGACAGCCACCTATTGCGCGAGCTGCTTCAATCCCTGGGTCTGTCGCACATCGAGATTCACCACTTTCTTGGACTTCCTCCGTCGGTTCTGGAAATGGTGATGGCTCTTGGTGTCCGATACGACGTATATATCCATGACTATCTGTGGATTTGTCCGCGCGTCACATTGATTGGAGGAAGCGGAACCTACTGTGGCGAGCCACCCGTGAGCGATTGCGATAGGTGCATTCGCGAGCACGGAAGCGCGCTCGAGTCCTCACTGACGGTTGCGGATTTGCGCGCCCGCAGCGCCCGCATTCTGAGCTGCGCCGACCGGGTCATCGCTCCGAGCAAGGACACGCGGCAAAGGCTTGCGCGCTACTTCCCGAACCTCCAGGTCCAGGTCGTTCCCTGGGAGACTGGGATCAAGCCAGCTGGGCGCACGTATGCGGCGCGGCGGGGTCTCGTTCGCGTGGCTGTGATTGGCGCCGTTGGAGTTCACAAGGGTTATGAGATTCTGCTGGACTGCGCTCGCGACTCGGCCCGGCGCGAACTCGCCCTCGAGTTTGTTGTGATAGGCTGCTCGATCGACGACGAATCGCTGATGGCAACCGGAAAAGTGTTTGTCACCGGGGTTTACGACGAGGGAGAAGTCGATCGACTGCTCCAAAGGGAACAGTGCGATGTGGCGTTTTTTCCATCGGTGTGGCCGGAGACCTGGTGTTATTCTCTAACTCACGCGCTGTCCTGGAATCTTCCGGTGCTTGCGTTTGACCATGGAGCGCTGGCCGAGCGGCTGCGCGCCTATGGTCTGGCCGAACTCGTCCCCCTGTCGGAAACGGCGGACCGCATAAACGATTTGTTGCTTCAACTATCGAAGAAATCAACTTTCTCTGAGATGCAGAAGGAGGCTGTCATGGATCCATCCTCGCCAACCATCGAAAACGCAGCCGGCGCGGAACTGACATCGTCCGTCGAGATTCTGAAATTGCCGGAGGGCATCTACTCGTTCACGATCGAAGGCGGCACCGAACAGGGGGTCTCTCGCCGGGATCTCGTGCTGCCGGCACTGCAGGTTTCACTGGCGCCCGCCAGGTCATCGGGGACGGTCGAGTTCCTGACCGGAGCATCGGCGTTAGATCGGTGGCTGGTCTATAGCACCGATATGCTGGTGGTCAGGATCGACGGCGGGGATGCCTCGCTTTTGTTGACTTCAGTTCGCTTGCCGGACAGTCCGGTGCTCGGGTTGAATGTGAGTCGTCTGTACGCCGAGCCCAGTTCGCTTGGGTACAATTCGATTGCCGGAAAGGCTGAAAGCGATGGGTACTTCGGCGCAACCCAGGTGCGGTTGCGCGCCCATGTCAGGAATGTGGGCGATCTGGAATTCCAGAACTGCTGGGCAGGCTGGCCTGGTCAGCGCCTGTGGATCGAGGCCTTTTCGATCTCGGCGACCGATCTTGATGCCGTCGGCTCGGCTCCTTCAGCAGTTGCTCTGGAATACTGTGCCGTGACGGCGGATGGATTTCAGACAGCATGGCTCACGAAAGAGGAACTCTGCGGGAGCCGCGGAGGGGGCTTACCGCTGCTTGGATTCGGAGTGCGCTTGACGCCGGAGGCAGCCAAAAACTACGACTGCGCCTACCGGGGGAAGTTCTTTTCGGGCGCCACGGTGGGACCATTGAAAGATGGAGTTCTTTGCTGTTCCGATACCGCGGGCGATCCGCTGGAAGGCATCGAAGTGGCGGTGACCGCGCGACGGATTGATGACGCTCCCATTTTGGTTGGACAGCACCCCGACAATCTCCAAGCCTGATACAGAAAGACGATCGAAGATGCCTGGAAAGAGACTGGCCCGGCGCGCCAGGCGCGCTTTTGTCAACGCAGGATGCGGCCCCACAGGGAATGCGAGGCTTCCGGCGTTCTTCCGCACCTGGAGGCAGATACGCGTCGATATCGATCCCAAGATGAAACCGGACCTCGTCACCAGTATTGCCGACTTGTCCGCGATCCCGAGCGGAACGGTGGACGCCGTCTGGTCGGCGCATTCGCTTGAACATCTTTACGCCCACGAAGTACCGGTGACGTTATCGGAGTTTCGCAGGGTTTTACGCAGCACCGGCTTCGCCTGCATCGTGATTCCAGATCTGCAGGCAATCGCGGGGTGGATCGCGTCGGACCGTCTGTTAGAGACGATCTACGAATCGGCGGCCGGGCCGGTAACCGCCCACGATATGATCTGGGGCTTTGGACGCGCGATCGCGGCCGGCAATACTGCCATGGCACACCGCTGCGGCTTTACACCGACGCCGTTCATTCAGAGATTGACCGAAGCCGGTTTTGGCGAGGTGCAATTGCGTCGCAAGAACAGCTTGGAACTTGTAGCCCTGGCTCTGTGCAAGCGGTCGAAGCGCGAAGGCTACCGCGATGCAATACTTGCGAAGCTGGGTTTCTGACGATGACGATCCTGTTTATCCATCAGAATTTCCCTGCTCAATATATTCATCTGGTCCGCCGGTTTGCCGCGCGCAAGCAATGCCGCGTCTATTTTATTACCCAAACCGCTCAGAATGAGATTCCGAAGGTTCGCAAGCTGCTATACCAACCGGCACTGCCTTTGTTCTCAAACTGCCATCCCTATACCGCCACGTTCGATGTTGCAGTTCGTACCGGCTTGGCCGTGGCGGACGTTTGCCGCGGCTTGCGCGCAAACGGCGTCCTTCCCGATATCATCGTGGGGCACTGCGGCTGGGGAGAGACGCTGTTTGTGAAGGAAGTGTACCCGGACGTTCTGCTCTTGTCCTACTTCGAGTTTTTTTATCACCGCCATGGGGCGGATGTCGGATTCGATCCGGAGTTTGCGCCGGGAGGGGACGGGGATGGCGCGCGATTGGAGATTCGAAACGCCGTCAACCGGCTGAGCTTCGCCGCGGGTGATTGGGGTCATACCGCGACTGCATGGCAGCGCAGCCTCTTTCCGGCAGCCATGCAGGCCAGAATATCCACGCTGCATGAAGGAGTGGACACCCGCAGAATCAAACCCGATGACACTGCTTGGATTGCGCTGGCGCGAGACAATCTTGTTCTCAAGCGCGAGGATGAAGTGATCACGTATGTCTCCCGCAATTTGGAGCCCTATCGGGGCTTTCATATCTTCATGCGCGCACTGCCGGAGATGATGCGGCGCCGTCCGCGGGCGCACGCGCTTATTGTCGGAGGCGACGGCCTCAGCTACGGCGAACCGCCGGCCAAAGGAGGCACGTATCGCGAGATGCTGCTGAAGGAGATCGGGGAGTCTCTCGATCTGAAGCGCATTCACTTTCTGGGCCAGGTTCCGTACACAACATATCTCAATATTCTTCAGGTTTCGTCCGTGCATGTGTACCTTACCTATCCCTTCGTGCTTTCATGGTCGTTTCTCGAGGCGATGTCGGCGGGTTGCGCGCTTGTGGGCTCGGCAACGGCGCCTGTGCTGGAGGTTTTGCGCGACCGTGAAAACGGATTGCTGGTCGACTTTTTTTCGACCGGGCAGATTTGCGATCGTGTCGATGAGGTGCTGGATCATCCGGATCGAATGCGCGCGATGCGAAAAGCTGCACGGGCGACCGCCGTGAAGGAGTACGACACCAGCTTTGTTACCCTGCCACGATGGGACGGATTGTTGAACGATCTGCTTGAACGCCGTTTTCCCGCGGAGCAGCCACCCGATGCGGGCCTGGCTACCGGGAACCATCAACTTTGAGGTTCGAACTGCGATGACTTACGGTTCAATACCGCGTTCGGCCTGCATGCCGGCCCAATCGGAATCGCCGCCCTTTTGCGCAGGCGGGACTCGCCTTTGGCACCTTGAACGTGCTATCAAAGATAAACAGCGGAGGCGACAGTTCCAGGCGTGCTCGGGCGGGCGCAATCGATGTTGTCGATTTGAACCGCGTCTTGCACCGCATGTCACCTTCACTGAGACCACCCTCAAACGACGGCTCCCTTGACCAGGGTCCTTACGCAATGATCCCACTTCAACCATCGACGGAGAATCCGGAGGCTAGCGGTGGTTCGCGTCCGATGCCATATGAAGCGCCCTACAGGGGACTTAAGGCGGTAGTCACGGGAGGCCTCGGCTTCCTCGGCTCCAACCTTGCAAGGCGCCTGGTGGAACTTGGCGCCGAGGTGGTTGTCCTGGATTCTCTGCAGGCCAATTCGGGCGGAAATCCAGCCAACCTGAGGGGCATGGAGGATAGGCTGCAAGTCATGCATCTTGATCTGCGGGACAGCCTGCAGTTCCCGGAGGTCCTTGCGGGACGGGATTTCGTCTTCAACCTCGCGGGTCTGGTTTCGCACATCGATTCAATGACCGATCCGGTTGCGGACCTGGAGTGCAACGTACACGCGCAGGTTGTTTTTCTCGAGGCCTGCCGGAAACACGTGCCACAGGCACGCGTTGTGTTTGCTTCGACGCGTCAGATCTATGGCCGGCCTTTGCGCAACCCGGTCGATGAGAGCCACCCTCTGCATCCGGTGGATGTGAACGGCATTCATAAGGTGGCCGCGGAGGCCTATCATACGCTTTTCAACCAGGTCTATGGGTTGCAGACTGTATGTCTACGGCTGACCAATACATTCGGTCCGCGCATGAGGGTCAAGGATGCGCGGCAGACGTTCCTTGGCGTATGGATTCGGCGAGTCGTTGAAGACGGCATGTTCGAGGTATGGGGCGGGCACCAAAAGCGCGATCTGGCTTACGTGGACGATGTTGTCGATGCATTTCTGCTGGCCGCTGTATCCTCGGAAACGCAGGGTAAAGTCTTCAACATCGGCGGCTGCTCTCCCCTGACGCTTTTGGAACTGGCGGACCTGCTGGTCGCAATCGGCGGCACCGGCCGTTATGAGAGAAGAGAGTTTCCAGCCGAGCGACTGCGTATCGACATTGGCGATTACTTCGCCGACGACAGACTCTTCCGACAGGCTACCGGCTGGAAGCCGAAGACCACGCTGAAGGAAGGGCTGGCCAGGACCCTGGCCTACTACCGCGATAACCTGGGCGATTATGTCTGAAACTCTTAGAGCGCCGCTCACCATTCCGCAGATGAACCCGGGCGCGTTCTTCGCGTCGCAAAGGGCTGAAGTGGCTGCCGCGCTACTCGGAGTTGTCGACAGCGGCTGGTACGTTCTTGGTTCCGAGGTACGAAGGTTCGAAGAGGAATTCGCAAAGTATTTTCACGTTGGATCGGCCGTCGGAGTGGCCAACGGCACCGATGCCCTGGCGCTGGCGCTGCATTCTCTCGGAGTTGGAAACGGAGACCGGGTTGCAACGGTCTCTCACACCGCAGTGGCCACGGTGGCCGCGATCGAGATTGCGGGGGCGCGGCCAGTCCTGGTGGAGATTGACCCCGAGACTTATACCATGTCGCTGGATTCGCTTGCCAGGACGATGGGCAAGTTCGACTCCATCAAAGCAGTGATTGCCGTTCATCTCTATGGCTCCCCGGCCGACATGGATGGCATTTCGCAGATCGCGCGCGCGCACGGGGCGTTCGTGATCGAAGACTGTTCGCAGGCTCATGGAGCGACGCTCCATGGGCAATGTGTCGGCAGCATGAGCGACATTGCGACCTTCAGTTTTTATCCCACCAAGAATCTTGGCGCGCTCGGCGATGGCGGCATGATCGTGAGCGGCAACCTGGAGTTGACGCGGCTGGTGCACATGTTGCGCGAATATGGATGGGCGCGCCGTTATGTGAGCGAAATCCCAGGCGTCAACAGCCGGCTCGATGAGCTGCAGGCGGCGATCCTGAGGATTCGGCTGCGTCATCTCGATGCCGGGAACCGGCGCAGAGCGGCAATCGCCGCGGCCTACGACCGGGGATTTGCGGACTTGAAACTGATCTTGCCGAAGACCAGGCCGGGTGCAACTCACGTCTACCACCAATATGTGATGAGGCATCCTGAACGTGACGGGTTTCAGCAGCGATTGAGAGAGAAGGGCGTTGGTACAAATGTCCACTACCCCGTGCCGGTGCATTGCCAGCCCGCATATGCTTCCAGGTGCGAGGTTGACCCCGAAGGGTTGGGGATTACCGAGACGATTGCGAACCAGGTCATCAGCCTGCCGATGTACCCGGAGCTGAGCGATGAAGCGGTGAGTGCGGTAATCGGCGCTGTACGCGATTCGATTTAGACACAGTTTGGTACGTTCGTGATTCGGAGAAAGCAAGCGTGGATTTAGCCGGGAAAAATCAGGATTCCGTACCGCAGCGCCAAGCCGCCGGCGGCCGCGGCTCCTTCGATGGCGCTCCGTTGGATGCTTCGGATCTGGAGGGCTGCTTCGCGGTGTTTCTTGGCCGGAGGCCGGACGCTGAATCTCTGCAAGGGCGGAGCGGCGTCAGCATATCGGAGGTCCTGCGCACGCTATTCGCAACAGAGGAGTTCCGGGATTCGGTGCTCTTCCCAATGCTCCTGCGTGAGCCGATTCCACAGGCATCGCTTGAAGAAAGCCCTTCCTTGCGTTTGATTGACTGGGCGCAGCGGCGCTTGCCGATCGACAATTCTACTCGCCTCGCGCTGGGCGCGGCGCGCACCTGGATGCAACTGCTCGAGCTCTTACTGGCCGACCCAACGCTCGTGTCTCTTTCGCAGGAACTGGTGGACGCGGAGATCGATGGCACGTTTCGCGCGCGTCTTGAAACCCAGGCTTTCTGGAAGGTGAAACGTTCGGTGGTGGGGGCTGTCGATTCGGCCTCCGCATTCGAAGTCCGCGGTTGGGCTGTGGATCTGTGCGACAAGTCTACGCCGGTGGTTCTCGAGTTCTTCGCCGATAGCGCCTTTATTGGTTCCGCGGCGTGCGACACATTTCGTGCCGACGTGCAGGATGTGGTGGGTGGCACGGGGAGATTCGGCTTTGCCTTCAAAATATCCCCTGCTCATCGCGCCGGTTTTAGCGGAGGTCGGGCCTTGATGGCGGTCGATTCCATTTCCAAGGAGCGAATCGGCGAGCCGATTGTGGTTTATGCCGACGCTGCGCAAAGCCTGGATCTGATTGACGATGCTCGGAGAGAACTTGCGGAGATACGCAAAGTACTCGAACGGATTGAAGCGCGCATGCCGGAGATGGCACGCAGGGCCAGCGTGCCAATCGAAGCGTATCCTGAGTATTGGGAGCGTTTCTACCGCTTACCGTGCGATCTGCTTTCCGAGCAATGTGCGCGCAGCAAGCAGTTCAAGTACAGGCCTCTGGTCTCCGTTGTTGTTCCGACCTGGAACAGCAACACGCGATTGCTCCACAAAACCATCGAAAGCGTGCGGAGTCAATCCTATGACTGCTGGGAACTGGTGCTGAGCGACGACGGCTCGGGGAGGGATGAGCTGAAATCGTTGCTGGGCCGCTACGCCAGTGAGCCGCGCATTCGCTGGATCGAAGCCGCGACTCGCGAAGGAATCGCCGTCAACACAAATCGGGCGATCGAAAATGCCGGTGGGGAGTACATCGCTTTTCTGGATCATGACGACGAGCTTTCCCCCGAAGCGCTTTACCATTTCGTGAACCAGGTTCAGGAACGTCAATACGGAATGCTCTACTGCGACGAGGACAGAATCGAAGAGGACGAAATCGGGCGGCTGATTCACCATACGCCCTTTTTCAAGCCCGATTTCGACCCGGATCTGTTGTTGTCAATGAACTACATCTGCCATCTGGTCGTGCTGCGCAAGGATATTGTCAACAGACTTGGCGGGCTTCGCCGGGGATTTGACGGCGCACAAGACCACGACCTGCTGCTGAGGGCGGCGGAGGTGCTAGGCTCGCAGGAAATCCTGCATCTGCCGCGCGTGCTCTATCACTGGCGGGTGATTCAAGGCTCGATGTCGAGTACGCCGCAGCACGTCGAGCAGATTCAGAACCACATCGTAGCGGCGGTGAATGAGAGTCTGAGACGGCAGACTGCCGCTGCGAAAGCTGAGCCGCATCATGATCCGGTTGGGTCGCCACGGCAGTTTGCCGCGCGGATTCGCTGGTCGTTGCCCGCGAGCCCGCCGAAGCTATCGATCGTGATTGCGACCCGCGACCGCGTGGACCTGCTTCGGCCATGCGTGCAGAGCGTCCTCGACAGCACTGTCAATTACCCGGGCCCCAGCGAGGTGGTGCTGGCCGACAACGATAGCGTTGAACCTGAGACGGCCGCCTATTTCAGCAGCCTGTCCGCGATGAGCAACGTTCGAATCTTCCCCTTTCGAGGGCCATTCAACTGGTCGGCGATCAATAACGCGGCGGCGCGAGAGGCATCGGGAGATATTCTGATCTTCCTGAATAACGACACCGTCGTGCTTACTCCGGATTGGTGCATGGAACTGGCTGCCCATGCGATGCGGCGCGATGTCGGCGCGGTGGGCGCGCGGCTATTGTATGGGGATGGAACCATCCAGCATGCGGGAGTGGTGCTGGGAATCGAGGGCGTTGCCGGACATGAGTGTGTGGGCGAGGCGCCGCGGGATGGAGGCTATTTTGGCCGCAGCCACGTGCTGCGGAGCGCAGCGGCTGTCACAGGAGCCTGTCTCGCGACAAGAAGGGATCTGTTCCTGCAGATGGACGGGGGCTTCGATGAACTGAATTTTAAGGTTGCCTTCAACGATGTCGACTTTTGCATGAGACTTCGCAAGGCAGGTTATCGCGTCGTCTACAATCCGTTCGCAGTCCTCTATCACCTGGAGTCGAAGTCGCGCGGACGGGATGTAGCCGGGACACAGGCCGTGCGCCATCGCGAAGAGGCCATTGCCTTCCGGGCGCGCTGGACCGATGAAGAGATCGTCGATCCTTATTACAACCCGCATTTCGAGCGGTATTCGCGCTCGTTCGACCGTCTGCGTCCCCCACCTGAGCTCTCGCAATCGATGCGTAATCATCAATTCTTAAAGCCCGACGGGCCTCCTTCGCCATACTAGGTGTGGGTGCGAACCGGGTTAAGCTGGAGCCCGTCCACACGATCTTCAACACCACTATCAGGGCCAATTTGGAGTACCAGGCGAGTTTTGTACCAGTGGGAATAAGACAAACTGGCATGATGACGGCACGAGCCATTTCATGGGCGCGAAGCAACCGGATCGCGAAGTCGGGCACTTCGGCAGTTGGCGCGATCTACTTTGGCGGGCAGCCCGTGGCCCGGTGACCTGAGCCCCAGAATCCGTCCATTTTGTAATGCGAACCAGACAAAAGGGCGAAAACTAAGCCGCAGTGAAAAGAAAAGTTCTAAGATCGTCCTCCAGGGCCGACCATATTCTCAATCACTTACAGCGGATTCCAGCCGGCAAGGGCAGGTTGGGAAATCTGTGCATTACAGCCGGGCCGAGGCGATCGCCCGCGTCGAAGAGGTGGATTCGCCGTAGCGGGAGCCAGTCGCCATCAGGTGTTCGATTGCTTCGACCGGCTGGATTCCACCTCGCGCTCCGGCGGCGGTGCAGTTCAACGCAGCGGCGGCGCATGCGAAATCGAGCTGGCGTTCGAGCGGCCAGCCGCAATGCAGTCCATAGATAAAGCCTGCATGGAAGATATCGCCTGCTCCCGTGGTATCGACCACTGGAACGCGATAGGCGGAGCGCGCGTAGAACTCGTTGCCATCCCAGGCCAGCACGCCGCCCTCTCCCAGGGTTGCAGCAGTGAGCCGGCAACCAAAGTCCAGTTGGATATGACGCAGCGCGGTGTTTAGATCCTTTTCGCGCATGAGCCGGGTGGGGAAGTCGCGGCTTACGATGAGATAGTCGACATTGCGAATGAGCTCTTCGACGCCGGGATAGACTTCATCCAGATCGGCGACAACCGGAATGCCGGTGGCGCGGGCCCATTGGGCGGCAAGCGTGGCCGCGGCAGTATCGTAGCCGTCGAGGTGAAGAATGCGAGCGTTCACGATCCATGAGCGCTCGAGCTCGTCGGGCTGGAGGATGAGACGGTCATCGCGGCGACAGAGAACGGTACGCTCGCCGCTGGCATCGACCAGAATCAGCGACTGCGGGCTGGCTCCTCCGGCGACTCTGACCAGTTTCGCGTCTACGCCGGCGCGGGCAAAAGCTTCGGTGTGCAGCCGGCCTGCTTCATCGTCGCCTAATTTGCCGACGTACCGGGTGCGCATTCCCCAGGATTGACAGGCCACTACCGTGCTTGCCGCCTGGCCTCCTTGAAGAACCGTTTGCGTGTGGTACTCGACCTTGGAACCGGGCGCAGGGTAACTCGCGAGCGGTATCAACGTATCGGTTGCGTTCAACCCAACGCCTACGAGGTCAACCTGGGACGGCTCTGCCATCAGGCAATTATAGATGGGGCTCACAGGGCTCAAACGTCCGTGGAGGCAGCATGGCAATCGCGGCTTCGGCGTGCATCAGCTGTAACGTGTGCCCTTCCAGAGTCCCCAAGCGCACGCAACCGCGGAGGCCACGAGCACGACGGCCAGCACAGCGACCCAAGCGAGGTCCATCTTGAGCGACGGCACTTTGGCATGGACGCCAAGATAGGCGAATACGCCAGCGGCGGCGGCCACGATGACGTAATCCCACCAATGGCGGCTATCGTCTGCTGTGTTTGAGGACGCGCCGTAGTATGCGCTCAACACGCGGCCCTGGTCGAGATGGTAGCGAGCGCACTCGCGCAGCACCGCCGTGTTGGTGGAGGCTTGCTCCCGCTCAGAGGCGACGGCCGTGCTGACGGCCAGCGCGCCGAGGATCATCACCAAAGTCCCCGCCACCACCAGCAGTCGATGCGCGGTGTCGGCGTGCGCCAACTCGCCAAAGACCAGCGCGCCCCACGCCAGCCCCCAGATCTGGTTGGTATTGGAAAGCGGTATGCCTCTGCCGATGCCGAGATAGCGGGTGGCAAATTGCTGGAAGATGTCGCCGATGACCCAGACAAAGCCGCCCAGAAAGAGCCAGAAGAGCATGGGTTTCATCTGCGGGGAATGAAAGACAGCGGCGCTTGTGCCTCCATCGAGTGCGAGCACCAGCGCGAACATGGTGACCAGTTCTCCGACGGTGAAGATGGTGACGAAGGATAGAGGATTCATGCCGCTGACATAGGCTTTGCGGTAGGGGACGTACATCGTGCCCCACAGCAGGCTGGCGCCCGCCGCGGCTAGAATGCCGCCGACGGCGCGCCCGGCATGAGGGCCATCGCTGTGGATGGTGCTGAATCCGAGCATGACTGCGGCGGCGACGATGGCGAGCGCGCCCAGCACTACTTTGGCGATGTTCGTGCTGCTGGCTCCCTTCAACTCGCCAAACAACAGACGCCCCCAGAGGATGCCGACCAGCGAATTGGTGTTCCACAGGGGAAACGCGATGGTGAGGCCGACATCGCGAATGGCGAAGACGGTGAGCGTGTTGGCGACGGCCCACAACATTCCGGCAAGAATCGCGGTGACGATGAGGTGCTTGTTTTCCCTCAAGTCCGCGAAGACGTACTTGGTGCCTTTGAGCAGCGTGGGCAGAGTCCAGCGGGCGGTGAAGACGCCGGCGACCATGCACAGTGAGATGGCGAAAGGCGACAGTCCGGAATTGACCAGCTTGGTTGGAGCTTCGGCTGCGCCGAGCCACACTCCGGCGGCAAGCCCGCAGGCCACGCCGAGGCCATGGGTGGATGCAGAGCCTTTTACCGCTTTCGGAGGCACACTTGCGTTCATCTCGAGGTTTCCTTCGTGAGGGCCTGTTTTGGGTCGAGGACGGCCTGAGGCCAGGCTCGACTGCGCCGCAAATCTAAATCAATGCAGCGTAATGAGAAGAGCGAGACCGATGCAAAAGGCCGCAAGGGGAATCAGGAAGTGGCTGTCGGTGAGGATGGCTCTGGCGCTCTGAACAAATTTCATGGGCGTCCCGTCGGGTTTCGCGCATTCAACTGGGGCCAACATTAAGTTGTAGCAACGGGGCTGTCAAGAATGGAACGAGCCGGTGCGCGCAGGGCGAGGCAATCGCGGTCTGCAACCGTCGCACATTGAAACTCCGGAGCGGGCGTTTGTGTTTACGGATAACGATAGAGCGTCACGCGCAGGATGGTATTTGGCCGGAGCGAGAGAATCTCTCCCTGTCCTGTGTCATCCCCGGCAAGCTGGCGAATGACCTGCCATTTTCCGTCAACGAATCTTCCCTCCTGGACATCGCCGAGCCCCACGTTGGGCGGCCCGGGCGTGTCGGGCTTGAAGTCGATGCGCACGCCGCCTCCGCCGAAGTAATACTCGTCAGGACCTGCGGCTATCAGCACGGCCGCAGCCTCCATGGGCGGTTCCTGGGCGTCTGGCTGCGGAGGCGCGGGCGCGCCCGGCACCCTGGGAGCCGGCGCAATCCGCCGCGAGCGGCCCGTATAACTCACCTCCAATGTGTAATTGCCCAGCTTGACCTTCCTGGGCGGATCGCCCTGACTTAGCCGCACCGCCGTCATGCTATCGTTTCCCTGATGAGCAAGAATCATAGGCGATAACTGCGACAGGAGGTTATAGGCGGCTGCGAGGTCAGGACCAATCGGTCTGTTTCCATCGATGCCGAAGGGAGAGAAGCCGATGGTGTTGTACTTGCCAGCAGCGACAATCGCGTTGGCAGGATTGGTGCTGGTTTCCGGAATAAAGAGGGGGTTACCGTTGCGGGTAAACCGCTCGCAGACGCTGTCGAAGTACTCGAGATAGAGATCCGGGGCAAGGATGTCCACGTCCGGGGCTCCGGCCCTCCAGATATCATGCACCTGAGGCAATGGACCGCCGCTGGGATAAGTGCCCGGCCAGGCATGATTGGGCTGTTGCAGCCACGCGTTCACATACATGGGGATGTTATAGCCGGCCTTGCCCGTCTGCACGACTTTCTCGATGAAGCGCGCATAGTTCCACGCCATGAAGATCTCGTCCGAGGGCCAGTGCAGATGCTGCCAACTATCCTGGTGTTCTAGAGCAGTCATCGGAGGCATGGTAGTCTGCACCGGAATCTCGACGGACAGCGGTTTGCCAGGACCGAAGACCTCGGTCCAAGTTCCTGATTTCCTGTAGCCGTTGGCCGCCCAGACTTCGCGCAGCTCGGGCGCAAGTGTGTCCTTGTGAGCTTCGAGGTACTTCATCAACTCCACCGGCACCGGGCCGTCAAACCCGTGGTTGGCCACCGGAGATCGATCGCGGGTGTCACGCAACACGCCTACTTCATTTTCCACCTGCATCATGAGCACGGTGTGCTTTGTGCCGTCGACTTCCTTGATGTGGCGCATCAGCGCGCCAAAAGCCGCGGCATCCGCGTCGCGCGTGGCCTCGCTAAAGGTGCTGAGCAGTTCGACGGGCCCGGAGATGGAGACTGTGCTGCCATCGCCGATCTGAATGCGCGGGAAGCGCGTATAGTCCTTCTTGACCCAGTAAGGCGGGTAACTCGAGGTGCCATTCTTCCAGCTTGCGAACCATAAGAAGACGATACGCAGGTTATTCTCGCGGGCCTTGGCGATAAGGCCATCGACGAGCGTGAAATCAAACTTCCCCTCCTGCGGCTCCAGCTGAGCCCAGGAGATACCGATGAGCACGGAGTTCATGTTAGCGGCGACCAGCTTGGGCCATACCGGCTCCATGTTCTCGAGGCTGGTGGCGGAGTTATTGCCCAGTTCTCCGCTTAGCGCCAGGAAGGGCTTGCCGTCTACGATGAGCTGCGTGGCACTGCCCTGCTTGCGCAGGTGGGGCGTGCCTTCATCGGTTTGGCCGTAGCTTATTGTTGTCAGGGTCAGGGCGGCTAGCAACAGGGCTGGCACATTGCAACTCTTCCTTGCGCGCATGGGTCAACTCCAATCCGGATCAGCGGCGGCTGGAAACGCTTTCAGGGTGCGCCCGAGTCAACTGCTCCGGTCGCCAGCCATTGTACGCCGGACCCTCATGCGCGCAAGCGGCCAAGGTTCAATCCTGCTGTCATCCCCAGCGAGCGCAGAGAGATCGAAAGCCTGCCCGGAGCGCAACGGAAGGAGACCTGCTGTTGCCTTGGTGTACCATTGCGCAGTCACGGAAACGCGCTTTTCACGTTCGATGGCCCGTTCCTACATGGCCGCAGAAGGCGATGGTTCATCCTGGCCAGTTTTTGGCTCGCTTGACTCTTTTCGCCCAACTCCCCTTTTGAAGGGCACCCAGGAGACACACATGAAGTACGCAGCCGTTGTAACCATGCTCTCGATCGCAGTCTTCGGCGGGTCCGCAAAGGCCAGTGTGGCGCAATCCGGCCAGGCGCCCAAGATTGCCAATACTGAGCCCAGCCTGGTTTCCTTTTCCGCGGGCGCGATGATCGTCCAAAAGCCGCAGGAGTACTCCAATGGATGGTCTGCGTTCAACATGCTGGACGAAAGCCCAAAGACCGGATGGGCGACGCCCAAGGGAGTGGTGACCAACCAGGTTACGGTGATTGAACTTCCGGAAAAGACCCTCCTGAATCGTCTGGAGTTCGACACGGGCTTCGTCGACGGCGCGGGACGTAGCGCCAAAGACGTGGATGTCGAGATGTCCGACTTGAGCGCGACCAGCGGATTTCAGAAGATCGCGAGCGTCACTCTGAAGGACCGCGTCGATCGCCAGCAATTTCCGGTTTCAGCCAGCGTCCCTGGACGCTGGGTGCGCCTCACAGCAAAAAACAGCAACGGTTCTCCCGATTACATCGAGATCATGGACTTCCGCGCCTACGGAACGCAATTGACCCACACCCCATTCGCCAACGTGAGCGGAACCTACAAGACAAGTTATGGCGACATGCACCTTTTGCAACAGGGAACCTCGGTCACCGGCTGTTATGAACACGCTGGCGGTCTGCTGACCGGCGGCGTCGAGGGCCGCATCATGCGGTTCACATGGACGCAGGATGGCAACAGCCGCGGGCCGGCGGTGATGGTGTTTTCGCCGGATGGCAAGAACCTGCTGGGACTGTGGTGGTACGAAGGCCACGAACAGGACCAGGGCGGCCTATGGAGCGGACCTAAAGTCAGCTTGACCGTTGGCGCCTGCCCAAACTGGAAGGGCGTGGGCACGGAAGACCAGATGGCCAATGAGTTGCAACAGTCCGGGCGCAGCCGCGTTTACGGCATCAATTTCGACAGCGATTCGGACCACATCAAGGATGAATCGAAGCCCACCCTCGACAAGATCGTGGCCATGCTCAAGGCCAAGCCGGATTGGAAACTGACCATCGAGGGACACACCGATTCCACCTCAACGGCGGCCTACAATCAAGGGCTTTCAGAGCGGCGCGCCGCAGCCGTGAAGGCGTACCTGGTAGCGGCGGGAATCGATAACGCGAGGCTGAGCTCGGCGGGGTATGGGGCCACGAAGCCGGTTGCCAGCAACGATACCGCTCTCGGCCGCAGCCAGAATCGAAGGGTTGAGTTGACGAAGAACTGATTTGGCGCAGGCGGCGCGGCTGGTGCCGCGCCTTTGCAAAGCTTGAAGAGCAACCGCGGGTCCTTCGAATCGTCCGCCGCGGCGGAGTCGCTGAGGATGACAAATCTGTGAGGGCAGGAATGCTCTGACTCCTCATGGGTAAATGCGATGCAGTGTCCTCGCGAAGGGGATGGTTTCCCTTACGTGGTCGAGGCCGCAGATCCAGGCTACGGCGCGCTCGATGCCCATGCCGAAGCCGCTGTGCGGGACGCTGCCGTAGCGGCGGAGGTCGAGATACCACTCGAAAGCTTCGCGCGGTAACTGGTGCTGGTCGATGCGGCTGCTCAGTAACTCATAACTCGAGACGCGCTGCGAGCCGCCGATGATTTCGCCGTAACCTTCGGGGGCCAGGACGTCGACGCAGAGAGCGAGGCGGGCGTCGACGGGGTCGGGCTCCATGTAAAAGGCCTTGACGTTGGCCGGATAGCGGTGGACCATGACGGGGCGGTCGAACTGGGAGCTGAGCCAGGTTTCGTCGGGCGAGCCGAAGTCGTTGCCATATTCGAAGGGGGCTTCGAGCTGGCCGTCCTTGTGGGCCTGGTTGAGCATTGCGACGGCATTGTCATACGTGACTCTCGGAAAGGGCGGGAGAATGGCTTCGAGTTTGGCGCGGTCGCGGCCGATGACGGTTAACTCGGCAGCGCGGTTCTTGAGGACGCTTTGGACGATGTGAGAGAGGAAGTTCTCCGACAGTTCGAGCAGGCCGTCGAGATCCATGAAGGCGACTTCGGGCTCGATCATCCAGAACTCGGTGAGGTGACGGCGGGTTTTGGATTTTTCGGCGCGGAAGGTGGGGCCGAAGCTGTAGACCTTGCCCAGGGCGAGCGCGGTGGACTCGATATAAAGCTGGCCGGACTGGGTGAGGAAGGCAGGGTCGCCGAAGTAGTCGACTGGGAAGAGGGTCGAGGTGCCTTCGCAGGCGGCGGGAGTGAGGATGGGCGGATCGGTGCGGATGAAGCCGTTCTGGTCGAAATATTCGGCGGCGGCGCGCATGATTTCGGCGCGGATGCGGAGGATGGCGGACTGGCGCGGGGAGCGGACCCAGAGATGGCGGTGCTCCATGAGGAAGTCGACGCCGTGTTCCTTGAGGGTGATGGGGTAGGGATCGGACTCGGGGACTCTCTGGACGACTTGCAGGTCGAGGACGTCGAGTTCGAAGCCGCCGGGGGCGCGCTGGTCGGCGCGGACCTTACCGGTGACGATGACGCTGGACTCCTGTGTCAGGCCTTTGAGGGCTTCGAAGACGGCGGGAGGGACGCTTTTGACGTGGGCGACGCCCTGCACGGTGCCGGTGCCGTCGCGAAAGATGGGAAAGAGCAGCTTGCCGCTCTCGCGGAGGTTGTAGAGCCATCCGCGCAGGGTGACGGCCTGGCCGGCGTGCTGGGCGAGCGTGGCGATGGTTGCCACTGGCGGCGCCTGCTGTGTGGCAGAGACTGGAATGGAATCTTCGGGCATGAGGTGTATGCGCTCTCTCTGACGGCCGGAGTGAGGCGGCGCGGCCGGACTTTCTAGGATAACGCGAGGCCCCTCTTGAATTCGCCGACTGGTCCTGCACGGAGCGCTCCATTGTCCGTTCTTTCCAGGTTTGAAGGTTCAGACCTGGGCACCCGGAATCCGACGAGCCGTGGGAGACGTAAGTCCTATTGAAGGGCTGCGGCGAGCGCCTGGTCGATGGCGGGGTGGGTGAACCTGAAGCCGGCGGATTGGAGTCTGGCGGGGACGGCGCGGGCGCTGGCGAGGAGGGCTTCATCGGCCATCTGGCCGAGGGCAATGCGGAGAGCAAAGCCCGGGGCAGGCAGGATCGCGGGGCGATGCAGTTGCCGGGCGAGGGCGCGGGTGAACTGGGCATTGGTCACGGGCTGGGGGGTGGTGAGATTGACCGGCCCGGCGAGCGAAGGCGTGTCGAGCGCGAAGAGCATGGCGGCGACGGCGTCGGCGAGGCTGATCCAGCTCATCCACTGGCGGCCGTTGCCGAGCGGGCCTCCCAGGCCGAGGCGGAAGAGCGGGACCAGGCGGACTAATGCGCCGGAACCAGGGGACAGAACCACGCCGAAGCGAAGATGCACAACGCGGATGCCGGCATCGGCGGCTGGCTGGGCGGCGTCTTCCCATTGCCGGCAGAGATCCGCGAGGAAGCCAGAGCCGGGGGCGGAGGATTCGTCGAGCAGCTCATCGCCGCGGTTGCCGTAGATACCGGTGGCCGAGGCGACGAGGAGCGCCTGCGGCGGACGGCGGAGGCGGGCGAGCGCGGCGGCCAGCGCGCTGGTGGAGTCGACGCGGCTGGAGGCGATTTCCCTCTTGTAGGCGGCGGTCCAGCGATGGGCGGCCAAGTTGGCGCCGGAGAGATGAATCGCCGCAGAACAGCCTTCCAGGGCATCGGCGCGGGGAATGGCGGGGAGGGCTGCTGGGTCCCAGAGGATTTCAGTTGGCGCTGAGGGGGTGCGGCGGACCAATTGCAGGACGGGCACGGCGCGGGCGGCCAGGGCATGCTGGATGGCGGCGCCGAGCATCCCGGATGCGCCGGACACGAGGCAGGCGGACGGCCCAGCCACGGGGAGGTTCTGGCCATCGGCAGGTGGAACGGTCATAGATTCAGGATGGTTGGGCGCCTCTGCTGGAGGGGGAGAATGCGATTTGCGGGGCGAAAGAGACTTTGGTACCATGAGAAAAGTTTTTGATGCGCACAACAGCCCTTTGATGTGCATCCAATTGAGCATTGAGTGCCGGAGGGAAAGCATGACCGATTTGGCCGTGGTTCAAAGCGAAGAGACGCAAAAGTCGCAGGTGGATACGGAAACGACCGAGCGGTTCATTGCGGAGAAGAGGATCGGCGAACGGATCAAGCGGCTGCGGCTGAAGAAATCGATGGGCTTAGTGGAACTTGGCAGGCACACGGGCCTGTCGGCCAGCTTTCTGTCGCAACTGGAGACAGGGCGGGTGGTTCCGACGCTGCGCAACCTGGCGCGGATCGCGATGGTCTTCTCGAAGGACCTGTCGTATTTCTTCGAGACCGAGCCGCACGCCATGTTCCGCATTCACCGGCGCAAGGACCGGGTGCGCCTGCCACAGACCGGGGTGGAGCCGCCGACCTACTACTTCGAGAGCCTGGGCTACATGGTTCCGGACCGGCACATGGACCCGTATTTTGCCGAGTTTGTGCCGCTGGCCAAATCCACCGACGCCAAGGCCCACATGCATCCCGGCTATGAGTTCCTGTACGTGCTGGAGGGGGAGTTGGGGATCCGACACGGCGAACATGAATGCTCTCTGGAGGCGGGCGACGCGGTTTACTTCGACGCCAGCACGCCGCACTCGTACGCGTGCGCGGGCAAGAAGCCGGCCAGCGCCATCATTGTCACCATGCATCAGCCGCCGCAGGCGCAGCCGGTGACACCGCTACGGCCGTTGAACTCAGCGCTTCCGCCACGACAGGGATCCAGCGGCCCAGTTTTGCCGCCGCCGCGGACGACCCTCTGAACGCTGCCGGTTCAGGTTCGTGGGCTCCCAGGTCTAAGACTCGAGGTCCTTCGACAAACTCAGGACAGGCGCTGGACGCCCGCATTCAACTCATTTCCATTACAAATCCAATAAATCCTGTCGATGGAGCTAGCTGGCCTGCGCCGCGAAGTACGCCGCCACCTGCAGCCAATCATCGACGCGGACGAAGCCGGTGGCGGTGAGGTTGTGCGGAGCGGTGTAGAGTAGGCCCTGTCCGACGAAGCGGAGCAGGTTGCGCGGCAGGTCGTCGATCAGATAGTCGGCGCGCAGGATGCTCTTGTCGCCGCAGAAGACATAGTGCCTGGGCGGGATGAAGGGAAAGTGGCGCTGCAGCCAGCGATACTTGGGACCCAGCGAGTTAGGGACGGTCATGGCCTGGGTGGCGATGAAGACTTCATGGCGAGTGGAGAGATCTTTGAGCACATCCTGCGCGTGGGGCATGAGGGGCAGATCCTCAAAGAAATCCTCGGCATCGAGAAAGGCGCGCAACTGCTGCTGGCGGTCGACGGGCGCCACTTCCCAAAGCCCCTTGCCGGTAAGGTCTTCAACGGTGACCTCGTCGTCAAAGGCCTGGTTGTAGCGGCGGAGGTGTTCAGAGAGCGTGTCCGCCATGACCTCATCCATGTCGACACAAATGCGCGACATGGCTAGGCGCCTGCCTGCCTGGATTTGGGGATGGCGGCGCCGGCGGCTTGCTGGGGAGCTTTGGGCACCGGCGCGAAAGCCGGGTCCCAGTAGAGCAGGCGTCCGCAACTGTCGCAGGTCAGCAACTCGCCCTCGCGCAACTGGTTCCATACCTGGGGACGGACACCCATGCGGCAACCGGTGCACTGTTGATTTTCGACGCGGGCCAAGCCAGTGCCGCGCGCGCCGGCGAGGCGGTCGAAGCGAGTGAGCCACTCGGGCGCGATGGCCTGGCGAAGGGTTTCGCGTTCGGCGGCGAGTGTGGCCTGCTCGCTGACCACTTCCGCCTGACGAGCGGCGACGCGGGCGCGGATCCTATCGAGGGCGGCGGCCAGGGATTCCACGCGGGCGCGCGCCGCGGCCAGGGCCGCCTCGTGCGCTTCGGTGCGCTCCAGGCTGGCGTACTCATCGTTTTCGAGCCGCTCGATCTCCCGCTGGGCAAACCCGAGTTCGTGTTCGATGGCCTCGGCCTCGGCGGGATTCTTAACGGAGTCCTGCTGGGCGCGGAAGCGGGCGGCTTTCTGGCGGTGCCCTGCGGCTTCGCGCTCCAGACGGGTGCGAAGCGACTCCTCGCGGCTGAGCGCGTCCGATGCCGAGGCGGCCTCGCGCTGCGCGGCAGTAAGCGCGGCCTCACCGGCGGCGATCTCAGCCGGCAACGCACGAGCCGCTTGCACGAGCCGGGAGCGCTCCAATTCCACACTTTGCAGCTTGACGAGGTTTTCGATGAGGATTTGCATCCGTACATGGAAGTCTACGGCATTTACCGCATATTAAGAAAATCGGGGCTCTTCTGGCGGGGTTTGAGAATCCCTGTTTGAGGTCCGTGGACTCCCGCTGATGCGCCAGAGAAGGCAAACCGCAGGCTCTTCGACTGCGTCCGACGAGGTGGGCTTCGGCCAAAACAACAACATGGACGGGACACGAAGCATATTTGCGAGAATGAAAGGCGGGGGGCGGTTTGAGCGAGGGTCGGATGTCCTTTTGGCGCGGGCACAGGTGGTTCAAGTGGGTTGCGGGCGGGGTGCTGGCCGCGCTGGCGGTGATTGGCGTGCTGGCGGCGATTGCGCTGCACCGCGCGGAGCCTTTCCTGCGCGCCCAGATTGTTCAGGCGCTCGAGGAGCGATTCAAGGCCCGCGTAGAGCTGGACAGCTTTCACGTATCGCTGGTGCATGGGCTGTCGGCACAAGGCTCAGGGCTGCGTATCTGGCCGCCGGCGCGCATGGCCGGCGATGCGGCCGAGGCGACGACCGGGCAGAATGAACCGCTGATCCGCCTGGCCGAGTTTCGCTTTCGCGCACCCCTGCACTACAGACCCGGTGCACCCATTCATATTTCCGATGTGCATTTGAAGGGGCTGGACATCGATGTACCGCCTCGAGCGCCTTCAAAGCCGCCGGCAGGCGCCAAGGCGCAAGGGGCGGCGGATCGTCCCGCTGAGGCCAGCGCCACAGAAATGGCAGCTCCCGTGTCGAATGTCGAGGAAGGTTCAAAGAGCCTGACGGGGAATCTGACTTTTGTAGTGGACACGATGGAGTGTACCGGGGCCAACCTGGTGATGGAGACCAGCAAGCCGGGCAAGCTGCCATTGCAATTCGTCATTGCCACGCTGAAGATGCAGAACATGACTTCGAGTGAGGCGATGAAGTTTCAGGCTGAGCTGACCAATCCGCGGCCGGTGGGTACGATCCACACGACGGGCAGCTTTGGGCCGTGGGCGGTCGACGATCCCGGCGCGTCGGCGGTGAGCGGCGACTACCGTTTTGAGCACGCGGACCTGGCCACGTTCAAGGGCATTGCCGGGATTCTCTCTTCGACCGGGAAGTACAGCGGCACGCTGCGCGACATCGTGGTGGACGGGGAGACGGACACGCCGGATTTCAAGCTGACGCCCTTCGACAGCCCCATGCCGCTGCACACTCACTTCCACGCCAAGGTGGACGGGACCAACGGCGACACCTGGCTGGAACCGGTGGATGCGACGCTAGGTCACTCACACTTTACCGCGCAGGGGCAGGTGGTGCGCGTGACGGCCGAGGAGAATGGCGCGCTGCGGGAGACCGGACGGGATGTTGCGCTGAACATCGATGTGGACCAGGCGCGTATCGAGGACTTTCTCCATCTGGCGAGCAAGGCGGACACGCAGTTGCTCACCGGCGACGTAAAAGTGAAGGCCGATCTGCATATCCCTCCAGGGCCGACGAGCGTGATGGAGCGGATGACCCTGAATGGACACTTCCAACTGGATCAGGCGCGGTTTTCGAACGCGAAGATTCAGGACCGCATCGAGGAGTTGAGCCTGCGCGGGCTGGGACGGCCCAAAGATGTGAAGAGCGCCGATCCTGCCAGCGTCCGGTCCGCAATGCAAGGGAGCTTCCAGATGGCGGGAGGGACAATCCACCTGCCGGATTTGGACTACGCCGTACCGGGGGCGGAGATTCAACTGCAGGGCGCCTACGGCATCGAGGGCGGCACGCTGGACTTTACCGGGATTGCCAAGCTGCAGGCTACGGTGTCACAGATCGTGGGCGGATGGAAGGGACTGCTGTTGAAGCCTGCCGACCGCTTTTTCAAAAAGGATGGAGCCGGGACCGAGGTGCCGATTTATGTGAAGGGAACGCGCGCGGCGCCCGAGTTTGGCATTGACCTGACTCGGATGAAGACGACCCACCCGGAGAGGCCGGGAGCGGAGCCGCAGTAGCTGGACCTTCGCGGCGGGCTTGCAGGCGGAAGGCGGCGGAGTTCAGAGCGTGACTTCCGTGCCCCCGATGAAGACGCGCGGACGAAACGGCGCGGCGGCGAAATAAGCCAGTTCGCGGTAGTCGGTGCATTCATGGATGAGGAAGTCGGCCTGCTTGCCTGCTTCGAGCGAGCCTGCGTGGTTGCCGAGTCCGAGGCTCCAGGCAGCGTTGATGGTGGCGCCGGTGAGCGCTTCGGCGGGCGAGAGGCGCATCTGGAGGCAGGCCAGCGAGAGCATGAAGGGCATGGAGGGAACCGGCGAAGAGCCGGGATTGAAGTCGGTGGCCAGCACGACGGAGAGACCCAGATCGACCATGGCGCGAGCCGGCGGGTAGTGGGTGCGGCTGAGGGCAAAGACCGAGCCGGGCAACAGGACAGGCTGCACGCCGGCAGTTTGCAGGTGGCGCAGCGTCTCTTCGGTGACGGTCTCGAGGTGGTCGGCGGTGGCGGCACCCAGTTCGGCAGCCAGCGCGGCTCCGGTGCCGGGGCGAAACTGCTCGGTGTGGATGCGCAAGCCGAGGCCACGGCGTTTGGCGGCGGTGAGCACGGTGCGGGTTTCGTCGACGGTGAAAGCGTGGTCGTCGCAGAAGGCATCGCAGTAAGTGGCAAGATTGGCTGCGGCCACTTCGGGAATCAGCTCGCTCGCGATCCAGTGGACATACTCGGCGCGGCGGCTGGCGAACTCGGGCGGGACGGTGTGCGCGGCCAGCAGCGTGGGGACGATGCGCACCGGGCCTTGTTCGTCGAGACGGGCGAGTACGCGCAGCATTTTCAGTTCTGTGGCGTGGTCCAGGCCGTAGCCGGACTTGGCTTCGAGGGTGGTGGTGCCGGAGCGCAGCATCCAGTCGCGGTGCTTGCGCGCGGCGGCGAGCAACTCATCTTCGGCCGCGGCGCGGGTGAGGGCGACAGTGCGCAGGATGCCTCCGCCGGCAGCGGCGATCTGCTCGTAGGTGGCTCCGGCGATGCGCTGCTCATACTCGGCGGCGCGGTTGCCGGCAAAGACCAAATGTGTGTGCGCGTCGATGAAGCCAGGCGTCACGCAGCGTTGCTCTGCATCGATAATCACTGCGTTAGATGGAATCGTGGCTCGAAACTCAGCATAAGTTCCCGCCGCCGTGATCTTATCGTCTTCGATCAGCAGTGCAGCATTATCAATGATTCCCAATTCGCGCAACTCAGCGCCTACGCGCGGGCGCGGCGGGCCGGCGAGAGTCACAAGCTGGCCGATGTTGACGATGGCAACTGCGTCCGCCACGGCTACTTTCCTGCCATGGGAATATGAATTCCCTTTTCGCGGGCGGTTTGGCGTGCCAACTCGTAGCCGGCGTCGGCGTGGCGCGCAACGCCAATCCCTGGATCGTTATTGAGCACGCGGGCAATGCGCCGAGCAGCGTTCTCCGTCCCATCGGCCACCGTCACCTGCCCCGCATGCAGCGAATAGCCCATGCCCACGCCGCCGCCATGGTGGAAGCTGACCCAGCTTGCTCCGGAGGCGGTGTTGAGCAGCGCGTTGAGAATGGGCCAGTCTGCGATGGCGTCGGACCCGTCGAGCATCTTCTCGGTCTCGCGGTAGGGGCTGGCGACAGAGCCGGTGTCGAGGTGGTCGCGGCCGATGGCGATGGGCGCGGAGATCTCGCCCTTGCGCACCAGTTCGTTCATGGCCTCGCCCATGCGGGCGCGCTCGCCATAGCCGAGCCAGCAGATGCGCGCCGGCAGTCCCTGGAAAGCAAAGCGGCCGCGGGCCAGACGCAGCCAGCGGGTGAGGATTTCGTTATCAGGGAAGAGCTCAAGGGCCAGCTCATCGGTGCGGTCGATGTCTTTCGGATCGCCGGACAGAGCGACCCAGCGAAACGGACCCTGGCCGGTGCAGAAAAGCGGGCGAATGTACTCGGGCACAAATCCCGGAATCAGAAACGCATCTACGCAGCCGGCATCGCAGGCGAAGCGGCGGATGTTGTTGCCGTAGTCGAAGGCGACCGCGCCGGCGCGCTGCAGGGCGAGCATGGCGTCGACATGCACGACCATGGTGGCCGTGGAGCGGCGGACGTATTCCTGCGGATCGCGCTCGCGCAATGCCGCGGCCTCGGCCAGCGTGAGTCCCTGCGGGATATAGCCGTTGAGCGGGTCGTGGGCGCTGGTCTGGTCGGTGACCACATCGACTTCAACACCGCGGCGGACGATCTCCGGCAGCACATCGGCGCAGTTGCCAACCAGGCCCACACTCAACGCGCGGCCTTCGCGCTTTGCTGCTTCGCACAGGGCCAGCGCTTCGTCCAGGTCTTCGATGAGAAGGTCGCAGTAGCGGGTATCGACGCGGCGCTGGATGCGTGTGCGGTCGACCTCGATCGTCAGCACCACTCCGCCGTTGAGCGTGACAGAGAGCGGTTGCGCGCCGCCCATGCCACCCATGCCGCCGGTGACGACGAGCTTGCCCTTCAGCGACCCATCTGCCCCGCGGAAATGCCGCTCGGCCAGCGCCGCAAACGTCTGAAATGTCCCCTGCAAAATGCCCTGCGTGCCGATATAAATCCAGCTTCCCGCGGTCATTTGGCCGTACATCATCAGGCCCTTGCGGTCGAGCTCTTGGAAGTGGTCCCAGGTGGCCCAGTGGCCCACCAGATTGGAGTTGGCGATGATCACGCGCGGCGCCAAGTCGTGCGTGGGAAACACGCCCACCGGCTTGCCGGACTGCACCAGCAGCGTCTCTTCGTTGCCCAGGCGCTCGAGCTCGCGCACGATAGCGTGGAAGCATTCCCAGTTGCGGGCGGCGCGGCCGATGCCGCCGTAGACGACCAGGTCCTGGGGCCGCTCGGCCACTTCAGGATCGAGATTGTTCATCAGGCAGCGCAGGGCCGCCTCCTGCTGCCAGCCCTTGCAGCGCAACTGGCTGCCGCGAGGCGCCTGGACGATGGGAGCTGCGGTGACGGTCATGGTGCCTCCAGAGAGGAGAAATGCTCCTGCACATGACGATACCGCGAATGGCTGGCCGCGGCCAGCGGGTGACGCTTTCCTCCAGCCATGGCCTGCGGCGGTCCGGCATTCCTAGATCGCGAGATCGGCGGTGGGCAGGAACCTGGGCGCCTTGCGCGCCTTGGTCGCCTGCTCATAGGCGTAGGCGATCTTGATGAGGGTCGGCTCGCTCCAGGCGCGGCCGAAGAAAGAGATACCGACGGGAAGGCCGAAGATGAATCCAGCCGGAACGGTGATGTGCGGATAGCCCGCGATGGCCGCGGCGGTCGATGCGCCGCCATTGAACGAGTCGCCGTTGACCAGGTCGGTGAGGCACGTCGGGCCGGCGGTGGGGGCGACGAGGGCATCCAGCTTGAATTTGTCCATTGCGGCGTCGATGCCCTCGGCGCGCATGAGGCGCAGATTGGTTTCGAGCGCGTCGCGATATTCCTTGTCGGTGAGGGGGCCCTTGGCCTCGGCTTTGGTGAACTGGTCCTGGCCAAAGTAGGGCATCTCCTGGTCGCGATGGCGCTCGTTGAATTCGATGATCTCCTTCAGGTTGTGCACGGGCGCGCTGGGGCCGAGCCGCGCCAGATAGGCATTGAGATCGGCCTTGAGTTCGTAGAGCAGCACGATGTCTTCGTTCTTGCCGGTTTTATCGGTGTTCTCGATGTTGGCCGGATCGACGATGATTGCGCCGAGCTTCTTCAACGCCTCAAGCTGCTTCTCGATCAGCGCGTCGAGGGCATCGTGATAGCCGAAGTATTTGCGCACCACGCCGATGCGCATGCCGCGCGCGCCCTCAGGATCGAGAAAGCGCTCGAAGGCGGGCTTGGGCTTGCCCTGGATTACGTGCGTGGCCATGTCGTCGGGGTCAGCGCCGGCTAGCGCGTCAAGCAGCGTGACGGCGTCGCGCACGGTGCGGGCCATGGGGCCGGCCGTATCCTGCGTATGCGAAATGGGAATGATGCCGCTGCGGCTGATCAGGCCCACGGTGGGCTTGATGCCGACCACGCCGTTAGCCGACGAGGGGCAGACGATGGAGCCATCGGTCTCAGTGCCGATGGCCACGGCGCAGAGGTTGGCCGAGACGCCCGCGCCGGAGCCGGAGCTGGAACCGCAGGGGTTGCGATCGAGCGCGTAGGGATTGCGGGTGAGGCCGCCGCGCCCGCTCCAGCCGCTGGTCGAGTGGCCGCTGCGGATGTTGGCCCATTCGCTCAGGTTGGTCTTGCCCAGGATGACGGCGCCGGCCGCGCGCAGCTTGCGGGCGACGAAGGAGTCGTTGGGCGGCTTCGATCCGATCAGCGCCAGCGAGCCGGCGGTGGTCATCATGCCGTCGGCGGTGTCGATGTTGTCTTTGATCAGCACCGGGATGCCGTGGAGCGGGCCGCGCGGGCCCTTCTCCCGGCGCTCTCGGTCGAGAGCGTCGGCAATCGAGAGCGCATCGGGATTGGTCTGGATGACGGCGTTGATCGCGGGGCCAGCCTTGTCGATGGCGGCGATGCGGGCGAGATATCTTTCGGCGATGGAGCGCGCGGTGAGCTTGCCGGCGGCCATGCCCTGCTGCAAGTCAGCGATGGTGGTTTCATCGAGCTCGAACGGGGGTGGGGCGGGGGGTGCGTCCCAGGGCACACCGGCTCCGCTGCGCGTCGCCGGTGTGCCGGGCAGGGGAACCATCGCGGCGATGCCGCCGAGGACGCCGGTTTGGAGGAAGGCGCGGCGGGTGGAGGTGTCTGAATCCTGCTTGAAGCTCTCCTTGGACTTCAATTGCGTGGCCTCTCGATCAGAATCTACGTTTCCTAAAGGTGAGGGTGACCCGGCTAATGCCGGGTCACTCGTTCAGGCACACTCCATTGCTCAAAGCACGCGCCGCCTGGGTCGTTCCTGCTGCTCCTGCAGCTGCTCCTGCAGAAGCTGGACCTGTAGGCGCATGTAGAGCGTGCCCCAGTGCTTACGGTTCTTGCCAACCTGGTCGGGACTGCGAATTCCATCGCGGGTGAGTTGGTAGGTCTCATCAACGAGGCTCGGACCGGTCTCTCGCCAGATCTGTTTGACGCGCTCAAACCCGCCGCGCCATTCCGCGTCGCCGGTCTTGTTGTTGACAATCACATAGCTCCGAAAGGCTGCAAGGATTGGGAACGTCGCCCCCTTGGTCAGTCGATACTGGCCGCCCTTAATGCCCGCAAATGGAAAGTCGAAGCTACCACGGCTCTTCGAAGCGTCTTCGACGATCTTCATTTTCCCAGCCCTTCCGCCCTCGTCGTTTCGCATCTCACGGAAATCATGCCGTATCAGGTCATAAAGAGCCAGACCGTCCCTCAACAGATTTCGGAGGCGGTAGTACTTGCTTTTCTTCAAGTTGTTTTCATTCTCTTCATAGTCGTCGGCGAATTTCTTGAGGGGAATGCTCCACTTCTCGTAGGCCGAAATCGGGTGTTTGCCTGAGTTGACGTCGTTGGGAAAGTCGAATACGTTCAGCACCTCGAGCACGCCTATCAGGTCGCGCACGTCGTAGGCGCCGTTGTCGCTCTCGTTCCACGAAATCTGCTTTGCGTACGGCTCTTTGGCGATCGTCTTCTTCAGCCAATCGAAGACGCCCGCCTTATTGAAGATAGATTGCGGCGCAACCTGGATGCCGGTATTCAGGCCGCGGGCGATCTCGCTGATCATCTCGCTACTTACGCCTGTTCGGACGTAAACCTCGACGTATTGGTCGTCCGGGGTAGTTCCTTGCGCATTGGCTTCCCAGATGATCCTTGCCGTGTGCGCCCCGTCTACGATGCCGCCTAGGTCGCTGTCGATGACGAGGTCGAAAAGACCCTCCTCCTTGTTTATCATCCTCACTCCATTTGCGAGAATGGTAATGCCCTTATTCATTAAGTCGAAGGTCCCAACTTCGGCAGTATCGCCGTCGAGGCTACTTCGAACGTCCCTGTAAACCCTCCTATTTAGTCCAATTGGGTCACGCGCGTTTGCGGTCGTGCTGATCCCTGCCGGCAGGTCTTTGGCGGCGACAGTGAGCCAGTACTTATTGATTTCGGGGTAGACGGGGTGGGAGACTTTGCGCATTGCATGCGCACGTATACGGTGGACTGAGACGCCCATGGGTGGTTCTCCTCATTCAATGCCGACGATGCGGCTTGGTTTTGCTGTGCGCACGATGGCAGACAGCTACACAATGCTACCCTGCTTCCTCACGGCAGGCAAGGGAAATCTTCAGCTGCCCCATCCGTCATTTATCCTTCTTTTCGTGCCAAACACATTGGTTGAATGCGTACCTAATTTCTCTGAGGGGCGCGACGCGGGCGTGGTCGATGCCATCGTCGAGGCCATGAAGCTGCCCGGCGTCTACCTGCTTGACCGGGAGATGGATGGCGACCACAACCGCTGCGTGATTACGCTGGTGGGCGAGCGGGAGGCGATCCAAGAGGCGGCGATTCGCGGGGTGGGCAAGGCCGCGGAGCTGATCGACCTGACGCGGCACCAGGGCGCGCACCCGCGCATGGGAGCGGCCGACGTGGTGCCGTTCATCCCCATTGACGGCGTGACGCTGGAGGACTGCGTGACCATGGCGCGGCACGTGGGCGCGGAGATTGCCAGGCGCTTCGCGATTCCGGTGTATCTTTACGAGGCGGCCGCGGCGACGCCGGAGCGGCAGAATCTTGAGAACATACGGCGCGGGCAGTTTGAGGGGATTCGCGACGAGATTGCGACTAACCCGGCGCGCAGGCCGGACTTTGGCGAGGCGCGGGTGCATCCGACGGCGGGAGCGACGGTGGTGGGGGCGCGCAAGGCGCTGATCGCCTATAACGTGTTCCTGAATACCGGCGACGTGGAGATTGCCAAGAAGATCGCCAAGGCGGTGCGGTTTTCGTCGGGCGGCCTGCGCTATGTGAAGGGAGCAGGGTTCCTGGTGCGCGGCATGGCGCAGGTTTCGATGAACCTGACCGACTTTGAGCAGACGCCGATCCATCGGGTGTTTGAGTTCGTGCGGCGGGAGGCGGCGCGGTATGGGGTTGCACCGGTTTCGAGCGAGATTGTGGGGCTGATTCCGAAGTTGGCGCTGGAGCAGGCAGCGGAGTGGTTTTTGCAGGTGGAGAACTTCGATTCTTCGCTGATCCTGGAGAACCGGCTGGCGGCGGTAATGAGCGGCAAGATGGCGGCTGGCGGACCGGCTGCCGGGCTGCGGGCCGGGGTTGAGCCGTTTATCGAGCAACTGGCCGCGCCGACGGCGACTCCCGGCGGAGGCAGCGCTTCGGCGGCCTGCGGGGCGATGGCGGCGGGCCTGGCGGGCATGGTGGCTTCGATGTCGCGGGGTAAGAAGGCTTATCTGGCGTACGAGAGCCAGCTCAGCGAGGCGATCAGGCGGCTGAACCAGTTGCGCGAGGAACTGAAGGCGGCGATCGATGCGGACGCCGAGGCGTACAACGTGGTGATGAAGGCTTATCGCGCGGCCAAGGAGCAAACGGATGCAGGCCCCGCGATTGCCGCGGCGCTGGAGCAGGCGACGCGCGTGCCGCTGGGCGTGGCGGAGCGCGCCGTCGAGGTGGAAGGGATCGCGGTTGCGCTGAGGCCGATCACGAATCCCCGAATGAGTTCCGACCTGACGACGGCAATTGCGCTGGCCAAGGCGGCGCTTGAAGGGGCGCTGGCCAATGTGGAGGTGAACCTGGACGCGATGAGCCTCGATTCGGCGGAGTCGGAGGCTTTTGCGAGACGGACGCGGGAGCGGGCGGCGGAACTGAAGGTGGCGGGTTGAGGGCTGAGGTTTTCCACCTTAGGCGCGATGAAGCTGCGCCGAAGGTGAGGCACCCGGGCCGTAGCGGCGCATGCAGCTTTCAGATGCAATTCGTGATGCCGGGCCTGCCCGCATTCGAGCGCGATGTGTTAGCTTGGCGGGTTACACCGTTGCCGGAATGATGCGCAATGGAAGCAGGAAGAGGAGCCCGCCATGCATTGGAGCCACATCTTCAAACGTAGCATTGCAAGTTGTTCAATCGCCCTGGCGCTGGGATGGCTGGCGCCAGTGGCCGCGGGGCAGAACGTGCCCGCAACGCCGGACACAAAAACCGCCAATGCGCAGAACTGGTGGAAGAACGCGGTCATCTACGAGATCTACCCGCGCAGCTTTCAGGATTCGAACGGGGACGGCATCGGCGACCTGAACGGCATTACGCAGCGGCTGGATTACCTGAAAGAACTGGGCGTAGACGCGATCTGGCTGACGCCCTGCTATCCCTCGCCTCAGGTGGACTTCGGCTACGACATCTCGGACTATGAGAACATCGACCCGCAGTATGGCACGCTGGCCGATTTTGACCGGCTGGTGGCCGAGGCGGGCAAGCGGCACATCCGCATCCTGATGGATATGGTGATGAACCATACCTCGGACAAGCACAAGTGGTTCCTGGAGTCGCGTTCGTCGCGCGACAATCCCTATCGCGATTGGTACATGTGGCACGATGGCAAGGGCGAGACGGCGACCAGCAAGGGCGAGGTGCCGAATAACTGGCAGTCGGACTTTGGGCACTCCGCGTGGGAGTGGGATGAGAAGACGCGGCAGTACTACTACCACAAGTTCTATATCCAGCAGCCGGACCTGAACTGGAACAACCCCAAGGTGCACGAGGCTTTCAAAGACATCATCGCTTTCTGGCTGAAGCGCGGGGTAGCGGGCTTCCGGTTCGACGCGATTACGACGCTGTTTGAAGACCCGGAGATGCGCGACGAGGACGTGCTGCTCGACAAGGATGGCAAGTCGTATCTCAACGACTACGGCGACATCGCGCTGAACGATACGCGGACCAATAACCTGCCCGGCACGCACGTGGTGATGCAGGAGATGCGCGCCTGGACGGACACGTTCGGCTCGGATAAGTTTCCTGGCACGCGGGTGCTGATTGGCGAGACTTATCTGCCCAGCATCGCTGAGTTAGCCAAGCAGTATGGGACGGCCGACAAGCCGGAGTTTCACCTGCCGATGGATATGCAAGTCGGCACTATCAACAAACTGGACGTGGCCGAGTTCCGCGCCCGGCTAAACGATGTGGAGACTGGGGTCAATGGCAATATTCCGTTGCTGGTGTTTGACAACCACGACAACCCGCGCCTGGACGCGCGCTATGGCGACGGCGTGCACGACACGGATATTCAGCGGGTGATTTCGACGGTGCTGTTTGCCAGCCGCGCGGCGGCGCTGTTCTATTACGGCGACGAGATAGGCATGAAGACCACGCCGCCCACGCGCAAGGAAGACGTGAAGGACCCGGTGGGGCTGACGGGCTGGCCGAAGGACAAGGGCCGCGACGGGGAGCGCACGCCGATGCAGTGGGACACGGGACCGAATGCGGGATTCACCGCGGCTGGTGTCAAACCGTGGCTGCCGGTGCCGCCCAGTTACGCGACCATCAACGTCAAGACGGAGAAGCCGGAAGCGGACTCGCTGCTGCATTGGTACGAGAGCCTGATCCGGCTCAAGAAGACTAACCCGGCGCTGGCGCACGGCGACAACACGATGCTCGATACCGCGAACATCAAGGTGCTAAGCTGGTTGCGGCAAACGCCGGGCGCAGCGAGTGTTGTGGTAGCTGCCAACTTCACGGCCGAGCCGCAGACGGTGAGCCTTGCGGTGCCGGGAGCGAGTGGAAAGCCAAAGACGCTGCTGAAGACGCCTGGGGCGGCCGATCCGGCTTCTCTGAGTCGGATTGAGTTAGGGCCGTTTGGGGTTTATATCGGGGAAGTGGAGTAATTCGTCGACCATAACTCGGATAAGACCGATCCAGCGGATCCTCTTGTACCGGGAACCGCCGGATGTGTCTTGCGGCGATGCTGCGCCCGAGCTGGACGACCAGCCCAGAGCAGGCGGTAGAGATTCGAGCTATGATAATCCCGTGATGACCTTTCCGTCGATTCAATCCAGGAGCTTTCGCTGGTTCCTAGTTCTCATGCTGTTCACGCTGCCGGCTCTGGCCAAG